>Ga0315330_10002774_pt1 | contig 12057 bp, 12 predicted proteins | sample M140m34915metaG_FD_203453 | JGI IMG/M metagenome (GOLD analysis project Ga0315330, IMG submission 203453) | Ammonia-oxidizing marine archaeal communities from Monterey Bay, California, United States - M1 40m 34915 | ecosystem: Environmental > Aquatic > Marine > Intertidal zone | place: USA... | reverse complement strand
TTAATCTTAGTAAAAAAACTTAACACTGTAGACCCCTTCTATTTTAGTTTCTCTGTATTAATAACGCATAAAATCTTAAATTAGTTTATATGATGATATCTAAATAAAAAGATTAATAGGCCATCATTTCAATCCAAAAATGAACACTTAAATCCCTTCGAGATATCTATCCAATCTATCTTGCTCCATTACAAAAGCTGCCTTTTTTTCAGTAGCAGCAACCTTTACCATCGCCAAGTTAGAGTTAGCGTCGCCGACAGTGATAACGCCGACCATCGACATCATTAGATGAGGGGTACACTGGTATACATACGTCCCCTCTTCACTAAAGGTTACTGTTATATCCTGGCTCATGCCGCTATCCCACGGATCTGCGCCGTCCGGAATCATGCCCTCGATTGAGGCTGCATTGTGACCTGGGTTCTCCGCCTTGAACGTTACTGAGTCACCGAGCTGCACTTGCAAGACGCTTGGTTCAAATACCATCACACCATCAGTACCCTGATTGAGCATTCTAACCTCATAATGCTCTCCAGAGGTGTTCACCGGAGAAACGTCAGTCGTTGGTTTTGTATCAGTTTCACTTGGCATCGCTGCTTCGTCGTTTAGAATATCTCCAGTTGAAACCTGCTCTAACGATTCACGACTTGCAGCACCCACACAAGGTTGACCCTCAACACAAACTCTACCAACAGGTCTAATATTATCCGCAACAGATTGTGCTGCCACACTGAAACAAATGCTTGACGTTAAATACAAGAGAAGAAAAACTTTTCGCAGATTCCTAAAAATTACAACCCGCACCGCATTAACTCCTTTTTCGATATGAAAAGATCTTGTAAGATCGCGACGACACTGCACCCCCGCGCACTGAATTATACCCCAAAAAGCGCTAGCTTGTAGTAGCTTTCAAATAATATATGAAGAGACCTTTTTGACACATAACGATCTACCTAACCGGTACTTAATCGATTTTAGGCGAAATAGTTAAGTTTAGCGGAGTATCATGGAAATAGATTTCATTTGGTCTAGAAGAAAGTCCGTAACCTACAAAAAAATCCACAGTGGCTTGTTTGATATCGAGTTCAGCCGGAGCAATGTTATTACCAATTTGGATAACCTCTAGAGAATCAAGTTTTTTTTCTAAATGTGAAATTAACTGCCCCGAAGTCGTTCTAGAATTAACGAACACGCCTATATCATTTAGCAATAGAATTTCATCCCCGACCACAGCAGCTACTATAATAAAGCCATCTCGGCCTCTATGATTTTCATCGACGGCTATAGTAGCGCTGATATTTAGAGTTTCTTGAGGGGTAAATTTATTACCAAAAGTCGTCCCATTATTCGCCGATATGTTTCCGCTGAAGGTCGCGGTAGACGGTGACCCTCTCAAACTTACACTGGGCCCCAAATTTTGAACAGAGGGCCCAGAATAGTACGACGAAAGTTGATAGTTACCTTCAAGGCCACAAGTTTCTTTTATTTGCCTATCAAACGTATTAAATATTAAGAAATAGTCGCCGGCCCCAAGGGAAAGCTGAAGATTCGCCTCACATCCTCCCGCGGTATTCGAATCTTGAGCTAGGTAATTTAAATCCGAATCAGCAATAATGAGTACTGGCTCAACGTCGCTAGAAGTAGCTGCAAAAATAAAATTCGTCGATTCAGCTACAGAGAATTTATAAATATCGATAAGACTTTCGTCTTCACCTCCGAGAGTGAGGTCTTTTACAGTGCAGTCCGGGTAAGCGAGGTCGCCTTCAGTCACGCCGAGACGCAGCGGTTGAATAGCGCAATTAGACAAACCACCATATAACGTATTAACGCCGAGAATATCGTCTCGCTGCAGCTTATAAATATCTCCATATTTAGGCCGCATAATTGCGGGGTTGATCATTTCATGATCCAAACCAATCACGTGACCAAGCTCATGAAGCACTGATCTTCTAAAATCAATTCTATCTGGATAAAGACTGCTCAGTATATTTTCCCCGTCATAAATATCAAAGTCTAATGCTTTCTTAACAAAAACATCTGCCTCGATCAATGCAGGAGGTCCTATAAGTTGTCGTTCGAATCGTTGCACGGTCACAGCCACATCAGAGATACCGAATTCCTGTCCACAAATGTCATTTGAAAAAAAGATTCCGGTTAGCCCATCATTTGAACATGCGTCAAGACTCGACCGAATTAGATTAAAATTAAAGACCGTTGTCGAATTCCAATCCTCTATAGCTTGAGCAATAGCGGTATCCCATAAAATACCGGTTCTTGAAATTCCTAATATATCGACATAAAAATCTGTTTCTGCACCGCCCCACTTACTGCCACTTATTTCAAAAGACATCGAGTGCTGGGCTATAATTCCACATATTCCAGCGAGAATATGCGTAAAGGTTTTTTTCATCACGCGCTTAAACTTGTCATTATTTTTTTAAATAATCATCCAATTAAATTTAGATCTTTGAAAGGTTAATTAATTTCATTATTGAAACCTTATACTAATAAAGGCGTATCTATGAGTACGTTTTCATTTATAAAGCTTATAAGAGCCATCAAGTATCGACCGCCACCAGCTTTCGTTATTCAGATACCAATCTACTGTTGTCTTTAGTCCTTTTTCAAAACTAGTTAGAGGCTCATAGCCTAACTGGGAATGGATTTTAGTAGCATCGACTGCGTAGCGAACGTCATGCCCGGGACGGTCGTCTATATACTTAATTAACGATTTTGCGTCTTTATTTTGAGCACAGGGGGAGTCAGGAAATCGTATCGCTAAATCTGGTAATACACTAAACTTTTCATTTACAACATCGCAAAGAAGGAAAACAACGTCAATGTTTTTCCATTCATTATTTCCTCCAATATTATAGGTTTCACCATGAATTCCTTTCTTTAAAACTAAGTCAATACCACGGCAATGATCCTGGACATATAACCAATCACGGATCTGTTTCCCATCACCATAAATCGGAAGAGCTTTACCACTTAGTATATTTAACAAACACAATGGAACAAGTTTTTCTGGAAAATGGTAAGGCCCGTAGTTATTTGAACAATTACTTGTCGTAACGTTAAGGCCGTAGGTCTTGTGGTAAGCTCTTACTAGATGATCAGATGCGGCCTTACTTGATGCATAAGGAGAGTTAGGAGCATAACTGTTAGTTTCTTTGAAAGCCACATCTCCTTTGTCCAGAGATCCGTAAACTTCATCAGTGGAAACATGATGAAAGAGATGGTCTCGAATTTTGTCGCCTAGCCAGAAGTCCCTGGCAACCTTCAGTAGGGTATGGGTTCCCAATATGTTGGTATTAATAAATGCATCCGGTTCTGTTATTGAGCGATCTACATGACTTTCCGCAGCGAAGTGCACAATTTTATTGATTTGATTTTCTGCAAGAGTACTATTGACCAAGGCCTCATCGCATACTGAGCCTTTGATAAATTTGAAATTAGGGAGTTTTAACCGAGTCTTTAAATTATTTTTATTTCCAGCATAAGTAAGAAGATCTAGAACCACAATACTATCGTCCGGGTACTTCTCTAACCAATAATGGACGAAGTTAGAACCAATGAATCCGGCGCCACCGGTTATTAATAATTTATCCATAACAAATCCTTAACCTGCACGAGCAAGTTCGCCTATCACTCTCCTTAACTCTTCTTGCCAACTTCTATCCTCTAGACCAAATTCGGCAACCGCTTTGTTGCGATCAAGTACGCTGTATGGAGGTCTTCTAGCTAGCGTAGGGTAGGCCGAGGAGGCAGTCGCCAGGATAGGGATCTTACTCCTCAAAATTCCTTTGTCAAAAGCTTGTTTTTGTATCTCAACGGCGAAATCATACCAGCTGATCTCTGCCCCGTCACACCAATGAAATATACCCGACGTGGTCCTACTATCAATGATTCGAAACAGCAGTCCTACTAATGAATGAGTAGATGTAGGCGATCCAATCTGGTCACTAACTACTCTTATTTCATTTTTATCTTTCATTAATCCCAGCATTGTTTTAACAAAATTGCTGCAAAATTCAGAATATAACCAAGATGTTCTGAGTACCACTCCACCGCTATCAGAGTGATTTAAAATATGTTTTTCTCCCGCTAGCTTCGTTCTGCCATAAACGCCTAAGGGGTTCGTCGTGTCGTCGGGCAAATAGGGGGATTTTTTGATTCCATCGAAAACGAAATCTGTTGATATTTGTATCAGCCTACTCTTTTTCTCTTGCGACCAATCAGCCATTTTGGCAACTGCTTCATCATTAATTTTCCGAGCTAGCTTTTCATTCTTTTCTGCCTGATCCACACCGGTGTATGCTCCACAGTTAACTATAGTGGATGGGTTATAAAACGAAAGAGCCGATAAGATTGAGTCGCTGTCTGTAAAATCGGCTTCCTCAATATCTACTTTCTGAAGCTCATATATATTAGTTAAATTCGATCGCCCGAAAAGTTGAGCAAAAGTATGACCAAGTTGTCCATTTGCGCCGGTTAGTAATAGCCTCTCTTTAATCACTTATATACCATAGCTGTAGTCAAATTCTTTGCGCCCTGGTCTTTCTCAGAGAGAATTGGCTCTATATCGAGGGAAGGCCAGGCGATATTTAATTCCAGATCATTCCATAGTAAGCAATGTTCATCGGCTGGGTTATAATACTCAGTGCATTTATAAAGTAATTCTGCCTCATCACTCAAAACCAGAAATCCATGAGCAAAGCCAGGTGGCACCCATAATTGCCTTTTGTTCTCAGACGAAAGCGTTTCGCCGATCCAGCTGCCAAACGTCGAAGAGCTGCGCCGAATATCAACAGCGACATCAAACACCTCTCCACTAGTAACTCTAACCAGCTTGCCCTGAGGATATTGTAATTGGTAGTGTAAGCCCCTCAAAGTGCCTTTCTTCGAATGACTCTGATTATCTTGGACGAAGGTAAATTCTCTGCCGTTCTCCTGAAAAATTGAGGCTCTGAAGGTTTCCATAAAGTACCCTCTCTCATCGCCATGAACAGCAGGCTCAAGAACAAGAACTTCAGAAAGTGATTTTGGAATTATTCTCATAGCTACAACCCAATTATCTTCCATCAAGAATGTTTAGAAGGTATTGCCCATATCCACTCTTTTTTAGCTTCTCGGCCAAAATTCTTAACTGATCGCTGTCGATAAAATTTTCGCGAAAAGCTATTTCTTCTGGGCAGCCGATTTTTAATCCCTGCCTTTCCTCAAGAACCCTAATAAAAGTCGCTGCGTCTAAGAGTGACTGTATGGTTCCAGTGTCCAGCCAAGCGGTCCCCCTATCAAATAACTCAACATTTAAATTATTTCTTTCCAAATAGGTTTTATTAACGTCGGTTATTTCTAATTCGCCCCTCGCTGAGGGATTTATCGATTTAGCGATCTCAACAACATCGCTGTCGTACATATAAATTCCAGTTACCGCATAATGCGATTTAGGCTCTGCTGGCTTCTCCTCCAAATCAATTGCTCGCATTTCACTGTCGAAAGAAACCACACCATATCGCTCTGGATCATTCACGTAATAAGCGAAAATACTTGCCCCTTCTTTTTGAAATGCCACCTTCTTCAAGGTTTCATCTATTCTATCTCCGTAAAAAATATTATCCCCGAGAATGAGACAAACCGATTTATCTCCAATAAAATCTTCACCAATAATAAAAGCTTGGGCTATACCTTCAGGCTTCGGTTGCTGAGCATAGGAAATTTGTAATCCCCATTTTGCTCCATCTCCTAACAAATTTTTGTAAACACTCGCATCTTCAGCAGTTGTAATTATAAGAATTTCTCTGATACCGGCTTGCATTAGAGTTGAAAGAGGATAATAGATCATCGGCTTGTCATAAACTGGCATTAGCGCCTTGCTAACAGAAATCGTCATAGGGTGTAATCGGCTACCAGTACCACCAGCCAAAATTATTCCTTTAGTCATAATTAAATCCTTATTCTATCTACTAAGTATTTCCCGTTAATCATGATCAATCATAATGCTTGGGAGCGAACTGAAAAAAGAAGTAGTTGGCTTAAATCCTAATTCACTAATTGCTAGAGAATTATCAAATAAGTTTTCACTAACCAAGTTTTCATAGGTACGAGAACTAATATCAGAAAGAATTGGTATACGAATCCCCACAATTCCAAATATTTTACTTATGACTCCAATAAATTTTATTATCGCATACAGAACAAATCGAGGTGTTTTCCAGCTTGGCGGCTCCCGCCCAACTACTTTATAGATACTTTTCTCTATATCGCTAACTGAATATCTAATACCATCAGTCAATAAATAAGCCTTACCTTTAGCTACCTCAGACTCAATGGCAAGGACTATGGCCTGGCAAACATCTTCAACTCCTATTAGAGAAATTTTTGAATCTAGTTGAGGCAAAGGAGGCATGATACCTTTCTGAATCATGGACATCATCGAAGCGATATTTCCTCGCATACCCCAGCCATATACGTTCACCGGCCTTAAGACAACTCCCTCTATTTTTCCGGCTAAATGAGCTTCTAAGAGAGCTTCTTCGCTTCTCAGTTTAGCCTTACCATAACCCATTTTTTTAGTTAATTCAGAATGAGAATTAGTGGCTAGGGAGCTGCTTAGAAAGATAAACCGGCTGACTCCTTTTTCAACTGCAACCGAAAGGAGTTTTTCGGTTCCCCCTACGTTTATCTCCTGTAATAACGATCCATCAACATTATTCACATGCGCCAAACCTGCCAGGTGGATTATTACATCTATACCTTCACAGGCCTCTGCCATACGCGGTCTATCGTTTAAGTCTCCGAGGAAAACTTCGAAATCAGAACTGTCATGCGGCCCTAAGGATTCTCTTTCTCTGATAAACGACCGAATGGAATAACCCTTACCCTTGAGATAAACGAGCAGATGCTTCCCAATAAATCCTGTAGCCCCTGTTATTAGTGCCTTTTTAGCTTTCATTGATGACGAGTGATTATCCTGTGTAGAAATTCTAGAATATATTCCAGCCATGAGTATTAAAAAATCTAAATCCAGATTTTACAAAATTAAATATATGCCATAGACCTTTTTTTGAGGCGCCTCCTCCACCATGAATAATTTTCACACTGGGCGCATATACAAGCTTTCCTAATTTAGACATACGAAGTGATAAATCAAAGTCTTCGAAGTATAAAAAATAACGCTTATCAAACCCCTTTATTTCACTCCACGACTCTGTTTTTACAAGCATGAAGCAGCCACTAGCAATTGACACTTTAGTAGGTAAATTTGTTTCTTGTAGCTCATGCATTTCATACCTCGCAAGCCGGGTGCGGAAGAGGGTTTTCGCCTTATTCGGGAGAAATCCTCTTATGAGCAAAACTAGGGCACTAGGATAGCGCTTACATAGATGCAGCTTATTTCCGAGAGGACTATTAGCGCTTGGGCTCAACATAACAATGCTTTTGTCATTTAACAGAACTTCTAGAGCCCGACACAATGCATCAGCTTCAATGAAAACGTCTGGGTTCAAAATTAAGTGGAAGTCACTCCTCAGTTGACGCATAGCTAGGTTGTGGGCGCTTCCATAACCAATATTACCATGCCCCCCTATGTGACTGAGTATTATTTGATGCTTCTCAAAGACCTCGTTATTTCCAATATCCTTTAACTCAGATTTTGTATAATCCGAGTTGTCTACTAGGTAGATCGGCGTGGTACCCAAAGAATAATGCTTACGCAAACGCTCAATCGCTGCAATTAGGGAATCAAGCAAGGTATTTAATTGTTCAACCGGTGAATTATAGAGAACAACACTTACGGATAAAGAGGTGGCGATATTTGTCCGCATTAGATCAGATAATCCAGGTTGTCTAGTTAGCTAATTAGTTCGGGGCGGATGAGTCTGGGTCGCCCTGGCAATCATAGATCAAAAAAACCCACCTCATTCTTCAACCAAGCGATCTCCAAAAGGAGTTGAAACTACCCTCATTCCTGGAGGTACATCTTCCGGAAGTATGCGCCTAGGAGCAAAACTATCGGTTTCCTCGCTGCTTGAGTCAGAATTGGATGCTTCTTCAAGCAAGGCCGCAAATGGATTTTTTGAAATATTTTGCTCTGCGCTTCCCTCGCCCAGCTGAAGAGCGGCTTCGTTTTCGCCCTGGCCACCATCAGACGTGGCAGCTTTAATAGGTTCCGCGTTGGGTAATTGCAGCATGGCTACATTGTCCTCGCCACATGAAACACCCTTTTCTCTGCTACTTACGCATTTCCGGTCAGTCGGATACCGTAGCAATATTTCTCCGGACTTGACTTCTATCAATCTGTATCCTGGGTAACCTGGAATGAAAGTTATAGGCTCAGAAGTTTCATCCAGCCGAATATTACGTTCGTTTCCGTTATTAACCCAAGCCGAATAATGATCCCCAAAACGTGCGGTCCCGACAAGCACAAAATTTGGTTCAGATATAATGTCACCATCGCTGTTCCGCAAGCCCCCGCTAGCGCGATTGTCGCCCCTTGGAGTTTCAATTTCCTCAAATAATGTTAATTCTTGCGCCAAAGCGATAGGTGGGCCTGAAAGCAAGATAATGCTCATTAACGGAAAAATCGTGAAAATAAGCCTAGCAATACATATCGAGTTTGTAGACAACAAATAAAGCAAATTCAACTGTGACCTTCCGTTTTCATTTTCTCGTCTAAGTTGGACGAAGATTCCGCTTAAAAAGTTTTAATTATATTCTTTAGAGATCAAATCTATTGATAAGAAAATCAGTCAAAACTTAGGTTATCGGGCATAGTGATGTTTGCTTCGTCATCGTCTCTCCCCTCTCCATCCTCAAGCAAGCCCTTTAAATTAAGTGAGTATGCATTGCGGGCTGTTTGATAAGCACCCACTCGCATTTGTAGTTCAAGGATCTGGTGGTTCAAATACTGTATAAATTTCACCTGCGTTACCGCCTCTTCTGACATAGATTCAGTATCATATTCTTTCCCATCGATTGTTATTTTAGGCATTACTAGACTCCTTAATTTTATTCAAGTAGAACCATTTATGTTAGCGCATCCTTTATAACAACTATCCTAAATCTTAAAACAAAAATCTTATAATCATATTCGGTTTTAGACGCTTTGATCACTTAATTCCTCTACCCATCTCAATTGCCTCGGCAAGCAAATATCTTTGAGATCGTAGTTGTCTTTTGCGAAATTTCTAGCAGCAAGACCTAACCGCGCTCGCTCTTCAGAATTCTCGAGAAGGCTAGTAACGTTCAACGACAATTCGTTATGCGAAAAGAAATTAAACAACTTCCCGGTAACGTTATCTTCTATAGCTTCAATTACCGGACAAGTATCACTGGCCACTATCGCGCAACCGACGCTCATAGCTTCCAGTAGACTCCAACTTAACACAAAGGGGTAAGTTAGATAAACGTGTACCGTGGAAACCTGCAGCAGCGAGAGGTATTGATCATAAGGTATTCGACCTAGAAAATGCAGCCGAGATTTTTCCTTTTCCGATAAGACGGGAAGAACTTCTTCGCTGAAAATTTTTTTCCACGTCGTGCCTTCAGGGGGCGAGGCCCCATAGGAAACTCCGTCGTCACCCACAATTAATATCTCGGTCTGGGGCTGGGCAATTAAGATTTCTTGCAAAGAGCGCATAAAAACATGAAACCCTCTGTATGGTTCTAGCGACCTATTAACGAAGGTTATTACCTGGTCAGATTTAGTAAGAACCTTTCCGTTAGCCAGTTGAAGCTGTGCTTTAGGGTTAGGCGCCACAATCTCAGTATCAATCCCATCATGTACGACCGTAATTTTATCTTGCAAATGTTCTGGGAACACACTCGCTTGCCAATGCGTTGGGCTAATCGCACCATCTGCATGCTGTGCTTGCAATAATATGTGCGCATTCTTTAACTGAACCCTACAGAGGTCACTTAAGTCGTCATTCGCAAACTCTTGGTCAAACCCCACATCGACACCGGAAGGGTGGTAAAAAAATTCACAATAAATACCTAACTTCGCTTTTGGCCAAACATGTTTTAGAAACAAACTCTCGCCCCACCCAGGATGGGCAATAATAACATCAGGAATGTAGCCCTGTTTCGCGAGATCTTCCGCTTTCCTAAAACAAGCCTCAGCTCTAATGACTTTGGTCTCAAAATCAAGAACCCATGGATGAATGTCCTTAGAGTTAGGGCGCTTAATATCATATAACTTAAGATCAATCTTTTCCCATAAGTTTGGTACATCTCTCCTAGGGAAAAGGGCGGCAACATCGTGGCCTCTCCGCGCCAGCTCCGGGGCAAGACTTTTCCACTGACCCGGAAAATTCTGATGGATAAAGAGGATTTTCATGAGAAATCAATAAGTCCCAATTTTGCAAGCCAACCCAGACCCCTCAGAACAAAGGGTTTTCTGCTGTCTTCAATATCCTCAAGGACCTCAGAAGCAACCTTGGGCTTGCCATCCATAGCTCTTAACACGACGCTTAGTTCCTCCTCCATTGGTGCTATAAATTCCGCAAATTCCACCATCTTTAGTTTTCTGTATTTCTTCAATATAGATAGAGCCGCTTCAGAGTCCGGCGGGACTAATCGAAGCGGTGTGTCTAATGTCAGAGTTTTAGTGGAATAATGAGAGAAGCTAACCGTAGGATCTAATCTGGCCGGCAAGGTGCCCGGCAATAAGGACCGCTGATTTCGTTTTTGTTCGGCCGATCTGATTCTATTCTGCTTATTCCAAAGCTCTTCATACTTCTTAATAATTTCCTTCCAGTCATATTCTTGCTGGGCTCTAGCTCTGCCCGCGCGGCCCATTTTTGCGCGTAACTCTTCGGAACTAAATAATTCACTGAATGCTTTTTCTACGCCGCCAACGTCGACGGCTACAAGACTTGAGCTATAACCACAATAGCGGTCATAGGAATCAATTCCTAAAGCATGGCGATGCGCAAGGTCAGTTGCAAGGCCCCCATTTGGTGCCATCGTTTTCACCCGAAAACCATCGATGCCGTCTCGCACGGTATCTTTATACCCATCCCAATCGCTGACAACGACTGGCAACCCAGCGGCCATAGCCTCAATTGGCACAATTCCAAAAGTCTCTTGGATATTATCCGATAAAGAACAGAACACATCAGCGCTTCCCCAAGCATTCTTTCGATTCTTCTCCTCACGACCATCTAGTTGTATTACTCGCACAGAGGGGCATGCAAGCTTAGCAGCTTCGGCAAACGATTCAGCTATAGCCGGGTTAGCATGCCAGCCGCATTCAACTAATACAACATCCTGTTTAGATTTCTTAGCGGCCCCTTCAAGACCCAGATACATAGGCAGCGGGTGCGCTTTTGCATGAAAAGAAAGACGTCCGGTATACAGCACAACTAAATCGCTATTATTTATGCCAATATTCTTCCTGGCCGTGCTTTTATCGTCATTGCTGAAGTCAAAGTCCTCGGTATGAATCCCCAATGGAATTACTGGCAGCAAAGGGAGCACTAACTTAGATATGCCTAACCTCTTTTTTAAATAATCCGCTTGAGATTGAAGCATGACCTCTACATTCTTTTTAACTGCTGTCGAGGTGCAAATAAGACTATCCCAAGGCATTATAGGCGCCGTTAAAAGTTCGACGATATCATCCATCGCAGTAGCAGATGACGTGGTGTGCGTGATCCCAGATAAAGACCAGTTGGCATCGCCATATAATCGCCTCAAAAAAGCATGTTCCCCAATCGATGGCCCAGGGAAATAAAGGACCCCAGACTCCTTCAAACGAGCAAGATTATGTCTTGAGCACGGCCTAATTTGCTCAGTGCGGCCGGCTTGCTTGGCGGCTGCGGAGAAATGCTCAGCGTGCGCGTTGTTCTCAACTTGGACAGAGAAAAAATCTGCGGGCTCAGCATGCAAAAAGAATCCTCTAAGAAATGACTCTCCCGCGGCATTGCGCCCCATCAATTTAGGGCCACTCGTGGAATAGGCTTCGGGGTGATAATAAATACAAGCGGCCATGCTCTTAGTCCAACCCTCTTTTACTTTTTGAGTCCATTATTAACCACGGAGTCGGCCCAG
>Ga0315330_10002771_pt1 | contig 12060 bp, 13 predicted proteins | sample M140m34915metaG_FD_203453 | JGI IMG/M metagenome (GOLD analysis project Ga0315330, IMG submission 203453) | Ammonia-oxidizing marine archaeal communities from Monterey Bay, California, United States - M1 40m 34915 | ecosystem: Environmental > Aquatic > Marine > Intertidal zone | place: USA... | reverse complement strand
ATTTAATGAGAGAAATAAAAGAATAAAACCAATAACTGATAAAAAAATTATATGTTCATGGAATAGTATAGTTTTAATTGGTATAATTAATGCATATCAAGCTACAAAAGATATTTCTTACCTTGAAAAGGCTAATAAAAATATAGCATTTATAAAAAATAAACTTCTCAACAATAATCAGTTATATAGAATATTAGGAATCAAAAAATTAGGATATATTGATGACTATGCGTTCACAATAAAAGCATTTATCTTGTATTATGAGACTACATTAGATAGAGAGTACTTAAATATAGCTAGAGAATTAATTGAATTTTCAATTTTAAAATTTTATAATAAAAAAGAAAAATTTTTTAATTTTTCTAGCTCAGATCATGAGAAACTTATATCAAATAAAATTCAAATTTTTGATAATGTTATACCGTCTGCTAATTCTATAATGTATCATAACTTACTTATACTTGGGAAAATATATAATGATGTTTTATATAAAAACATTTTTAATGACATGGGGAAAAAGATAAAAAAATATTTAAATAACTTTGAATTTATGCACAATTGGATATATGTTGATAATATCAATTCTAATAAAATAAATGAAGTTAATATTCATGGTAATTTTGATAGGAAAAAACTACCAAAAATTCTATCTACTTACTCTCCAAATAAAATACTAAATATTAAAAAGGATACTAATGAATATAATTTAAAAAATAAACAATCATTTATTTTGTGTCGTAATAGTGTGTGTGAAGAGCCAATATCTAACATTCAAAATTTAATAAAAGCAATAAAAATTAAATAGTTAAGTTTTCTAATTAATGAATAAAATATTTTTATACATAATTCCTTTATTTATAATTTCCTGTAGTGAAGATAATACAGTATCTGAAATTCCAGTTATTAGTTTTGAAAATATCATATTTAAAAAAAGTGAAAATAATTTTACTCAAGATTCATTAATTCTTACTATAAATTTTATTGATGGAAATGGAGATCTAGGATTATCAAATGAAGAAAATAGTTATCCATATCACCAGTATAATGCAATTATAGATGAGAATTTCAACTGGGTAACAATTGGCTCAAATGATGTCACCCTACCTCTTTATGTATATGAACCCAATGGAGCAATAACATTATTTAGTGATATTGATAATAGATCTTCCTTTAATTGTAAAGAATATATTATTGACACCTTAAATTCTTCTAATCTTTTAGATACATTTCTAATTCAAAAAAATGTAAATAATAAAAATATTTATATTGAATTTTATAAAAAAAATAGTGATGATTTTGAATTAATTGATTGGACTAGAGTTTTTGATGAGGAGTATGGGTGTGGAATTGATTTTAACTCTAGATTCCCACCATTAAATATTGGAAATGCAAATCAAGTTTTACAAGGGAAGTTAAGATATGGTATGGTTTCTTATGGTTTTGAAAATGTTTTAGACAATAATATTTTTAAATTAAAAATATACATAAAGGATAGAGCTTTAAATTCAAGTAATATTATTGAATCTCCAGAAGTTACTCTTCAAGAGATAATTAGTAATTAGAGATCTGGATAGGCTTTTGGGTCTAACTCATTAAAGAGTTTATAAATAGTATCAAAAATATTTTCACAATTAGGTTTTGAAAAATAATCCCCGTCTGTACTGTATGCAGGTCTATGATCTTTTGCGTGAATTGTAATTGGCTTTGAATCAAGAAAATAATATCCATCCTGTATCTCTAAAATATTTTGCATCATAAATGCACTAGCACCACCAGAAACATCCTCGTCAGCAAAAACTATTCTATTTGTTTTCTTCAACGATTTTACTATAAATTTATTTTTATCAAATGGAAGGAGAGTTCTAACATCAATAACTTCACATGAAATCCCAACAGCTGCAAGCTGATCTGCAGAGTCCATAACAATTCTACACATTGATCCATATGTTACAATTGTTATATCTGACCCCTCTCTTAAAGTTGTTGGATTTCCAAACTCAACTTTTATATCAGATAGATTATTTGGTAATTTTTCTTTTAATCTATAAGCGTTTAATGGCTCTATTATTATACCTGGCTCATCTGAAGATAATAGTGTGTTATACATTCCTACAGCTTCAACAAAATTTCTTGGGACAAGAACATGAATACCCCTTAAACTATTTATTAAAGTACCCATTGGAGAACCACTGTGCCATATACCCTCTAATCTATGACCCCTAGTTCTAACTATTAGAGGGGCTTTTTGTCCTCCTCTTGTTCTGTACTGTAAAGTTGAAAGATCATCAGATAATGTTTGGATTGCCCAATATACATAATCTAAATATTGTATTTCTACTATAGGCCTTAACCCCCTTAATGCAGTCCCAATTCCCTGTCCAATAATTGAAGCTTCTCTTATGCCAGTATCTGTAATTCTATATTTTCCAAACTTTTCCTGAATTCCAGCAAACCCTTGATTAACACCTCCAATTTTTCCAACATCCTCTCCTACAGCAAAAACTTTTGGGTTATTTTCAAATAATTCAAAGAAATATTTATTAATTATTTCTCTTCCATCTACAATTTCTTTATTCTCGTTATATATTGGATCTACCTCTTTTATTTTAAGAGCAGATTGTTCTGATTCACTATACAAATGAGAACTGTATTCTCTTTCATACTTTATCTCTTTTTCTTTAATTAAATTCAATAAATAATTCTTCGCTATATTATTTTCACTCCTTATAATTCTCCTAACAAATTTCAAAGATCTAAGCACGTCAGATTTTAGAGGATGAATAGTCTTAGATAAATCATTTCTTGTATTTATTATCTCATTTTTATTTTTTGGACTATTTTGTGCAACCCTTGTGATAACAGTTAGAGCATCATCTAGATCCTCTTTAATATCATCCCTATATGACTTCCATGACTTATCTCTTGATTTTTTTGCAATTATTTCAGCATCTTTTTCTAATTTTTCAACCTCTTTATATGAAGCATACTCATTTTCAAGTATCCACTCTTTCATTTTTTTAATACAACAGAAATCTTTTTCCCATTTTAATCTTTCCTCGGACTTGTACCTCTCATGGGAACCTGATGTGGTGTGACCTTGAGGCTGGGTAACATCCTTAACATGAATTATACATGGCACATGATCTTCCCTAGATATTCGAACAGCTTTTTCATAAGTTTTTATGAGATCAATATAATCCCAGGCATTAACGGTAAAAATCTCAAAACCATTTTCTTTTTCAGATGACCTCTGAAAGCCAGATAATACTTTCGATAAATCATTTCTAGTAGTATGGTACTCAGATGGTACTGAAATACCATAGCCATCATCCCAAATAGACATAACTAATGGAACCTGTAAAACACCACATGCATTAATAGCTTCCCAAAAGTGACCTTCTGATGTACTTGCATCTCCAATAGTTCCAAATATTACTTCATTACCATTAATGGAAAAATTTTGCATATCAGATAATTCTTTATTATTTCTAAATAATTTAGATGCATAAGCAAGACCTACTATTCTTGGCATTTGCCCAGAGACACATGAAACATCACTTGATGAATTCATCATATCAGTCTGGGTTTTCCATTCTCCCTTTTCATTTAATAACCTAGTTCCAAAATGACAGTTCATTTGTCTACCACCAGAATGTGGATCTTTATTAATATCAGTATGAGCATAAAGTTGTGCAAAAAATTGATCAGGGGTAAGTTGATCGATAGACATCATAAAAGTCTGATCTCTATAATATCCAGATCTAAAATCACCATTTCTAAAAAACTTAGACATTGCTATCTGTGGAAGCTCCTTACCATCACCAAATACTCCAAATTTTGCCCTGCCCATAAATACTTCTTTCCTTCCAATATAACTTATGTTTCTACTAATATTCATCAGTAGAAAATCGTCTAATATTTCTTGTCTTGAAATCTTTAGTGTTTTACTAATTATGTGATCAGAATGAATCATTTCCATTATAAATATACAAAAAATAAAAGGGAAATTAATTTTAAATTTGAAACAATTTAATATAAAATTATTATTATACTAATAATTACAAAATATTATTTTGTATAATATTCTATTAAAGAATAATATTTTGATTTAAAATATATTAGAAGAATAAAAAAAAGATAATTTTTTTTTATTCTAAAATCATAAAGTTAGATTTGCATTTTAAATATTATTATGATTATTGGCATCCCAAAAGAAATAAAAAATAATGAATTCAGAGTCTCACTTACACCTGAAGGAGCTTCAGCTCTCACATTAAAAAAATTCACTGTTTTAGTTGAGAAAGATGCGGGCAAAAACTCTAACTTCTTTAATGAAGATTATGAAAAAGCAGGAGCAACCATAATTGAAACAAGAAATGAAATTTTTAGAAAATCTGATATGATACTTAAGGTTAAAGAGCCTATTGAAGAAGAATATGATTTAATCAGAGAAGACCAAATTGTATTTACTTATTTTCATTTTGCTTCTCACAGACCACTTTTAGATGCGATGATTAAAAGTAAGTCTATATGTATAGCATACGAGACGGTAGAAGATAAAAACAGATCCCTTCCATTGTTAACCCCTATGTCAGAAGTTGCAGGCAGAATGGCAACTCAAGAAGGAGCTAAATTTCTTGAAAAGCCAATGGGCGGTAGAGGGATACTATTGGGAGGTGTTACTGGAGTTGATCCAGCTAAAGTATTAGTCATTGGTGGAGGAATTTCAGGAACAGAATCAGCTAAAATGGCTGTGGGACTTGGAGCTGATGTTACAATTTTAGATACAAATCAAGAGAGGTTAAATGTTTTAAAAAATATGTTTGGTGGTAAAGTTAATTGTATTTTATCCACAGAAGAATCTATAAATAAATACGCAAAAGAAAGTGATTTAATAATTGGAGCAGTACTTATTCCAGGTGCTAAAGCTCCAAAATTATTAACAAAAGATTCACTGAAGAGTCTAAAAAATAGGTGTGTCTTGGTTGATATAGCTATTGATCAGGGAGGATGTTTTGAGACATCAAAACCAACAACTCACGAGAATCCAGTTTATGTAGTAGATGATATTTTACATTATTGCGTTGCTAATATGCCAGGAGCAGTACCTTACACATCTACAAAAGCACTTACAAATATGACCTTACCATATGTTATTGAGATAGCTGAGAAGGGATGGAAAGAGGCATCAAAGAAAAATAATGAAATAAAAACTGGTCTGAATATAGTTAGAGGAAAAGTTGTTAATAAAAATGTATCTGACTGTTTTCAAACCGAATATAATAACCCTGATAGTCTAATCTAAATCTTTATATTTAGGAATAACATCTAAGACATTTATTTTATCTAATTTTTTATCAAATGAAAATACCAGATGGTCAATGCCATTTGTTATCATAATATATCTGCTAGAATATTTTTTATTATACATGGAAACCTGACTCAAATGAGCATCATTTAACTTTAACTTGAAAGATTTGCATTCAATTAAAAGATAATTACTTAATCCTTTTCGAGATTTTACTATTATATCTGACCTTTTATTTATTCCGTTGTATTTTAAAGATGTCTCAACACTAATCAATCCAAGGGGATAATCTAAAGTATTTATTAGATAGAAGATAACACTCTGTCTTACCCATTCTTCTGGTGTCATTATAACTTTTTTCTTTCTAACCTGATCAAAAATAAATTTTTTAGACTCAACTAATTCCACTCTTAGATGTTTATTCAAAAGGTTAGCTCTAAACATTTACTATTTTTTAATTTTTGTATTTAAAAGAATAACTAAACCTATAATAAAAAAAAGAGTTAATGCTAGAATACTCGATCTCATGCTACCAGTTACCTGCTCAATATAACCATATGAGAAAGTACCTATTACTACAGATATATTATAGGAGATAGCATAAAAGTTAAAAAAAGATGCATTATCATCAATTTCATCAGGTATAAGCTTTGAAAATGTAGATCTAGACAATGACTGAATACCACCCATCAAAATACCGACTGCAGCTGCAAGAAAATAAAATTGATTTTCATTAGTCGTAAAATAAGCTGAAACGCATATTATTATCCAGCAAGAATTCATTATTAATAATGAAAATTTATTTCCTTTTAATTTAGATATAAAAGCAAAAAAATATGCTCCAAAAATTGCTATTAGTTGTATTATTAATATTGTAAATATTAATTTGCTTTGTTCAAGATTTAATTCTTTGTCTCCAAAATAAGAGGCAACCAACATTATAGTCTGCACCCCCATACTATAAAAAAAATATGATAATAAATAAAGCTTCAAGTTCTTTACTCCTTTAATATAATTCCAAACTCTCTTTAATTCTCTTAAACCATAGGTTAGTATAGTTCTATTTAGCTTTATTTTTTTATGTTTTTCAGGTAAATAAAATAATGTTATTTGAGCAAATAAAATCCACCAAAATCCTACTAAAAGAAAAGTAAATTTTGTAGCATCTTTTGAAGATTGGAAACCAAAAAATTCAAAACCTTGTATTAGAGCCAAGCATATAATTAATAAAATAACACTTCCAATATATCCGAATGAGTAACCTCTTGCACTTATATTGTCAAAGTTTTTAGGAGTTGAAATCTCAGGTAAAAAAGCATTATAAAATACTAAACTCCCTGTAAACCCAATACTAGCCAATACAGAAAATATAATACCATACTCAACATTTTCACCATCAAAAAAATATAGTGACATGCATGAGAATGAACCTAGATACATAAATAAACGAAGAAAAAATTTTTTATTTCCAGAGTAATCAGCTATTCCAGAAAGAATCGGTTGAATTATTGTGAGAAGAAGAAAAGAAAAGGAAAGTGAATATGAGTATAAAACAGAGTTTACAATCTCTATTCCAAAAAAAGATACCAAATCATTATTTTCAGATGTTGTAGTAACTGCATTATAATATAAAGGAAAAATTGCTGTGGTAATAACTAAAGAATAGACAGAATTTGCCCAATCATACATGCACCATGCATTTACTACCTTAGAATGTGATTTAATATAATTCATAATCAGATAAGAAAATTATAACAATTCTCTTATCTAATCACTATATGTTACTAGAAGTTTGAATTGAACTATAAAGAATTTTTCTTGCGTTTGCTTCTCTAAGTTCTTGCTGAACATCAGAAACAATACCCATTTTAGAATCTACATCTACTTTCATTGACATAGTTATTTGGTCCCTTTCTGCCTCATTTAATTTATCTTTCTCTTGATTTACAAATTGTACTATTTCATTTACCTCAACAAAAACATCATTTACTTGTATTTTTGGTTCTTTACCAAATAAAGAACTTTGTTTAGGTTCTCCAATGTAAATATAACTAACAAGAGATTTTCTCTCTAACTTCGTTAACTGTGCAGCCTTAGGAAGCTTTTGCTTTACCATAATATCTGTTTCCCTAAGAACAGTTGTTACCATAAAGAAAAAAAGTAACATAAAGATAATATCAGGCAGAGCAGCAGTTGGTATATCTTGAGATGTATTAGATTTTTTTCCAAATTTTGGCATCAGTTTGCTATTTTATTAGGTTCTGCGATTGAAATTGCTCTTGGTATACCATCTCTTGCAGCAAAATACTTTCTTTCCTGAACTGGATCATCTTTATCTAACTGTAAGAATTCATTAGCTGAAATACCAACCCTCTCTCCATAAACTTCATTATAAGCAGCATTAACTTGATCAAGTACTTGAACATATAAATCGTAGGATGTTCCTCTGTCAGCTTTAAATGATACTACAGCTTCAGTAGGATCATCAGAATAATCTATTCTTCTACCATAAGAAGAGACATAAGATTTCATAGAACCAGGTAAACTATTATAAATTTGAACACCTTCTTCACCTGGATTACCAAAATTTAAAATGAATGTTTTAACCATTTCCCTTAATGATGAAACATCTTCAAGAGGCTCATCTTCTACTAAAAGTCTATCCTGAGAATTAGCTAGTATTTTAAATATATTTCTATCATTTTTAGTTACCTCAGGTGGTGGCTGGTTAGGATCAGGCTTAGGAGGCAATAACATAGCTATACCCTTATCATTTGCAATAGTTGTTGTTACTAAGAAAAATATAAGAAGCAAGAAGGCTATATCAGCCATTGAACCATTAGGAATTTCAGCTGTTGGTCTATTTTTTCTAGCCATTATTAAAAGCTTTTCTAAATTCAGATGCTATTATACCTATAACAGCAATACCTGCTAACATGTAAACTAGATTAAGCATTCCACCTATAAACTTTGAAAGACTTTCATCAACACCAAACTCAATGTAACTCGGGTAAACTTCATTACCAGAAATTAACCATGCGAGAACAAAAAGAACAAGTATCGATCCCAAACCCATACCTGAATTTATGAGAGATTTTGGGTTTTTAGAAGCTATATAAAGTGGGAAGCCGACTGCTAAAACAGCAGCTATAATAACCATAAAGTAACCGAAGTATAGAACAATATCTACAAAATCCATTATTTAGAAAGTTTATTTCTTACTAAGATGTCTACAAGTGAAATAGACGCATCTTCCATCGTGTTAACAAGGGAGTCAATCTTAGAGACAAGGTAATTATAAAACAACTGTAATATTACAGCAACAATTAAACCACCCACAGTAGTTAATAATGCTATTTTAATACCTCCAGCAACAAGAGAAGGTGAAACATCACCAGCTTCTGCAATAGCATCAAATGCACCTATCATACCTATAACTGTTCCCATAAAACCAAGCATAGGAGCAAGAGATATAAATAAAGATATCCAAACCATGCCTCTTTCTAATTTACCCATCTCAACTGAGCCATAAGAAATAATTGATTTTTCAACCATCTCTATACCTTCTGATGCTCTCATTAGTCCCTGTACAAATATAGAAGCAACAGGACCTCTTGTAGATTTACATATTTCTTTAGCAGCACTGACCCCATCTTTTCCTTTAAGGGCATCTTCAATATCTGATAATAATTTTTTTGTATTTGTTGTTGCTAGGTTTAAAGTAATAATTCTCTCAATCGCAACAGCAAGTCCTAGAATTAAACAAAGTAGCACTATACCCATAAACTGCCATCCTCCTTGGATAAATTGATCTTTGATTGCATAGTGAAATGATTGGGACTCCTCAACAACTTCTTCAATATCTTCTTCTTCAATAATTTGGATGGTTGATGTCTCTTCAGATGCAGAATCCATCATAGCGGTACTAGAAGTATCTTCTTGTACTTGATCAGCTTCTTCTGTAAGATTATCTTGAGCAAATGTAAGATTAGAAAAAGACAACATGATAAAGGTCATCAACATTGTAAGTAAGTTTCTCATAATTTAAGTTATTATTTTATAAATAGAATTTTTCAAAAATAGTGTTATTAGTATATAATAAAAAAAATTTAAAAGAAATTTTAATATATCAATTTTTGCAGAGAGGAAGGGATTCGAACCCTCGATACGAATTGCTCCGTATACGCACTTTCCAGGCGCGCGCCTTCGACCGCTCGGCCACCTCTCTATTATTTATGCAAATCAAACAAATTAATAGCATTTTCAGAAGTCACCTCACAAACATTATCATAAGGAATACTTAATATTTGAGATAATTTATCAGCAATAAATGAAATATTATAAGGCTCATTTCTTTTGCCCCTATAAGGTTCAGGAGATAAATAAGGGCTATCTGTCTCCAAGACAATATCATTAATATTAATTCTTGAGATAACTTCTTTAAGTTTTGAGTTTTTAAATGTAATTATACCACCTAATCCAATTTTAAATCCTAGATTAGTTATCTTTTTTAATTGTTCATAATCACCATCAAAACAATGAAAAACTCCTTTTAATCTACCTTTATATTTACTTATTACATCTATAGTTTCATTAATTGAATTTCTAGTATGTAAAACAACAGGTAATTTTTCATTTAAAGCATATTCACATTGTACCTCTAAAGCATCTATCTGATTATTAATGTTATCCTTGCTATGATAAAGATCCATACCAATTTCCCCAATGGCAATTGTTTCTTTATTAATAAACGATAAAATTTTAGTTATTTCTGATCTATAATTCTCATTTAAATAACATGGATGTAAACCCAACATATGAAAACATATTCCCTTGTATTTATTGCTTAATTCAAGCATTGGGCTTACTGTATTAAAATTTATATTAGGCATTAATATTTTTTTTATGTTTTTCTCAGTTGATCTTTTAATTACTTCTTCTTTAATTTCATGGAATTCTTCAAGATAAATGTGAGCATGAGTATCAATAAGTTCTACCTCTCTATTTGTCATATAAATCATATTCAATTAAATTGGATCAATATAAAATTAATTGAAATTAAATGAGTGATAATAAGATAATTTTAGGTCTTGATCCAGGAACTAATATAATGGGTTTCGGATTAATAGAGGTACAAAATGATAATTTAAAACTTATTCAATACGGAATTATAAATTTAAAAAAGTACGAGGATCACATCGAAAAACTTCAAGTGATTTTTGAAAATGTTAATAATCTTATCAAAGACTTCAATCCTGATGAGATTTCTATTGAATCACCATTTTTTGGAAAAAATGTACAGTCGATGCTGAAACTTGGAAGAGCTCAAGGAGTTGCAATGGTAGCTGGTAAAATAAATGGTATTAAAATATCAGAATATGCACCTAGAAAAATAAAAAAATCTGTTACTGGTAATGGAAACGCATCAAAAGAACAATTGTCAGATATAATTAAAAAAACATTAAATATTAAAGAAAGAATAAATAAAAAACTTGATGCAAGTGATGCATTAGGAGCTGCTATATGTCATTATTATCAAAAATCAAATAATGAGAACCCCAGAAAATCTTGGAAAAAATTTATTCAGGCTAATCCTGGGAAAATAGTTTAGAGATTTACTTTTATTTTTTCTAATAATTCTGTCAACTGATCCTCAGAAAATTTTAACCTATTATTAATAAAATCCATTTCTTTCTCATTTTTAAATGGTATTAAGTGAACATGAGCATGTGGAACTTCAAGACCAACAACTTTCAACCCTACTCTGCTACATGATACAGACTTTTCAAGAGCTCCAGAAATTTTTTTTGAGAAGGTAAGTATTTGTTCTAAGTATTTATTTTCTAGATCAAAGATGTAATCTGTCTCTACTTTTGGAACTACAAGTGAGTGGCCTATAGTTAAAGGGTTAATATCAAGAAATGAAATAAAGTTTTTATCTTCAAAAATTATGTGGGCTGGTATTTCTTTTTTGATAATTTTGGAAAAAATTGTTGACATAATCTATAGAGAAATGTCAATAATTTTAAATATAACTTCACCTGAAGGGATTGATACTTTAACCTCCTCACCTTTTTTTCTTCCTAAAAGACCTTTTCCAATAGGAGAATCCACTGAAAGTTTTTTTTCTTGGAGATTAGCCTCTTCCTCTGAAACAATAGTATAATCAAAGGTTTTATTTAATTTAATATTTTCAATTTTGACTTTCGATAGGATTGAAACTTTATCTGTATTTATATCAGACTCGTCAATAATTCTAGCAGTAGATAATGAATCCTCAAGTTTAGATATTTTAAGTTCATGTAAGCCCTGAGCCTCTTTAGCTGCATCATATTCAGCATTTTCAGAGAGATCACCTTTATCCCTAGCCTCAGCAATCTGATTAGCAATATCTGCTCTCCCTTTAGTTTTTAGGAAATGGAGCTCATCTTTTAATTTATTGAGACCTTCCTCAGTAAAATATGTAACCTTATTCATTTTTAGTTTAAATAAAAAAAAACGGATAGTTCCGTCTTAGCAAATATACAAAAACTGAATTATCAAGTCAAATACCACCCATGACAAGAGCTACTACAAAGTAAATAGCAAGAGCCATTAGATCATTAGTAGTTGTTATAAATGGACCAGAGGCCAGAGCTGGATTAAATTTTAATTTATCTAGAATAATTGGTGTAATAGTTCCCAATAAAGAAGAAACAAGAACAATTGAAAATAGAGATACTGAAACAATTTTTGCTGTTTTCGAATATATC
>Ga0315330_10002765_pt1 | contig 12068 bp, 8 predicted proteins | sample M140m34915metaG_FD_203453 | JGI IMG/M metagenome (GOLD analysis project Ga0315330, IMG submission 203453) | Ammonia-oxidizing marine archaeal communities from Monterey Bay, California, United States - M1 40m 34915 | ecosystem: Environmental > Aquatic > Marine > Intertidal zone | place: USA... | reverse complement strand
GACGAATATAGTAAAACGGTTTTCATAGAAGAGGCATTACATAGACTTGTGGAAATACATTACCATCTAGGCCTTGAAGAAGAGGCGAAAAAATATGCGAGTGTGCTTGGTTATAACTATAATTCAAGCAAATGGTTCGAGCAGTCGTATAAAGTACTTAACAAAGACTACAAATTTATAAAAAAAAAACAGTCTAAACAAAAAAAGAATATTTTTAAAAGAGTTATTGATAAAATAAAATAATATGGATGAAAGGCCAAAAATTATTAAATCATATCTTACAAAGGTAAAACTGCTAAAAAAGCATAATATTTCTTATTATATAAAAGATAAGCCAAAAGTTTCAGACTCAGATTACGATCAATTAAAACAGGAAATTATTACTTTAGAAAAAAAATTTAATTATTTAAAAAAATATGGATCTATAGAAAAAATAATAGGAGCTCCTCCATCCAATAAGTTTGCAAAGATTGATCATTTACAACCAATGTTATCTTTATCAAATGCTTTTAACGCTGATGATATGGAAGTCTTTCTAAAAAAAATTAATAACTTTTTAAATACTGATAAAAAAAATATTGAACTTATTTCAGAACCAAAAATCGACGGCATATCTGCAACATTAATTTACGAAAATGGTATTTTAATTAAAGGACTTTCTAGAGGCGATGGTTACACTGGTGAAGATATACTAGAAAATTTAAAAACTATTAAAGAAATACCTTTAAAGATAGTTTCAAATAAATTTCCAAATTTGCTTGAGATTAGATGTGAGATATATATTGGAAAAAAAGACTTTTTAAAAATAAAAGATCAATTTGCAAATCCTAGAAATGCAGCTGGTGGCTCGCTGAGACAAAAAAATCCAAACGATACGAAAAGAATACCCTTAAAATATTTTGCCTATGGATTTGGCGCCATGGAACCAACTAATTTTTCAAAACAATCTGAATTTTTAGATAGAATAAAAAATTGGGGATTTTCTATTAACCCTTTAGTAGAAATTGTTACAGGAAGGAAACAAATAGAAGACCAGCATAAAAAAATTGAGTCTTTAAGATCAAGTCTAGATTATGATATTGATGGATTGGTATTTAAAGTGAACGACCTAAAAATGCAAAAAAGATTAGGTAACACATCTAATTCTCCACGGTGGGCAATAGCCTATAAGTTCTCTGCAGAAAAAGCTGTAACTAAAATAAAGAATATAGTGATACAAGTTGGTAGAACTGGAGCAATAACACCTGTTGCTAAAGTAGAACCAGTAACAGTTGGTGGAGTAGTTGTCTCCAATGCAACTTTACATAATGAGGATGAAATCGAAAGAAAAGATATACGCATTGGAGATACCATAATAATACAGAGAGCTGGAGATGTAATTCCTCAAGTAGTGTCAGTAAATTTTTCTAAAAGAGATATAAATGCAAAAAAATATATTTTCCCAAAAAAATGTCTTTGCGGTGCTGAGACTAAAAAGGAACTAAGTAAAAACACAAAGAAACATGACTCTGTAAGAAGATGTGTAAAAGGTTATGAATGTGTATTTATAGCTAAGGAGAAACTAAAACATCTTGTTTCCAAAGAGGCTCTAAATATTGATGGACTTGGTAAAAAAGTTATTGAGCAATTTTGGGAATTGAATTTAATAAAAGAACCATCAAATATTTTTGACCTTGATTATACTAAAATCATGAAATTAGAGGGGTGGGGCGAACTTTCGATCAATAATTTGAAAAATGCAATTAATAAATCTAAATCAATTTCTTTAGATAAATTTATCTATTCTGTGGGAATTAGACATATTGGTCAAGAAAATGCTAAAATTTTATCAGGTTTTTTTAACACAATAGGAGAATTTTCAAAATTATTTGATTTAAAACAAAGAAAGAAAATCTTAATTAATCTTATAGATTTAGATGGAATTGGAGAAACTCAAATTGAGTCTATTGATAATTTTTTTTCAAATAAAACTAATAATAGAATTGTCAGAGGTTTGATAGAAAAATTAAATATAAAAAACTATGTTCTTCAAAATATAAAGGGAAAATTTTCAAACAAAAAATTGATGTTTACTGGAGGATTTAAAAATATGAGCAGATCTGAAGCAAAAGTAATTGCAGAAAACAATGGGGGAAAAGTTTTAGGATCTATTTCAAAAAAATTAGACTTTCTTGTAGTCGGTGGCTCCAAACCTACGAAAAGAAAAATTGGCCAGGCAAAACAATTAAATATTAAAATTCTTTTAGAAAAGGATTGGAATAGAATCTTAGATAGCTGAACACGCCTTTTGTAGTTCCTCAATTTCTACTTTATTCATAAAATTTTTTAGATTCCTAAAAACATTTTTATGATAATTATTTAGCCATTTTTTTTCACTTTTGTTAAGATTGTCTCGAATAATCAAATCCTTATCAATCGGAGACATTGTTAAGTTTTCAAAAAGATTCCTATTTTTAAGTTTTTTAACATAAATAAGATTTTCAATTCTTATCCCAAATTTATTTTTTTCGTAGTAACCTGGCTCATTAGATACGATCATACCTTCTTGAAAATTTATTTTATTATTTTTTGATATTGCGTGAGGACCTTCATGAACATTCAAATAATAACCAACACCATGTCCAGTACCGTGCGCATAATTTAGCCCGATTTGTTTTAAATATTTTCTTGCTAGAACGTCAATCTTAGATCCTGAGGTATTTTTTTTAAGTTTAAAATCTGCAACTGCTATGTGTCCTTTGAGAACTCTTGTAAAAATATCTTTGATTCTTTTATTTGAATTTTTCAACGAAATTGTACGAGTAACATCTGTCGTTCCAAACTCATATTGCCCCCCTGAGTCCACTAAATAAATATCTCCTTCTCTTAATTTTCTATTCGTTTTTTCAGTGGCTTTATAGTGAATAATTGCTCCATTTGGTCCTGATCCCGAAATGGTAGGAAAGCTTGGAAATTTAAAATTTTTATTTTTTTTTCTAAATTTAAATAACATTTCTGAAGCACTTATCTCTGTAACATTTTCCCTGTTAAAATTTTTCTTTAACCAAAATAAATATTTTGTTAATGCGGCACCATCATAGATATGAGCCTTCTTAATATTTTCAATTTCCTGCTTACCTTTAATAGCTTTTAAATAATATATTGGGTCTTGAAAATTAATTATTTGGTTATTTTCTCTAATAATTTTTTTTAAAAAGAAAGAACAAGAATTTTCATCTATTATAAATCTTTTCTTTTTGATGCTTAATAGCTCTTCAGGACAAGTCTTAATATCTAAAAAACTTATCTTCTTAAAATTTTTTTTAAAAGATGCAGATATCTTTTTTAAGTCACAAAAAAATTTAATATTTTTATTTCTATCGATCAAAGCATAACTGTAAGGTATTGGAGTATATTTTGTATCGCGACCCCTTATGTTTAAGAGCCAAGCATTATTTTCACTCGCAGTTATGAACAAAAAATCAGACTTTTTTTTCTCTAGATAATTAGAAATTTTGTTTATTTTAGTATTATATTTTTCACTGACATGATTATTTGGAAGTATAATAAATTTATTTTTATTTTTTATTTTTTTTCTTTTCCAAATTTCATCGATCAAGTTTTTAACAATTGGCTTACGTTTACAATCATTATTTCCAAAAAATATAGATAAAGATTTCTCTGTAAATAAATTTGGATCAAATCCTATTCTTAGCTTTAACCCTTTTAATATATCGTAGGGCATTTTATCGGGAATTGTAATTATCTTAAAATATTTTTTACTTTGATTATTAGCTTGCAAAGTATATCGACCATCTACAAACAAATAGTTCTTATCTTTTAATATAAGTGCGAATCCAAAAGAGCCTGAGAAATTGGATATAAAGTTGAGCCTATCATTATAATCAGGAATATACTCACCAAAAAATTCGTCATTTTTTGGAATTATATACCCATCAATTTTTTCTCTTTTAAAAATTTTCTTTAATGTTTTTATTTTTTCCATTTTAACATTTTGTTTTTTTTGTATCTGTCCCAACCTGGGCTTCTGTATTCTTCATCGAAATCAATTGTATCCTGATTGAAATCAAACTCCTCGTTTTCATTAAGGCCAATTTCATTTTTTTCTACTCCTTGTTCAGGAATTTCGTTTATAAATCTTGATGGTAAAGCATCCATCCAATCTCCATGATAAGCTCTTTTCATCGCAAATGATAAAAATGCCTCTTTTTTTGCTCTAGTTATTCCAACATAAGCCAATCTTCTTTCTTCTTCTAATGCAAAGTCACCTTTTTCCTCTAATGATTTTTGATGAGGAAACAGTCCTTCTTCCCAACCTGGTAGAAAAACAACGTCAAACTCTAAACCTTTTGCAGCATGCATTGTCATTAAATTAATTTTAGCTCCATCCCACTCTTGGTCAATTGAGGTAGCTAAAGCTACATGCTCTAAAAAACTTTGTAAATTTTCATAATCTTGCATGGCCCTGAGTAATTCTTTCAAATTTTCTAGTCTATTTTCATTCTCAATATCTTTTTTATTTTTTAACATAGATGAATATCCTGACTCATCTAATACAAGTTTCAATAAATCATAATGCTTCATACTCAAAGAGTCTTTACGCCATTTTTGAATTATATTTATCAATTGACTAAGTGTTGTTTTTATCTTTGGTTTAAAATCTCCTTTTTCTATTAACTTAATAATAGAGTCTTCAAGACTTAGTCTATTTGCTTTACCGAAAGTATAAATTTGATTTAAAGTGCTTTCACCAACACCTCTTTTAGGATTACCAATGACCCTTTCTAATGCTAAGTCATCAAATTTTTGATTTATGATTCTTAAGTAAGAAACTGCATCTTTTATTTCTGCTCTTTCATAAAATTTTATGCCACCTAAAACTCTATACCCAATTCCAACTTGAAGAAATCTCTCCTCGAATTCTCTAGTTTGATAAATTGCTCTTACTAATATTGATACATTATTTAAAGAATATTTTTTTTTTATTTTGCGCTCTATTATATCGCTAATACCTTGTGCTTCCTCTTTACCAGTTCTATAACAATTAAGTTTAACTAATTCTCCTTGATTTGCAGAAGACCATAATTTTTTACCCACTCTATTTGAATTATTAGAAATTAAACCGGAGGCAGTTTCTAGGATATTTTTTGTTGATCGATAGTTTTGTTCTAATTTAAAAACTTTACAATTTTTATAGATTTGATCAAATGTAAGAAAATTTTTTATTTCAGCACCTCTCCAACTGTAAATTGACTGGTCATCATCTCCTACACAACAAATATTCTCTGTTTCACTTACAAGCAAATTTAACCATTTATTTTGAATAAAATTAGTGTCTTGAAATTCATCAACTAAAATATATTTAAAATTTTTTTGATATATTTCTCTAATATCTCTATGATCTTCAAAAAGTTTTACGCAAAATAAAATTAAATCACCGAAGTCAAATGCGTTTAAATCTTTAGTCTTATTTTGATAAATTTCGTATACTTTTAAAATTGATTTAATTATAGAGCCAGATTTTTCTAACTTAACATCTTTAGGAAGCAAACCTTTATTTTTCCATTGATCAATATGGTATAATATAAGTTGTGGTGAAAATTTTTTAGCATCAAGTTCTTCTCCTTTAACGATATTACGAACTAATTTTTTTTGATCATCAGTATCTAAAATAGTAAAGTTGCTTTTGTAACCTAAAGCTTCTGCATGTCTTCTCAGAAATTTTACACTTATCGAATGGAACGTTCCCAGCCATGGCACTGCATTAGAACTACCTTTAAGATATTGTATCACTCTATTTTGCATCTCTTTCGCAGCTTTATTTGTAAAAGTTACGCATAGTATTTGATTAGGCCAAGCTTTCTTTTTATTTATTATATGAATAAGCCTAGTGGTTAAGACTCTTGTTTTTCCGGATCCAGCACCTGCTACTATTAAATTAGGCCCTTCAGTACTAAGAACAGCTTCTTTTTGCTCTTTGTTTAAATTTTCAATTAAATTATCTATGTTATTCATAAGAGAGAATTTTCATTTATATACTAGTTATAAAAATAAAAAATATGATAAATAAATTTTTTAAAACAATTCACATTAAATATTCTAAATTCTTTAGCTTTATTTTTTCCCTGAGGTACTTGTTTTTAATATTTTTAATTTTTATTATGTTTTTGCTAAGTATACCAAATTTTTTTGACTATGGAAAAAAAATAGAAATTATTAAAAGCCACCTTTTAAGCAGCTATGATTTGAAAATAAACAATTATGAAAAAATAAAGTTTAGAGTATTCCCCTTGCCAAATTTAGAATTAACAAATGTTAATTTTGATTTAAAGAATACAACCACAGAATTTAATATAAGTAATTTTAAAATATATCCAAAAATCTTTAGTATTTATAATTATGCAAATTTCCAGTCAAAGAAAATCATTTTAAAAGATGGTAGTGTTTTCGTCAAAGTGTCAAATTTAAAAAATTTCACACAAAAATTACTCACGCAACAAAATAAATTATCTTTAAATAATTTAAATTTAAAAATACTTCATGATAACAAACCTTTAGTTGAGCTTGAAAATATAAAATTTACAAATTTTGGATATAGCGAAAACTTTATTACAGGCAAGGTATTTAAAAAAAAATTTAAGATAAAAATAAAAGATGATATTGATAGTATTTTCCTCAAATTATTAAATTCTGGATTTGAAGCCAGTATAAATTTTAATGAGAGTAAAAATTCTAATGAGCTTAGTGGAATATTTAAATCAAAAGTTCTTAATACAAATTTAAGATTTAATTTTGATTATGATACAAAATCAATAAAAATTAATAAATCATACTTTAGAAGTAAAAATCTCTCATTTAGTAATAAAAGTAAAATCATTTTAAAACCTTTCTTGAAAATTGAGAGTAAATTTATAATTGAAGATATCAATGCTGACTTTTTTAAAAATAGTAATATAGATGATTTTTTAAAGTCAAAGAATATTATAAAAAAACTTAATTTAAAAAGTGAGATTGAATTTAAGCCAAAAAAATTTATCTACGGAGATTTTATTGATAAATTAAATTTAAAATTAGATCTTGCATACGGTAGAATTAATTTTATTAATAAGTTTTATATTTCTAAGAACATTTTTGATTGCAATGGAAATATTAATTTTTTACAAGAATTTCCATTAATATTTTTTGATTGTAAAATTTCATCCACTAATGAACAGCAATTTTTAAAAGAATTTTCTATAAAATCAAAAAATAAAAATATACCAATGAGTCTTTTTGTAAAAGGAAACTTAAATCTCTTTAATAACAAAATTAATTTTGAAAATATTAAATTGAATAAAAATTATGAAGCATCAAAAGAAGACCTTCAATTTTTTAAAAATAATTTTGAGGATATACTCTTTGATGAAAGTTTTTTAGATATTTTTAATTTAAAAAAAATTAAAAAATTTATCCTAGCAATTAAATAAATTATTTAGGTTTAGTCATTTTCAAAGGATTCATTATCATATCATATTCCTTCTCTTTAATTAATCCTGCTTTAACTACTTCATATTTTAAAGTAGTTCCATTTTTGTGAGCGGTTTTAGCTACCTGAGCTGCTTTATCGTAGCCTATCTTAGGAGCTAATGCTGTTACAAGCATTAAAGAATTATCTAACAAATGTTTAATTCTTTTTTTATCTGCTTTAATTCCTTTCACACAATACATTGCAAAAGTTTTTGCGGAGTCACTCATTATCTCAATTGATTGTAAAATATTGTGAATGATTAATGGTTTAAAAACGTTTAGCTCAAAGTGTCCATGAGACCCTGCCATTGTTATACCATTATGGTTTCCTATTACTTTTACGCAAACCATTGTTACGGCTTCTGATTGTGTCGGATTTACCTTTCCAGGCATAATAGAAGATCCTGGTTCGTTAGAAGGTAAGATTAGCTCTCCATAACCTGCTCTTGGGCCTGAACCTAAAAATCTTATATCGTTTGCAATTTTCATTAAACAAACTGCTGTGGTATTTAATGTTCCTGAAAAATTTACTATTTCATCATGAGCAGCCAAAGCCGCAAATTTATTTGATGCTGGTTTAAAAGGTATTTTGGTAATTTTACTTATTTCCCTAATTATTTTTTTATCAAAATTTTTCTTTGTATTAAGACCAGTTCCAACAGCGGTACCGCCTTGAGCTAGATAATAGATTTCTTTTAAGGCGTCTTCAATTCTTATAATACATTTTTTAAGCTGAGCATGATATCCCGAAAACTCTTGACCTAAAGTTAGAGGTGTAGCATCCTGTAGATGAGTTCTGCCAACTTTCACTATATTTTTAAATTCTTTTGATTTTCTTCCTAATTCTTTCTCAAGAATTTTTAATGATGGTAAAAGTTTTTCTCTAGCTTTTATGGCTATTGAAATATGCATAGCTGTAGGAAAAACATCATTTGTTGATTGAGATTTATTTACGTGATCATTAGGATGTACAGGTATCTTTGTGCCTAATTTACCGCCCATCATTTGAATCGCTCTATTTGCTATGACTTCATTAACATTCATATTTGTTTGAGTTCCAGAACCAGTTTGCCAAACTTTTAAGGGAAAATGTTCATCATGTTTTCCCTTAATTATTTCTTCTGATGCCTTGATAATATATTTGCTTAATTTTGGATCTAAATCTTTATTTTTCGAATTCACTATAGCTGCAGCTTTTTTTATAATAGCTATTGAATGGATAACTAACGGTCTGACTAGGAAATCTCCAATATTAAAATACTTATTGGATCTTTCGGTTGAGGCTCCCCAAAACTTATCACCAGGAACTTTGATTTTTCCAATACTGTCAAATTCTGTTCTGTATTTCATATTTGATTCATGAATATAATACACTCTTATTAATAAATTATAAATTATAAAGGAAAAGAAATGACTAATTTTGAGAGTGTTAAAAAATTTATGGAAACTTTTGGGCAAGAAATCAAAGAAAAAGCCGAATTTCCTGATAAAAAAATTACAGAGTTGAGATTTGATTTAATCCAAGAAGAACTGGAAGAACTTAAAGATGCAATTGAAAAAAAGGATATTAAAGAAGTAGCAGATGCTTTAACAGATATTCTTTATGTAACTTATGGAGCAGGTCATGCTTTCGGAATAAACTTAGATAAGTGTTTTCAAGAAGTTCAAAACTCTAACATGAGTAAACTTGGACAAGATGGCAAACCAATCTATAATGAAAAAGGTAAAGTTTTGAAAGGCCCAAACTACTTCAAACCAAACTTAACTAGATTTGTAATATGATGAAGGGAAATTACTATTGGATTTTATTAGGAATTGCATTGGGAATTTTAATATATTTAGTGGACAAGTACATAATTTAAAATTTAATGAGTTTTTCTTTAAATAAAAAAACCATTTTTTTTCTTATCATTCTTTCAGGAACAATTCTTAGATTTTACAATATCAACTATGACAATCTTTGGTATGATGAAATCATAAGTTTTTGGGTTGCTAACCCAAATCACTCTTTTGAGGATAGTTTAATTTTTCATAAACAAATTGAAATTGCACCTTATGCTTTTAATTTTATATTAAAATATTTTTACCAAATTTTTGGTTACGACGTAAATTACGCAAGGTATTTACCAGCTTTTTTTAGCGTGCTTACGATTGCAATCGTTTTTCAAATTTCTAAAGAAATTGATGTAAAAGAGAATACCCATCTCCTAGCCACTTTTCTTACATCTTTTAATATATTTTTAATAAGTTATGCGCAAGAGCAAAGACTATACTCAATTTTGATTTTTTTTGTTCTTACTTCTATTCTATTTTTTTTGAGGTTGCAGAAGAAAAATCCTGATATTATTGATCTTATATTTTTTATCATTACATCGATTTGCTTAATCATTTTACATCTGTTTTCTGTTTTTATAATTTTTTCATTTATTTTATATCAACTTTTAATTTTTATAAAAAAAAAAGAACAATTTTTTAGATTAAATCTAGCATTAGGTTTTTTATCTATTTTGGTGTTAATATATTATATTCCATATGTAATAAGTTTTTCTAATAATTTAGACTCTAATCTAGATGTAAATTATTCATGGAACAAAAATCCCTCAATTAAATTTTTAACCAATTTTTATTTTTCAAATTTTTTTGGATCAAGATTGTTAGGCTTAATTTTTCTAACAGCGTTTATTTTTCTAATATTTTTAGGACGAAAATCGTTTTTAAGAGTAGAAAAAATTTCAATTTTTTTGATAGTAATTATTTCTTCTTATTTAATTCCAATTATTTTTGGTTTTTTATTTGCACCAATTCTTTTACCTAGGTATGTAAGTTATATTCCAGTGCTAGTGATAATATTAATATCTTTTTTATCTTTTAATATTCAAAATGTTAAAAGAAGAAGATCATTAATTATTTTATTGATAGTTTTTACTATTGGAAATATGTTTACTGAACAGGCTTTTAAACAATTTGTGAAGGAAAGGGTCCCTAGCAAACCCCAATATGTTGAGGCTCTAAAATCTATACAAAAATCAAATTTAAGAAATTACTTTATAAAGGTTGAGAATATGAAAGATAATGTAGCTACAATAACTTCAATAAATAATTACATCTCTCATTTAAGTTCCAAATTTAATCTGAAATTAAATTATATAGAGTCCGTTAAATTTATGCAGTCCTCCTTATGGATAATGTGCCCTATGGATATAAATGAAAAAGACTGTGTTTTACCTGATGAATTTAAAAACTATCAAATAATTGAAGAGAAAAATTTTAATAGCATTAATTTAAAATTAATAAGCAATGATTAAATTGATAAATAAGATTCAATTCAAAGATAAAGAAAATAGAATGCAACATATGGCTAATATTAAAATTGCTATAAACCGTTATAATAATAAAACTACTAATCTCGATTTTTTATTAAGGAAAAGATTTTCTTGGATGAATAATTTTATAGAAACCAATCATGTTGGGATTGAGGTTGGATCAGGTGTAGGGTTTTCAAAAGATTACATAAAAAATGAAAAACTTAAGACTACTGATATAAGTTCCGATGATCATCTAGACTATAAAAATATTGATGCTCAAGCCACAGGTTTTTCCGAAGAAAGTTTCGATTACGTCATAGCCTCAAACATGGTGCATCACGTCCCTTTTCCTAAAAAATTTTTTACGGAAATTCACAGAATTTTAAAAAAAAATGGAAGATTGATTATATTTGAGCCTTATTGTTCAATAACTTTACAACTAGTAACAATTATCATGAGGCATGAGGGTTTTGATTTTACAGTCAACCCTTGGGATAATAAAACGCCAAAAAGCAGTGAGGACGATGCATGGCATGGAAATATAGCTGTCTCAAATTTAATTTTTGATGATAAAAAAAAATTTAAAGATAATTTAGGAAATATTTTTGAAATTGAGTATGAAAAATTGACTGAGTGCTTTATATTTTTAAATTCAGGAGGTGTGACATCTAAAACTTTTTGCATACCTCTTAATAAATTCTTTTTGAATTTATTGGACAAAATTGATTATCTGTTAATTAAATTGATGCCAAATTTTTTTTGTTTAGGTAGAAGAATAGTATTGAAAAAAAAATAGAATTTTTTTTACTTTAAGGGCACTCTGTTGCCAGGCGCCCTTAACTTCATTTATTTAAGAGTTAGAACCAGATATAATATAAATTATACCTAACAATATAATGATTTCCATTTTGATTCCTTTGTTAAGAATAATATATATCAAGGGGCGTTCTGTTGCCAGGTGCCCTTAACCTTTTAAAGTTATACAACAATTCTAGATCATAAAAAATGGCTATTTCTTTGCTGGGTGAGTCCGTATTGTGTCCAACGGTGAGTCAAGATATGATGAAGCGTGAGTTTAAATACTGCAGCATGGATACTCCCAATAGTTTGGGCACTAGCCTGGACTTACGGTCAATCTAAACCGCAATATGTGAACAAAGCAAATGCATCCATAATGGTTTTGGCTTGGGTTAATATTGCATTGTTTTTTTTTCTCAAATTATCTCCTCTACATTTATATTATCTCTTACCAATAAT
>Ga0315330_10002764_pt1 | contig 12069 bp, 10 predicted proteins | sample M140m34915metaG_FD_203453 | JGI IMG/M metagenome (GOLD analysis project Ga0315330, IMG submission 203453) | Ammonia-oxidizing marine archaeal communities from Monterey Bay, California, United States - M1 40m 34915 | ecosystem: Environmental > Aquatic > Marine > Intertidal zone | place: USA... | reverse complement strand
AATGATTTTAGATATAATCTAGAAGATTTCGATTACTCTAAAAGAATTGAGTATTCTATATTACAGTCAGATAAAAATTTGAAATTTTATGATCTGAAAAATAACAGATCCCAATATCTACCTCAGATTTACGCTAATTATAATTATGGTTACAATACTTCTTCTTCAAATTATGATTTATTTTTTGAATCAGACAGATGGAAGAGTTTCGGAACTTTTGGATTAAAAGTTGTTGTGCCAATCTTTGATGGATTTCTCAAAAGAAGTAAAATAAACCAATCAAAATACAAAATTGAACAGATTGAAAATCAATTGATATTTTTAGAAAGATCTATCAATCTTCAAATTAATCAGTCTATTTCAAATTACGAAAACACAAAAGAATCATTATCAATTTCAAAAGAAAACCTTCAATTAGCAAAAAATGTTTATTCTGCAACAGAGAAAAAATATAAAGAAGGTGTTGGTTCAAATTTAGAAGTAATAGATTCTAATAACTCATTAAAAATAGCTCAAAATCAATACTTTAATTCATTATATGAGTCAATAATAGCATCTATTGAAATAAAAAAAACTTTAGGAATTTTATTAAATAATTAGATATGAAAAAAATAGTATTACCAATATTAGTCTTTATGTTTTCTTGTGAAAACAATAATCTTGTTAGTAAAAAAAAGAAACTTGATGATTTGAAAAACTCACTAGTTGAAACATATTCAGAGATTGAAAGACTTGAAAAAGAAATTATATCATTAGACTCAACTTACATTCAGAAAAACTATGAGTTAATTACAGTTTCAAATTTAAATAATGATCCATTTGTTCATGAGATTGAGTTAAGGGGTAATATCGAATCAAAAAAAAATGTGATAATAGTACCTGAAGTTATAGGTAAATATATATCAGTTAATGTAACTGAAGGACAATTAATTGAGAAGGGTGATTTGCTTGCTAGAATTAATTCAGAAGTATTTGATAATAATCTTAATGAAATAAAATCAAATTTAGATTTACTTAAAACTATTTTTGAAAGACAAGCTAATTTATGGGAAAGTAATATAGGTTCAGAAATAGATTATTTAAGAGCTAAATCTAATTACGAGTCTATCAAAAGTAGATATAATGCTACTAAACTTCAGGTTTCTAAGTTTGATATAGTTGCACCTTTCTCTGGTGTAGTTGATGAAGTAAATGTAAAAGTAGGAGAGATGTCTTCACCATCTATTCCATCATTTAGAATTCTCAATGATAGTGATTATTATTTAAGTGTTGATGTTTCTGAAAATTATATAAACTCTTTTTCAATTGATGATTCTGTCAAAGTTATCTCTCTAGATGATAAGACTTATTATTCAAGAATTATATCACTTTCTAAGGTAATTAATCCCATTAATAGAACTTTTAATATTGGTATTGAAATTCCAAATGAATTAATAGATAATATAAAACCAAATCAAATTCTTAATGCACTACTAATAGACTATCAAAACAATAATTCACTTTCAGTTTCTTCAAATATTATTTTTAATGATGAGAGGGGAAGTTATGTTTTCATAGTTAGTGACTTTGATGGAGAGATGATCGCTAAAAAGGTTCCTGTTTTAACTGGAAGATCTTTTAAATATCAAACCGAAATATTATCGGGATTAACTGGAAAAGAACTTATAATAGATAAAGGATCAACAGAGGTAATGGATGGTTCATATGTTAAGATTAAAAATTAATGTATATGAAAAAAAAGAGTCAAGACGAGGTAATAAAGCAGTTTAGTCTATCAAATTTTTCTTTAAAAAATAGAATTACTGTTGTATTAATTTTTATTTTATTGGTTGTTCTGGGGGTTGGTGCATATAATAATTTACCAAAGGAAAGTTATCCAGAGGTTGAACAGTCTACTGTATTTATTGGAACACCATATCCTGGTAATTCTCCTACTGATATAGAAAATTTGATAACTAGACCAATTGAGAAGGAGATAAATACTATATCTGAGATAAAGGAGATAAGGTCTAATTCTATTCAAGGTTTTTCAACAATTGTTGCAGAGTTTGTATCTGGAACAGATATTGAATATGCTAAATCAAAAGTAAAAGATGCTGTAGATAAAGCAAAAATTAATCTACCAACAGATTTGCCTATGGAATCAGATGTATACGAAATAAGTTTCTCTGATTTTCCTGTAATGAGTGTTACTTTATCAGGTGAATATTCAATAGATAAACTTGAATCTTATGGTGAAATCTTAAAAGATGAATTAGAAAAAATTTCAGATGTTTCAAAAGTAAATATTGCCGGAGTCGAAGAAAAGGAGATTGCTATTATGGTAAATCCCTTTGAGTTAGAAGCTAGAAGCTTATCTTTTTCGGATATAGAAAATGCAGTAAAGTTTGAAAACATTTCTATTTCTGGTGGAAATCTATTGGAAAATGATATGAGGAGATCTGTTAGGTTAATTGGTGAATTCAAACAAATTGAAGATATAGAAAATATTATAATTTCAAATAGAAATGATAAGGTTGTGTTTTTAAAGGAAGTAGCTGATATAAGATTCGGATATAAGGAAATTGAAAGCTATATGAGACTTTCTGGTAAGTCAGTCGTTTCTGTAGATGTATCAAAAAGATCTGGAACAAATTTATTATTGTTAAATGATAAGGTTAATAATGCTATTGAGGAAATAAAAGGTTTGATACCAAAAGATATTGATGTAATTATTGTTAATAATCAATCTCAAAATACGAAAGAACAAGTTAGCACTTTAGAAAATAGTATTTTTAGTGGAGTAATCTTGGTAGTTCTTGTTCTAATGTTTTTTCTTGGTGTGAGGAATGCACTTTTTGTTGGTTTATCAATTCCTCTTTCAATGTGTATCTCATTTATTATTCTACAATTATTTGGAATTACTGTAAATATGATGATATTATTTTCACTAGTGATATCACTGGGTTTATTAGTTGATAATGGTATTGTTGTTACAGAAAATATTTATAGATTTTTAGAGAAAGGATATTCTAAAATTGAAGCTACCAAACTAGGTATTGGAGAAATCGCTCTCCCAATTATAACTTCAACTGCTACTACATTGGCTGTCTTTGTTCCATTAGCATTTTGGCCTGGTCTAACTGGAAAGTTTATGAGTTATCTTCCAATTGGAATTATAGTAACTCTTCTTTCATCTCTATTTGTTGCTCTAGTAATAAACCCAGTAATGATTTCATATTTAATGAAAATTGAAGATAATAAAGGAAAAGATTTTAAAAAATATATTCAAAATGTGATAATATTAGCATTGATTGGTTTTGCTTTTATTCTTTTTAAAATTTATTGGATTGGAAATATTTTAATTTTTATCTCTTTATTTATCCTTTCTAATTATTATGTTTTTGTTCCATTATCGAAGGTATTTAGAGAAACATATCTTAAACGATTAGAGAATAGATATAGCAAATTTCTATCTTATCTACTATTAGCTAAAAGACCTTATTTAGTATTGTTAGCTTCTATTTTACTTCTTATAGGAACATTTCAATTACTTCAGATTTATCCCCCTAAAGTATTATTTTTTCCAGAAAATCGACCAAATTATATTAATGTATTTTTAGAGTTACCTGTAGGAACAGATATTGAGGAGACAAATAATTTTGCTAAAATTATAGAAGATGAAGTCAATCAGTCAACTTCTGAATATTCTGGTATAATTGAAAGTATTGTAACTTATGTTGGGCAAAGAACTCTAAATGAAAACGATCCTTCTGCTCTTGGAATGAGAGATACTCCTAATAGAGCAAGAATTAATATCAATTTCTACGAGTTTGAAAAGAGAAATGGTATTAATACTATAGATGTTTTAGAAAAGTTAAGAAATGATATAAATGAGTATCCAGGAGTCAGTATTACATATGGTAAAGATAGAAAAGGACCACCTGTAGGGGGGGAGATTAGCATTCAGGTTACAGGTCCTGATTTCCTAGAGTTAATTTCTCAAGTTGAGAATATTAGAAAGCATATTAACGAATCAAATATACCAGGTATTGAAAAGCTGGGTTTGGATCTATCAACCAGAAAACCAGAGTTATTAATTGATTTTGATAGGGATCGGTTAAGGAGATATGGTTTATCAACTGGCATGCTTGCTAATGAATTAAGGACATCATTATTTGGTAAAGAAATATCAAAGTATAAAGTTGGAGAGGATGAATATAAAATACAATTAAGATTAGCTGATCAATATAGGTATGATATAAATACACTTCTAAATAAAAACATTACATTTAGAAATCAGTCAAATGGTAGAACATACCAAATTCCAATAAGTTCTTTCGCCTCTATGAAAATGTCTAATACTTTTAGCTCAGTTAAAAGAAAAGATTTAGACAAGGTGATAACCATTTCTTCAAATGTGATTTCTGGTTATAATCCAACTGAGGTAAACTCAAAAATTGATATGGTTCTTAAAAATTATCCGTTACCAAATGGTTATTCTTACAAATTTGGTGGAGAACAGCAAGAGCAGGAAGAAGAAATGGCATTCCTTTCTAATGCGTTTATGATTGCCCTATTTTTAGTTTTTATTATAATAGTTGCTCAGTTCAATAAAATTATTACTCCTCTTATTATTATGTCTTCTATAATTTTAAGTACAATTGGTGTATTTCTTGGCTTATTAATTTTTAATATGGACTTCGTAGTAGTCATGACAATGATTGGTGTTATTTCACTTATTGGAATCGTTGTAAATAATGCCATAGTACTCATAGATTTTATTGAGTTAAACAGAAAAAGAAAAATGATTGGAAAAAAAGTTCAATTATCTTTGGAGGAGGTTATGGAATGTATTACTGAAGCAGGTAGGACTAGATTAAGGCCAGTAATTTTAACTGCTTTGACTACCATTTTAGGATTAATGCCACTAGCTATTGGAATGAATTTTGATTTTGTGAGTTTCTTTAAGTTTTATGAAGTTAATTTTTATTTAGGAGGGGATAATATGGTATTTTTTGGTCCTATAGCTTGGGCAATTATATTTGGTTTATCATTTGCAACTTTTCTTACATTATTAGTTATTCCTTCCATGTATTTAATACAAGTTAGATTAAATAGATATTTAGGCCTTAAATAATGGAAAGGACTATTTTCTTATTTTTCTTTACAGTTATTTCAGTACTTCTTGACTTATATTTTTATCAAATAATAAAGAAATATAGGTCAATAAATTGGACAAAACCTCTGTTTTATCTCTATTGGTTATTTTCTTTTGTGACAGTTACCAATTTAATTTTATATTCATTTAGTATAGATTTAGGATATTACTTAAAAGCAATCATATTCAATATGATTATAGGTAATTTCATTTCAAAATTAGTTGCTCTTCCTTTTCTATTGATAGATGATCTAAGAAGGATGATAATATATTTTTTCAGAAAAAGAACAGAAAGCTCTAATAACAAAATTTCAAGGTCAAAATTTCTTAGTATATCAGCTTCTTTGGCTTATGGTCTACCAATTACATCTCTTACATATGGAATTCTTTCTAACAATGTTTATGATTATAGAGTTAAGAGAAGAAAAGTATCTTTTAAAAATTTACCTTCTGCTTTTGATGGTATTAAAATATGTCATATCTCAGATATTCATGTAGGTAGCTTAAAGAATAGGGTGGCTGTTAGAGGTGGTTTGCATATGATCTTAAATGAAAAACCTGATGCTATTTTTTTTACGGGTGATTTAGTTAACGATAAGGCAGAAGAATTAAAAGGGTGGGGCGATGATCTCTCAAAACTAAAGGCTCCCTTAGGTGTTCATAGTGTCCTTGGAAATCACGATTATGGAGAATATACATCATGGAAAAATGAATATGAAAAAATCAAAAATTTTAATGATTTAATTAAAGGTCAAAAAGAATTTGGTTGGAATTTACTTAGGAATCAAAATGATTTTATAGAAGTTGACGGTCAAAAGCTGAATATTATAGGTGTTGAAAATTGGGCCTCATCAAGATTTCAACAATACGGTGATTTAAAAATAGCCTATGAAGGATTAGATGAGGAAGGATTTAAGCTATTAATGACTCATAATCCATCACATTGGAATGCTCAGGTCACAAATAATTTTAGGGGTATCGATCTCACTCTTTCTGGCCATACACACGGTCTTCAGTATGGAATTGATATAGGAAAATTTAGATTGAGTCCAGTAAGATTAGCCTATAAACAATGGGCAGATTTATATTCTAATGATCAACAATTTATCTATGTGAATAGAGGTTTTGGTTTTATGGGTTATCCAGGAAGAGTTGGTATTTTACCTGAAATAACAATTTTAGAATTAAATAGAGCTTAAGATTTCCAAGTTGAAGATTTAACTTCAACATTAACATCACTATCAGGAATAATTTTTAGTGACTTATAGTTTGTATTATTAATAAGGTTGTATTCTCTATGACTATTATCACAAATAGGAAGGGTTTCACTCAGACCGCATGTACAAAAACTATATTTCATATTTTTTGATAATTTCATATTTTTCTTTGTTTAATTGACCAAGTAAAATAAAATTCAGAAACAATAGTTCCATCTTCTAAAGTTCCAGTAGATTTAGCCTCAATCTCAATACCTTCTTTTGTTTTTAATGCTTTGTCTACAGCTCTAAATATTTTATCTCCATCGTTACATGAAAATGTAGTAGTCCCAGTTGCTTTTTTAAAATATTTAGATCTCATTTTAGTAACAATATATGCAAAAGAAGGTTTATGGCCTTCTACTGCTAGAGCAACAATTGATGCGGAAGATAATTCTGCTCCCATACATTGGACAGCAAAGTATATTGATTTGAATGGATTTTTATTTTGCCATCTATAAAAAAATCTAAATGGTATTTTTGAAATAGCTTTTTTAGTATCTAAATGTTTTAGTTTCATACCAGAAAACCAACCCATAGGGACATTAAATAAAAAAAATAATGAGAACGAAAATGGATTTAAAAAACTATTTCTGAGACGTTCTTGATATTTTGAAAGGTTTTTTTCCATTTCATTTAGTTTATACAAAATTTAATTCAATAAAGATTACTAAATTTAAATTATGATAAAAGAGTATTTAGAAAGAAAATGTGTAGAGGTTGATAAAAATCATAGACTAGCTTCTTAGTGATGTTGAAATAAAGGATTGGTATCATGTCTATTTATATATCACTTTCTGAGTGCCTATTTTAATTAAAAATAATACTATGAAAAATTTTTACTATTTATTTGTTGCATTACTAATCTTTTCATGTTCAGATAGTGATGAAGCTGAACCAGATTCTGTAAAAAAATATTTAACATCAAATATTTTTAAAGAAAGTGGTTCTTATACGGTTTTTAATAATAATAATGTTTTAAACTTATCTAATACTGACTTTATTGATTTTAAAATTACTACAAGCCAATTTAATGTTAATTATTCTTATCATGATTTGCTTGATCCTAATAATGCAAATTGTTATGAGGATAAATCAATGGATGGTGGTTATACTATTATAGTAGATAATGAAAATACATTTACAGTTCAATTTAATTCCCCAAATAGAAAGTATGAATATACTTATGGCTCAAGTGGAAGTATTAAATTGAAAACCACAGGTACATCTGGTTTTGGAGGTACTTGGACGTCAGATTCAGTACTTGAATTATCCAATCAAGAAGAGTTTGATACTTTTAAGCTTAGAGCACCTAATAAGTGTTGAGATTAGTTGATTTTATTATTTTTTTGTATAATTAATTTAAAACCTAAAAACTATTATGAGAAAACTATTTACTTTAATTCTTTCAATAATATTTATTGGATGTAATCAACAAGTATCAAATGTTGATTCTGCAGAGTGGTCTGGAACCATATCTGAAAATGATGATAAAACTAAGATTGTTAAGGATATTATGAAATCTTATGTTAATAATAACATGGCTACTATGGGAGAATATTTTCATCCTGACGCAGAGATTTCAGTTAATGATGCGGTTATGACTTATGATGAGATGGTAGTAGCTTTTGCTTCAGGTCATAAGAATTTCGATAACATTTTGCATTCAAATGTTATTGCAACAACTATGTTTTATAACAATGGTAGGGTATACACTAATTCTTGGTATGATTGGAGTGGAACCTCTAAAAAAACTGGTAATGAAGTAAAATTAAGAGGATACTGCTCTTGGGGCTGGGAAGGTGACAAGATTATTTCAGTCTATAATGCTTTTGATCCAACACAATATAATCAGAATTGATTTATTATAAATTTCAAATTAAACCCATCTTATTGATGGGTTTTTTTATCCCTTTTTTGCTCGAGACACCATCAAAAAAACTATAATTCCTAGAAATATTTGTGGTAAGAACTCATTATAAAATAATAATCTGTAAATGCCCATTCCGATTAAAGCAGCTGATGAAATATATCCAATAGATATCCAAAATCTGATCATTAATTATACTATTTTACCAAAAGAATAAATAAAGAAATCCTATACAAATTATAGATACGACTATAACAAAAATCACACCAAGTAAATTTGATTCTTTTATTTTTTTCTTCATTACCAGAATATCGCATAAAGTATTGTAGTAATTATTAATACCGCAAATGCAGGGATATTAAATGAAGGTTTAGTTTCAAATAAACTACCTGATATATTAATTCCTTTTGGATCATCTTGATTGCCCTCTAAGTAACTTATAACAAAGATGATAAACATTGTTATTAAAAATGTAATACCCATTTGATGAAGAAATGGAATTTCTCCTATAAAAAGTCCATGTGTAAAAGAAGGTAAAAATTCAATCCACCCTTTTGGAACTACTTTAAAATACATAGCGACAGGAATCGATAATAATATTCCCCAGATAGCAGCATTATTTGTAGCTTTTTTATAGAATAAGCCCATGATAAATACTGCAAGAATACCTGGGCTAACCACTCCAGTATATTCTTGAATTGCTTGGAAAACTTGGCCTAAATTACCAAAAGCTGGTGCAATTATCATAGCTAGGAATAAAGATACAATCACAACAATTCTTCCAATTTTAACTAGATCAGAATCAGTAGCATTTTTGTTAATGTATTCTTTATAAATATCCATTGTAAAAATTGTAGATGTTGAATTTAACATAGAAGCTAATGATGATACAATAGCAGCAGCTAATGCAGCTAATATTAATCCTTTTATACCAACCGGAATATAGTTTTTAATTAACCATGGAGCAGCATTATCATTAAGGATTCTACCATCAGATGACGTAAAACCTTCAGGTAAAACTGTCATTAATTCACCTGTTGATGGGTCAAGATTAATCACGTATGCAATAATTCCTGGAAGTACTACAAAAATTGGAATTATAAGTTTCAAGAATGCAGCAAATGCAATTCCTTTTTGAGCCTCACCTAAACTTTTTGCAGCAAATGTTCTTTGAATAATGTACTGATTAAAGCCCCAATAATAAGTATTTGCTATCCACATACCTCCAATAAGAACTGCTATTCCTGGAAGATCAAAATAAGCATCTCTACCATCCGGAGTTATAATTTGGCCTTTTTCTAAAATCATTGAAAACCTTTCTGGCACAGCGTTATAAACATATGATAAACCATCAATTATTCCACCACTTGGTGTTACATAAGATAGAGCGATACCTGTCATAAGTATACCTCCTAAAATTAAAATTATTACTTGAACAACATCGGTCCATGCGACAGCTGATAAACCTCCCCAAACCGAGTATGTTAATGCAAATAAACTGAGACCTATTATACTAGTAGTAATTAAACTACCATCTCCACTACCAAATATTGTATCCATTGCCTTACCACCTAGATACATCACTGATGTTAGGTTTACGAATACAAATAAACTAATCCAAAATATTGCAAGTATTGTTTTAAGATTATTACTATATCTTTTCTTAACAAATTCAGGGATTGTATATATCTTTTTTTCAATATAAATAGGTAAGAAAAATTTACCTACAACAAGTAATGTGACTGCTGCCATCCACTCATAAGTTGCAATTGCTAACCCTAAAGCAAAACCAGATCCATTCATTGCTACGAACTGCTCTGCTGATATATTTGCAGCAATTAAAGAAGCCCCAATTGCCCACCATGGTAAAGATTTTCCAGCTAAAAAATAATCTTCTGCACTTTTTCCAGTTCCTTTCTTATCTCGTGAAACATATAAGCCAATTGATAGTATAACAATACAATAACTTACAAATACAATTATGTCAATATTTTCCATTAGTTTAGTTTAGTTTATTTAATATAATACTTAATATTTATTTCAACCAGATTAAGCTATTAAAATTACTACTTATGATTAAAACTATATTTTTCACACTTTTTATAACACTTTTTAAATCTTTTTCAATTGATAATCAGAATGTTGAAGATTTAAATTTGCAATTAGATAGGTTAATTCTACCTGATGGATTTAAAATTGAAGTTTATGCATCTGATATTGAAAATGCGAGATCAATGGCAATTAGTCCATCTGGAACAATATTTGTTGGAAATAGAAGAGCTGATAATGTGTTTGCTTTGAAAGATACTGATGGTGATAATAAAGTTGACACCAAATATCTTATTACTGATAAACTAAAAAATATGCCTAATGGAGTAGCTTATCATAAAGGGGACTTATATGTAGCTGAGGTAAATAAAATATGGGTATTCAAAAATATTGAGGATAATTTAGATTACATTGAAAAATTTGGTGATTATCCTGAAGAACCAATTTTAATATCAGATGATTATCCTTCTGATAGACATCATGGATGGAAATATATTTCATTCGGACCAGATGGTAAACTTTATGTTCCAGTAGGAGCTCCATGTAATATATGCGAAAGTAAAGACGAAATTTACTCCTCAATAACTAGAATGAATCCTGACGGTTCTGGAAAAGAAGTTTATGCTCATGGTGTTAGAAACACTGTAGGATTTACTTGGCACCCAGAGACTGGAGAAATGTGGTTTACCGATAATGGAAGAGATATGTTAGGTGATAATTATCCACCATGTGAACTTAATAGGGTCCAAAAACCAAGTCAACATTTTGGATATCCTTATTGTCATGGAAGTGATATTTCTGACCCTGAGTTTGGCGAAAAATATCCATGTGAAGACTTTACTAAACCGGTTCAAAATTTAGGTCCTCATGTTGCTCCTCTTGGATTAAAATTTTATACTGGAAATATGTTCCCAGAAGAATATAAGGGAGATGTTTTTATTGCTGAACACGGATCCTGGAATAGATCAAGAAAAATTGGATATAGAATAACAAGAGTAAAAATAGAGAATTCACGATCTGTGAGTTACGAACCTTTTATATATGGATGGCTTGATGAAGATGAGCAAGAAGCTTGGGGTAGGCCAGTTGATGTTTTGGTTTTAGATGATGGTTCTATGTTAATTTCAGATGATTACGCTAACGCTATATACCGTGTTTATTATGAAGGTTAATTAAATTATATTTACTTCTGCCTCAAGTTTGATATTAAATCTTTTTTTAACATCCTCCATAATCTTTTTGGATAGCTCTTTTAACTTTTCACCTGATTTTTCCCCATAATTAACTACGACAAGAGCATGCTTATTTGAAACACCTATATTATCTTGTTTGTATCCTTTCCAACCACACTTTTCAATTAACCATGCAGCAGAAACTTTAAAACCTCCGTTTCCTTCAAAATACACTAAATCATCATAATCTAATTTAATTTGATTAAGGGTATTAATTTCAACAAAAGGGTTCTTGAAAAAACTTCCAGCATTACCAACCTCTTCTGGATTTGGTAATTTTGAGTTTCTTATTTCAATTATTTTATCTCTTAATATATTTACAGATAACTTATTCCTTTCTAATTTCTTTAGATCTTTATACGATAGATTAAAATTTTCTTTTTTATTTAATTTGAAATCAACACTTGTAATAAAAAATTTATTTTTAAATTCTTTTTTGAATATACTATTTCGATATTCAAATTCACATGAATTATTATCAAATTTTTCTTCTTTCAAATTATCTATAAATACTCCTTTCAC
>Ga0315330_10002763_pt1 | contig 12073 bp, 7 predicted proteins | sample M140m34915metaG_FD_203453 | JGI IMG/M metagenome (GOLD analysis project Ga0315330, IMG submission 203453) | Ammonia-oxidizing marine archaeal communities from Monterey Bay, California, United States - M1 40m 34915 | ecosystem: Environmental > Aquatic > Marine > Intertidal zone | place: USA... | reverse complement strand
AGATGTGTATTCGATGATTTGGTACAAAAAAGGCCTCCGAACCCCCCCTAAAAGGTAGAAAAATACAATTATTGCAGAAACTTGAACAGAAGCGTTCAATATCCTAACCGATTCCCACAAAATGAGAACCATGACCGAAGTTCAAGGCTACTGTCTGAAGTGCAAAAATTACGGGCCTATCAAGAACGGTCAAAAAATCGTGATGTCCAACGGTCGAACGCGCATGGCAGGTTCATGTTCACAAGCCGGTTGCTCTGGTAAAATTTCCAAGATCATTGGTTGAGCTCGCCACGCTTTTTCACCGAATTGATTTAATAGAAATGTCAGGTGGCTCAAATTACCTAGGGCTCGTGGTCTAGGGGTTTATGACGTTGCCTTGACATGGCAAAGATCGAGAGTTCGATTCTCTCCGAGCCCACCAATGATAATTGTGTAAGCATCAAGGCAAATTATATTCCAATAATTGGCTTTCAATCAACATGAAATCAATCTTCATCTTGCGCAACAATATCTCCATCTGGCAAGGAAAGTTTCGCCAACGGCGCTTCATCGGATTCATCGAAGGTGAAATCTGTGGACCCTCCATCCCAAGAACGAACATCATCAGATTCATCAAAAGATTCCTCTGGAATTGAGGCATTTGGGCCAACGGAATAGACTGATGGGTCCAGAACAGGTTGATTTTCCTGTATGTCCTTTTGTTCGGAGATGGGGGGTGCTTCGCGTTCCTCCATGATCCCTCCCGCATGAAAGGTTCCACATTCAGAACACCTGTACATCCCCTTCCGGTCAAAGCAGCCGCACACGGGGCACACGGCCAGTCCCGATAGTTGCTGAAGAGGATCTTTTTTGTCCATGTGCTCACTCAATGAACATGTCTTCTTGGTAGCCTGTGATGTGGTCGCCCGAGCCGTCTTCTTCAATGGTCACAGTGCCTTCATCATCATCAAATTCAATGATTTTCCCAAAGACTTCTTCGTCATCAAACGTTAGACCGATGTGGGAGCCAATGTCAATGTCATCATCGTCGTCATCGTCATCGCCATCATCATCGTGATCGTCATCATCTTCATCGTCGTCATCATCGTCGTCATCGTCGTCATCATCGTGATCGTCATCGTCGTCATCATCGTGATCATCATCGTCATCTTCGTCGCCATCATCTTCATCCGTGGTTTCGGATGCATCCGATTTGTCATCTTCAAATTCCTTCATGGCTTTTACACGCGCTCTCCACTCAGGTGCTTTGATGAGGTGCAAGAACAATGATGCAATGATGCCGCCAATGGCCAAGATGAGGAGCATAACCCCATCCGCGTAGAAGCCTTTTGGCATCGATGTTGCTCCATTTTCTCCTCCAAAGGGTGTCAATGAATTGGAGCACCCACCTTCCTGGTACTTTTCGTCGCATGGATAGATTTCGCCAGCTTCCAATCCGCTGGGTACGACACCACCATCAATTGGGACATAAGCAATCGGTCCACCCGAGCCGTCAACCGGTCCGACCAATGCGTTAACCAGAACCAAAGCAATGAGGATTCCAAATCCTACGTGGATAATGGGCCAAAGATTGTCGTTCCATGATTTCGACATCATGCGCTTTTGCCACACACTCGGGAATTCTTTGTCCTGATCGTGAGTTTCAACAGCCTCCTCATGGTCCTCAAGGTCTTCCATTGATTCAATGAACTCAGTAATGTCGATCATTCCGTCTCCATCATCATCCACACCCTCCATAATGGCCTCTACATCGTCAATTTCCAGCACATCGCCGTACTTTTCTTCTAACATGGTTCGGAGTTCGTTAAGTGAAATCATTCCGTTTCCATCAGCATCAAGTTCGTTGAACATACGCTGAGCTGAGATTTCATGCTCATCCATCATTTCAGCAAGTGCGGCCAATGGGTGTTTATTGAACGTTGAGACCTCTTCTTGGCCTTCATCTTCCTGAGCATCATCAGAGGTTTCCTCATCGTCATCGTCATCTTCAAGGTCAAAATCCTCATTGTCGATGTCTTCCTCAACACTTGAATCTTCGAGGTCTACCTCTTCAGAATCATCTTCTTCGCCCTCTTCAATGGATGAGTTATCGGAGGAGATTTCGATACTTTGAGGGCCAACAACCCCCTCATCATCGACGTCTTCGTCTGTTTCTGAGTGCTCCACAGATTCCTCTCGTTCTGAACCATCGACGGTTTCCTCACCTGAGAGAATCTTGTCAAATTCATCCAAGTCGATAACACCGTTTCCGTCGGCGTCAATTTCTTCGACCAAACGGTCAACTTGGGAAGGTGGCAAATCAGCCAAATTCAAACTGAGAAGTCCGCGTTTGAGTTCTTGTGAATCGATGGTTCCGTCGTTGTTTTCATCGAACTTTTCAAACAGTTTTCGAATGTTAACGCCCGTATCTGCAACCCATTGCCGCAGAATGTCCACAACATCATCGGCGACGAACAGTACGCCACATTCAGAGCACCGAGTGGAATCCAATGGGACCAAGGCCTTGCATGCCCCACACTCCCCGAGAGCATCTTCCGATACGCCTGAAAACGATGTGCCACATTCGGGGCAAACCTCGGAATCTATTGGTATAATGGCTCGACAGGCGCCACATTCGGCCATGCCGATTGATTGTTTTTCCTCTTCTGACACATTTCCACCTATGTTCACCACGAAGAACGGCAATATAATGATTGATGGCGACTGAGATGTGGAAGGCGTAATTCCTTAGAGCGTCAATGGCACGTGAAGAACAGGAGGGGGTACTATGGTCGGTCTGCATATCCTAGAATCATCTTCTCCGTCCTTCACCTATCAGGCTCTTGGCCCATTAATCGATGCTGCAACTGAGGACGTATACTGCTATAGCCGCCTCCCTGCACGTCAACTTTTACGACATATCCCCTCCAACAAGGCAAGCATGTGGTGGATTTCGGACCATGAAAGCCCTCAATCAATTTCACCACACACGACAGAGTTCCTCACCCACATCGGCCAACACGCCTCGGATGCTACAGAATTGATGGTTGTTGAGGGATTGGACTGGCTCGTGGCCCGGTCAAATGAAACTGAGGTTCTTTCTATGCTGCAGGAACTTGACAAGTTGACTCGCTCATGGGAGTTTGACCTCATTTTCCCCGTTGATGCTCTTTCCTTTTCAACGCATTTTTGGGCCAGACTGACCTCAATCGCTCCAAAAATGGAAGGAGAATACCCCTCAGATGGTGAACAGGAATTGAGCATTGAAGAATCTCCAATGGTTGATGAAGTGTCAGATCGATTGCCAGAACCAGAGGCGCCCACAGAAAAAATGCTTGTACATCTCGTCAACCTACCGAGAGTAGGATTCACCCATACCTTGTTGGCCAAAAGAATGCTGCAATGGAAGCGGATGGGTTTTGACCTCTCCGCACTCGAACCTGCCTTGGTCATCAGTGATGTATCAAAGTCACACGCCATCTATGAAACCGTAGAATCCGATATTATCTGCGCCATTGATTGCATCCGGCTTATGGAGGCAAATCGTGGAAAATTGAGTGCCACCGAACGTGAAATGTTCAATTTCCGCCTTATGGCCATCAACAACGTTCGAGAGGCTGCGCATGAATTAGAGACCCTGCTCTCATCGAGGTAATCGCCCATATTCAGCCTCAAGCCGTGCCAACCATCCGCCTTTGCGCAAAGCCTCTGCAAGGAGCATCAACTCGGAGGATGTCGAACGATCGCCTGTAAGTCGAGGGGCGAGGGTTCGAACCAACTCGTGTAATCCGCGAACATGGTCCGATGAAGCCATGGTCGCATGTTCTAAAGCTTCACATGCAATTAGCAATTCACATGCAAGTACTTCTGACAGGCGTTTTACTCCCGTCAGTAAGTTCCAAGCCGAGGTCGCTCCCATGCTAACATGGTCTTCTTGTCCGGCCGAGGTAGAGGTGGAAAATGCTGAACGAGGAGTGGCTTGACCGTGAAGTTCTGCCAAGGATGAGCCGGCAACGTATTGAACAATCATCAATCCTGATTCAAGGCCTGAGTTGGTGGCCAAGAAGGCAGGTAGGCCACTTCGGCCCGGATCCAATATCTGGTCCATCCTTCGTTCTGAAATTGAACCGAGTTCAAACAACGCCAAACTCATGCCATCGCAGGTTAATGCCACAATCTCGCCGTGGAAATTCCCTTGCGACACCACTTCGTGAGTCCCTGGATTTGAGGGTTCGGGGAAGATAAGAGGATTGTCAGTAGCGCTGTTGAGTTCCCGCCGAATCATCTCATCGAGTCGAATAAATGATTCATGTACCGCCCCATGAACTTGCGGAGCGCATCGAAAGGAGTACGGGTCTTGTACACGGTCGCATGAAGCGTGATCGTGGAGAATGGAAGAGCCCGAGAGTATGGTTCGTAGCCGTTGAGCCACAAGCATCTGCCCTGGATGAGGGCGTGCCTCGTGAACTTCTGCCCTGGAAGGGGTCAAGCTGCACGAACGCGCATCCATCGACATGGCAAGGATGACATCGGCCAACACCAACAAATCACTGAGTTCTTGATGGGCAATGGCTGCGAACGCCGACATTTGGCTGGTGCCGTTGATCAACGACAATCCATCTTTTGCGGTCAATTCAACCGCCACCAATCCCTTGTCAAAAAGAACTTCAGAGGTTGGAGTGTTCTTCCCATCAACCAATACTTCTCCTTCACCAATGAGTGTTAAGGCGAGATGAGACAAGGGTGCTAGGTCACCACTCGCACCGAGACTCCCTATGCGCGGGACAACAGGGTGGATGCCCTGATTCAGGTACAAAACGAGTTGCCGTATGCAATCAGGATGGATTCCCGAGTGACCTTTGCATAAGGAATTAAGTCGGACCATCATCATTGCTCGGACGGATTCCACACTCATGTTTTCACCCAAACCAGTCGCATGCGAGCGAACGAGATTAACTTGTAAATTTGCTAGATCTTCTTGCGAAATACGTTCTTTGACCAGTGCGCCAAAACCCGTGTTAATGCCGTAAACCGTTTCACCTGTCTCTACAATTCGTTGCACGACGCCCCGCGCAGCGTGGATAAGTGGCCAAGCATTCTCAGATACTTCGACGGTTGCTTGACCTCGTGCTACCATCATGACTTCTTGCGGTGAAAGGGTTGTTCCGTCCGCATAAACCACGGGGATTTTGGTCATTCTATCTCACCTCGAAGTTTTTCCAACAGTGATTGATGCACCTGTTCTGGAATCGTCACCGCCAACCGTTTGTCGGCCTCCATGGCCCGTTGAATTGCGGACACGGCACCTGGATTACGAGCCCATGCTCGCCTTGCAACACCGTTGTTGACATCCCAATGTAACATGTCCTGTAGTCGTTGAGCGGCTTGTGGACTTCCGTCGAGGAGCATACCAAATCCTCCGTTGATGACTTCGCCCCAACCAACGCCTCCACCGTTGTGCAGGCTGACCCAGGTGGCACCTCTGAAGGCATCACCTATGGCATTCTGAACGGCCATATCGGCAGTGAACATGGAACCATCTCGGATGTTGGCAGTTTCTCGGTAGGGGCTATCGGTCCCGGACACATCATGATGGTCTCGCCCTAACACCACAGGTCCTTTCAGCGTCCCGTCGGCAATGGCCTGATTCATAGCAAGGGCAATCTCTCGACGGCCAACATCGTCAGCATAGAGGATACGTGCTTGGCTCCCGACCACGAGCTGGTTATCTCCCGCTTGTTCAATCCACCTGAGGTTGTCGTTGATCTGTTGGCGTACGTCCTCCGTTGCACTCTCACGCATGCGGCGAAGAACGGAAGCGGCAATGGCATCGGTTTGCGCCAAATCTTCAGGCAGCCCACTGGTGCAAACCCAACGGTATGGGCCGAAGCCATAGTCAAAGCATAGCGGACCCATGATGTCTTCAACGTAAGATGGGTATTTGAATGAACCATCTTCGTTCAAAACATCGGCTCCAACACGCGAGGCCTCCAACAAAAATGCATTACCATAATCCCAGAAATACATTCCATGTTGTGCCATGGCGTTAATGGCGTTGGCGTGCCTTCGAAGAGTGGCCTGTACTTCTTGTTTGAATCGTTCAGGCTCTTCAGACAACATCTGGGCACTTTCTTCGTAAGATCGGTCTGCTGGAAAGTACCCACCTTGGTATGGGTTGTGGAGGCTTGTTTGATCACTCCCGAGGTCAACGCGTATGTTTCGTTCAACACAACGTTCCCACAATTCAACAATATTTCCCACCAATCCCACAGAGATTGATTCACCGCATTGAGCAGCTGCAACCATTTTGTCAATGGCTTCGTCAATGGATTCGGTGACGGTGGTGAGCCATCCCTGTTCATGGCGTTTGTAGGCCGCATGCGCATTGGTTTCTGCGATGATGCAAGCAGCACCAGCAATTGTAGCTGCTTTCGCTTGGGCTCCGGACATGCCGCCAAGACCGCTGGTGATGAATGTGATTCCTGAGAGATCTGAATCCTCATCGAGGCCAAGGTGGATCCGTGCGGCATTGAGGAGCGTAATAGTCGTGCCGTGTACGATACCTTGCGGACCGATGTACATGTATGAGCCCGCCGTCATTTGCCCGTATTGAGTCACACCCATGGCATTCATTCGCTCATAGTCATCTTGGCTGGAATGGTTTGGAATTACCATGCCATTCGTTACGACAACACGCGGTGCATTGGCGTGGGAAGGGAACAATCCGAGTGGGTGTCCTGAATACATGACGAGCGTTTGTTCCTCGGTCATTTCACACAGGTACTTCATAGCGAGACGGTATTGGGCCCAATTTTGGAATACGGAACCGTTTCCACCATAGGTGATGAGTTCATGTGGAAATTGGGCAACGGCAGGGTCAAGGTTGTTTTGAATCATCAGCATGATTGAGGCAGCCTGTAGGCACTGTGCAGGATAGGCACTGAGAGGGTATGCCTTCATTGAATACTCCACAGGGCGATAGCGACGCATGATGATGCGGCCATATGTATTGAGTTCATCAAGAAATTCGGCTGCCATGACCTCATGATGTTCGGAAGGAATGTATCTCAAGGCATTTTGAAGAGCCAGGACCTTTTCCTCGCTGTTGAGAATTTGCCTTCTATTGGGAGCATGGTCGACGGCTTGGTCAAGGCCCGGATGTTCAGGCAATTTGGAGGGGATGCCCTCCGTTAAAGAGGCCCGCAATCGCATCACCTCATCGTCCATGTTTCTGCACTTGGACGGATGTCTTTGAGGATTGTTCTCAAACTTGACTGGAAACGGAACGAGCATAACCTCAAAAACACCCACATGGGGCACAGAGTTGAGCCCAGATGTCCAAGGATGAACCGATTGAAGTTGAAATGAAGGACATGGTTAGTGCTTCATCGACAAAGGAGTTCAACATCGTCCTTGGTTCTACCCTTGCAATCTCGCTTGTTTTCCTATTCCTATCCGCGTATTTCGCAGAAACGTTGGTCAACCTCATCGTCGAAGATGAATCGGATGATACCCTTCGCGTACCTGTTTGGGAACGCTACAAACTTCCCTATGAGACAGACGGGGATTTTGGAGTAGCTCTCGAAGTAGGGCCGTACGAAGTCCTCCAAACTGAGAATGAATGGAACTCCACTCACTATTTTGTTGAATATACGCTTCCGCTTGAGGAAGGAGGCGCTGCCCCGAACGGCCTGATTAGCCTGGCCGTGTGGAGGCCCCTCGTTGAGGAAGGCGTCAAGGTACCAGTCATTGCAGAAAGTGGGCCATACTTCCAAGAGGCAAGTGTGGACACGCCTTCGATTGAAGTCCCTGGTAGTTGGCTCGGCCAGATGTTCATTGACCAAATCCTTCCTCACGGGTACGCCTTTGCACAGATTTCCGTCTCAGGCACTGGCAGGAGTAACCATTGCATGGACCTCATGGGGAATGCAGAACAACTCGGCAACGATGCAGCTGTTCGGTGGTTGGGTGAACAGGAATGGTCCAACGGCGCTGTAGCCCTGATCGGTAAGTCATACGATGGCAGTACTCCGTGGCAGGCGGCTATGTTTGGCTCCGAGCACGATTATCTGAAGACCATCGTCCCCATATCTGGGTTAATCGGTGTCAAGGAACTCATGTGGAAAAACGGTTCTGCCGAGGCACGTGCCCCGATCATGCACAATGGCGTGTATGGCTCCTACGGAATCGATGGCGATGAAGAAGATTACCAAAACCTCTGCCCAGATTACATACTTGGCCCAGGGACTGGGGTTAGTGCCTATATGTTCGGCTCGGAGGTCGCAGGGACATATTGGGAAGAGCGATATTTCCTCGACCGCGTCCTAGAGAATTACAAGGGCAGCGTTTACCTCATTCAAGGCATGCATGATTGGAACGTCGACCCCCACATGGCCGTTCCAACCATCAATCGCTTAATCGACGCTGGAATTGAGGCTCGTGGATTGTTTGGTCAATGGGACCACGATTATCCAGATCGACCCGTCCAGTTGGACGACCGTTCCGACCTTGGTGGTTATGGTGGCGAAGCGTTTCCTGAGATGATTCGATATGACTGGATGCAGGACATGTTGGAGTGGTTCGACTATTACCTCAAAGGCATCGGAGAACAACCCGGTCAGTGGATTGAAATCCAATCCAACCAAGGTTCCTGGCGCATAGAAGACCGTTATCCTGCCAATGATACGGATACGATGGTATTGGAACTTGGCACGAACATGACCAATATTGCAGGTACCACTACCGTCCTGCCGGATGCATCCTCTGGGCCCGTTTGGGAATCGGAAGCCCTTCCCAACGACCTCTACATTGCCGGATTGCCGCGTGTGCACATTGAAGTAACAACCGCGACTCTTGGTGGGCAACTTTACGCCCTGCTAGAAGATTGTGATAACCAAAGCAATTGCATTCACCTCGGTCACGCCATCATGGATTTGAGGTATCATGCTGGAGGAGATGACATTCAAACATGGACGCCTGTGGTCCAGTCAATCAATGCGAAAATGGAATTCTTTGCGATGGATGCTGAGGTCCAAGCGGGACACATCCTCCGCCTAACCCTTCTTTCAACAGGAGAGGATTACCTCCCCGCCAGCACCTCCTCCGTTGTATTTGTTGAAGAAGGGGCCTCCTCAACGCTCCAACTCGATATCTTCAATCCGGACAATCGCACCTATTTCACGCCGCCCGTTTGTACACACGAACGCTGCCTTCAAACCGATTGAGGCATAGATTTGGGAGCGTCTGGTTTCCACATGGAAAAGACCACTCCCGACAAGACCATGACGCTGGAAAAGAGAAGGATTCCGTTTCGAATTCCAAGGTCAGTGTTCTCCATCAGGTAGCCTGCAACGCTTGTTGATGTCGAAAAGGCAACTGAGAGGATCAACATGTCCACTGAAAAGACGCGCCCGCGGACTTCGTCCTCCACCCACTGCTGCATCATTACGGTCGATAAGACCCAGTTGGCTCCACTCGCGCTGTGAGCGAAGATGACGAGAATCACCGTGGTCCAAAGCGCATATGGGACGCTGATACCGACAAGGAAATAGATCATGCCAGAGGCGACTATGAGGTAGCCAACAAGGGAGGGCCACGCCTCTTCATCCGTCAAGAAAGCCCTTGCAAGAATTGGCCCCAATCCTGTTCCAACGCCTCGAGCAAAAAAGAACAATCCGAACCCAAAGGCCGCACCAAACCCATCCACGTTAGCGCCCATCAATACGAGGTATACACCTGCGAGACCGCCGCCAGCAACGTTCCAGGATGCTTTTGCAAAGACAATTCGGAACAAAGCTGGTTGGCTACGAATTCTATTCCAACCAAACTTGATATTGCGGATGCCTGTTGAGAACAAGGGCCCCTTCATGCTTTCGTCAATGCTTTGAGGCAACTTGAGGTTCACCAAGAACAAAGTTCCCACCAGGAAGGTCAAAGAATCAACGATAAAGGCTGCATTTGTCCCGTAGAATGAGACAACGATGCCCCCCAGCATGGCTCCTAAGCAGAGGGCAGTGGACCACGATGCTGCATCGAGCGCATTGGCTGTGGCCAAATCTTCTTCTGAGACCACGTTGGGGAGAGATGCTCGTTCAGCGGTCATGTAAACGCCATGGAGGACCATCATCAATCCCGAAAGACCAATCATCCAGGCAATATCACTTGAATCATTGACCAAGAGGAAACAAAGAGCTAAGCCAGCCTGTAAGAGATTTGACACCACCATCAGCATTTTGCGATTGTATCGGTCAGCCATGAGTCCAATAAACGGCTGCAAAATGGCGAATCCTGCCATTCGTACGGTAAATAACAAACCAAGTAAAAATTCGCTGCCAGTGTATTCCAATATGAGGAAAAACAGAGCGATGGTGTTGAACCATTCTCCAAGCATTGAGATGACTGCGGCAATCCATAACCGTCGAAAATCACGATTCTCGCGAATTAATTGGAGGTAGGTCCGGGATGCCATCACTCTTCCTCCAAATCAGAATCATCAATGGAGGAGAGGGTGCATACGATCCACTTTGAGGTCGGCGTATTCGATAATTCTGCTGTTGAATGAAGTGGAACAAGACTGTTGGCCTCGGGGAAGTAGGCAGCGAGGTTTCCTCTTGGGATCTCATAGGGGATGGCGAGCCATTGGCCGGAATGCCGGGTCTCACCGCTAAAATGACTGGTAATGGATACGCTTTGTCGTGTTTTCCAGCCGCGCTCAACCATGTCATCGGCATTCATGAACAAAACTCTACGGTGGCCGTGAACGCCTCGGTAGCGGTCATGCAAGCCATAGATGGTTGTGTTGTATTGGTCATGGCTTCGCATGGTCATCAAGACATATTGGCCAGGTTGAACGGAGACATCCGGCAAATCATGGACGGTGAAATGGGCCTTGCCCGATGGCGTGGCGAAAGATTGCGAGTCGCGGGGAGGATTCGGTAAGGCGAATCCATGAGGGGCCCGAACTCTTGCATTGTAATCCTCGAAACCATTGAGTGAACGCGCCATAAGGGATCTTATCTCATCATAATTTCCAACCAAATCCATCCATGGAAGAGGTTGGTTTCCGAGTGTAGCTTCTGCCATACGGGCGACGATCCAAGGTTCGCTTCGCAATTCCTTTGAGGCAGGAGGCAATCTTCCAACAGACCGATGAACTTGACCCATGGAATTCTCGACGGACACGAATTGTTGACCCGATATTTGCTCATCCACCTCGGTTCGACCTAAACAAGGCAAGATGATGGCTTCTTTTCCAGTTATGAGGTGCGAGCGATTCAGTTTTGTAGACACTTGAACCGTTAGCCCGATGTTTTGGAGGGCTAGCGCCGTTTTGTCTGTATCTGGGGCTGCTGAAAGGAAGTTCCCGCCCATGCAGAAGAACACATCTACCTTGCCATCGAGCATCGCTTGAATTGCGCGTACTACGTCGTATCCGTGTGATTGTGGCATAGGGTATCCTAAACCTTCCTCCATTCGTTGCAAAAACGCCTCGGTTGGTGCTTCCCAAATGCCAACAGTTCGATCACCTTGCACGTTGGAATGGCCTCGAACAGGGCAAAATCCAGCGCCTGGCCGACCAACATGCCCGTTCAGCAGAAGCAAATTCACCACTTCTTGAATCACGCCCACGCCGTTGCGATGTTGTGTAAGCCCCATGGCCCAGCATGCAATGGTTGCAGAAGATTTTGCCAACATGGCTCCTGCCTCTTTGATTTGAGATGCAGTGAGGCCTGAATCAGCGACGATAGAATCCCATTCAATGGTTTCAACGTGCTGAATCATCGCTTCGAAACCTTCGGTTTTTTGGTCAATGAACGTCTGGTCAATGGCTCCAGAATCCAATTGATGTTTGATCAATCCTTTCATCAAAGCAGCATCTCCGCCAATCCTTACTGGCAAATGGATATCAGCAAGTGTTGTTGTTTTCATGTTCCCTTTCATGTAATCTTGTGGATGTTTGAAACGAGTTAACCCTGCTTCGGGAAGAGGATTGATGTGAATGATGCGCGAGCCCCTTTCTTTTGCATCACGTAGTGCTGTAAGCATTCGAGGATGGTTTGTCCCGGGGTTCTGACCGATGACCATGATAACATCA
>Ga0315330_10002758_pt1 | contig 12081 bp, 9 predicted proteins | sample M140m34915metaG_FD_203453 | JGI IMG/M metagenome (GOLD analysis project Ga0315330, IMG submission 203453) | Ammonia-oxidizing marine archaeal communities from Monterey Bay, California, United States - M1 40m 34915 | ecosystem: Environmental > Aquatic > Marine > Intertidal zone | place: USA... | reverse complement strand
TACGACCATCCATGGATCTGGTCGTTGGCCTCTGTTCTTGCTATCAATGCCATTTCACTTTACGTTCTTAGCGTGCGTGTTTCCTCTATGGAGGTGACACGAGAGTGATTCCAGACATTGCACAAGAGGGATCTGCTCAAGAGGAGCAATGGGTCCCAGAACCAAAAGCTCCTGTTGTCATGTTCAACAATGTAGGGAAAACCTACGGGAGATATCAAGCGATTGGGGGTGTTTCACTGGCACTAAGTGGTGGTGTGACTGGAATTCTTGGACTCAATGGAGCAGGTAAATCCACTCTGTTTAAACTGCTCATGGGTAAACTTCAGCCTACTCAAGGGGAAGTTCGGTTGTTTGGAACCAACCCTTGGAAAAATCCTGCTCCTTATGCTCGGGTTGGTTATGTCCCAGAAAATGAGAACATGCATGATTGGATGACAGCACATGAGTTCGTATCCACCTTTGCTCGATTGCATGGGCTTACTCGAGATGAGGCGAAGCAAGAAGCAGAACGAGTTCTTGAATTCGTAGGCCTAGCCGATGTAATGCACAAGAAAATAGGTCGATATTCGAAAGGTATGCGTCAACGAGCAAAAATTGCACATGCACTTGTTAACGATCCTGATCTCATCATCCTCGATGAGCCTCTTCAGGGCTGTGACCCTCTCGCCCGAACGACCATTATGAACGTCATTAGGGAACTTGGCCGGATGGGAAGAACAGTCTTGTTGAGTAGCCATATATTGTCTGAAATTGAACGGATTACAGAACAGATTGTCATCCTCCACCAAGGCCGTCTACTGGCAATTGGTAATCTTCACGCCATTCGAGAGCAACTCGATAACATTCCTCACACCATCGAAATTGAATGCGGCGATGCGAAAGCACTGGCTCAAGATGTACTTAGCCTGGAAGTAGTGCATGGGCTTCAATTTCCAAGTCCTACGAAGTTGAAAATTTTCACGCACCATCTCGGAGAATTCCACCAAAGGTTACCAAAAATTATTGTCGACAACAACCATGACGTGATGGTCATCAACAACCCAGACGATGACCTCCAATCCATTCTTGGCTATCTCACAGGAGGTTACAACTGATGGGGAAAAAGCGAGGTGAGACCATCTGGACATCTCTCGATAGAAAAGCAACTGCAATCGCTGAGTTTACGATTCGCCAGTATCGTACTCGAATTTCGACGTGGGTTGTACTTGGTGTGGGATTCCTAGCAATTTCGGTTGTTCTTCTGTTCTACATTGATGCCATGAATACTGATATTGAAGCCATCGATAACGATGGAGATTCCTACGACTGGGACGGGGATGGCTACGTAAACGGTCAGGAGATCAAGTACGGTACTGACCTCAATGATGCTTTTTCGCATCCTGGATTGCTGAATCCTCCAATTGAACCTGAACCTGCATCGATGTATATCAATGAGGATGATTACGACTGGGATTATTCGGATGCGTCCTCAATTACTACGGGCTATGACAACGATGGAGATTGTGCGAATTCATCTCTCCTGCTTAGTCAGCAAGATGGGAACGGTGATGGAACTCCTTGCAACATCATCTTGCGCTATGATTCACTCAATGGTGGCTACATTGTTTTCGCTGACCCGTACGTGGACGAAGATCCAGACGAGGACAGATATGGAAAGGAAGCCCAACATCGAGCATTCATTCTTGGAATTGGGAAACTTGGATTCGTCTTCCTGTTAAGTATCTTCATACCACTGTTCCTCGCTACAGGATTGATTCGCGATGAGATGACTTCAGGCACTATGCAGTACATGACTGCTAAACCGATCGCCCGTGGCGAAATCTTCCTTTATCGCATGCTTGGTTATCTTGCAATTGTATGGCCTTACCTCATTGTGGTCTGCTCACTTCTTGCCCTCGTCTCGGGCTTCATGGGACCGGGTGATCAATTCTTCAGATTCGGTGACCTTGGCGTCTGGTTCTCAATTCTCATCGCTGCATTACTCGCTACCTTGGTCTACGGTATGCTCTTCGCCTTCCTTGGCGTTCTGTGGAAGTATGGAATCATTCTTGCTTTACCAATTGCAGCATGGGAGCTAGGAATGGCCTTGTTGTCGATGTCTGTACCGGAGTCAAGTTTCCTTCGAATGTCGATTGTTGGTTGGTCCATGAGCATCATCGATTCAGGTGCTTATCTCGCTTGGCCAGACATGGCGATGTTCACACAAGCTGGAGAGTGGGCTGGGGGTTCCAATCAAGGAGATACGTTCTTGATGTTCGGTGGGAATGAACTTCCTGGTTACGGTGCGCTTGAATGGGCACAAAGCGATTTAGGTCTTGGGCTGGGCCCCTATGCAACAACAGTTGTTTCCGTGATTGTTCTTCTTTTCCAAGCAACTTTCTTTTGGTTTATTGGCCAACTAATTTTCAAATCAAAAGAGATTGTCTGAGGTGAGGCTATGGATTCTTTTGCAGGTGACTTTTCAACGTTGTGGAGTCTGAACAATCGTCCACCAATCGAGCATTTGACGTGGGATTGGTGGTGGTGGCTCGTCATGCTTGATGATGAGACTCATCCTATGGCAGGGAAGCAATTGATGGTCCTATGGTCAACGAAAGAAAACGATGTTGTTCACATTAACGATGTAGAATGGAAACCAAAAGGAACACCAGGTTTTGATGTTGAAGGTGCTATTCAAATCGATGGTATGGTTTGTGCTTGGTGGTTTGATGGTTCTGTTATGCACGATGAAATTATTGCAAAGGTTTGTGACATGGTCGTTTTGCCCTCTGCGCATTCCTCATGGCCAGGTGTTGAAGGAGAAGGGGGTGGCGCTGTTGTCCCAATGCTGGAAGGTGATTGCTCGATGGGTATGCTTGCTGATCGATCTCAATTCTGGTTGAATCTTGATCTTGAACACGAAGCAATTCAATCCATCCGATTGAAGATGACTCCGTGGAACCCTGCGATGTCAACTGCACGTGAGGCAACTGCCACGTATCTCGGCTCACTTGGATACGATATTCTCCGCCTTCATGGAACCCGTGCAAGTGGTACCATCGATGGAGAGAACGTCAATGGGACTGCCTACTTCCAGAAGGTATGCGTTCAAGCACCGAGTGTCCCATGGTACTGGGGTGTGCTTCATTTCTCCGATGGATCTTACCTCGATTGGTTCCTCCCTCATCTCTCCACAACTATTCTCAGCAGAGATGCCCGTGAATGGAAACGTCGTGACGTTTCTCATATTGCAGTGAGCCAAGGTGGCTTGTTTCACGATGCAAAGCATGGGCGTAGTGAACGGTTTCGAGTGGTGAGTGTGGACAAGGATCGTCAAGAGAACAATTTACCACGATTCATGGTCCATCTCAAGAACGGTAGGACTTCAATTCGAGTCACTGTCCGTGCTGTCGCTCGAGCGTATTGGGATTTCCACCAACCAACACGAGGTGGAATTTGGTCACATCTGACCTACAATGAGTACCCTCTTGAAGTCGAATCACTCGCCATTGAAGATGAATACGGATTGCGAGATGAATCGATGTACGATTGGATTCGGGGGAACGCAGAACACAGTTGGGGTCTGCTCCATTGACAGAATGAAGTTCGCTAGCCCCTCATACCAGCAAAGGGCTTATGTGCTTGTGTTGTGAGAACTAACCGGGTCAACAACATGAGTGACGATGAGAGTCAAAACGGAGAAGCCGAGAAAACAGAAACAATCGTTTCTGAAAATTCCGACGAATCATCAAATGCAGATGCGATGAAAAACCGTTTCAAATTGATTGAAGGAGAAGAAGTTCTCTTGACAAAATCTCCAAGTCCACTCGGATTTATGGGAATGTACTTGCTCGGAATCATCGTTTTTGCCGTTCATTTGGTGTTTTGGAAACCCGACTCGCTTCTCAATGACAACTCCGGTGGATTTGCTAAATTCCTCGTTTGGGTTATGGAACTCGGAGGTTCAAAACTTCCGTTTGGTTTCGTTTTGGTTATGGCTACCATCACTTGGTTTAATCGAATGCTAAACACATCTACCTCTGGTAAGTGGGTTACGATTTGGTTGTTGCTTGCAACACTCGCACCAGTTTTATTCCAACTTGATGGTTTGATTGCATTGATCCGTGATCTGTTCTCCGATGCAGATGTCGAACCGTTCCTTGGTTTCAAGTACAATTTCCTCGTGGCAGGCCTCGTCTTGACATTCACCTATTGGGCTTTGGTCTTCTATTACCAACGCAGTTTCGATTATGCCATTACCAGTAACGCTGTGATTTTCAAGCACTCATTCCTCTTGAGTCGAGCTCACCGTCGAATTCTTTTCGATCGAATTTCCGAAGTTCAGGTTGAGCGCACTCCATTCGGAACGATGACAGGCTTTGCCACTCTCACAATTCTCACAGACTCCGGTGTTGGTATCGTTGAGGAATCTGTTGGTGGAAGTGTCGGTATGTCTCCGAACCTGCCTGAAAAGGCGGACGATACGTCGGTAGAAAAAGCAGGAAAGAGTCTGTTGAAGTCGTTCTTTGCTCTGATGTTTTACCAACGAACAATTCGAACAGTTCGCCCTGATCCGAAACATTGTTTCTACAAGATTCGTGGCTGGGAAGATACCAAAACGCTGTTGAATGAAATGCATAAAAAGCACAGCCAATCAACAAAACTGGACAATCTTGCTGATATTCTCACGCAAGCAAACGAAGGACAAGAATGAACCGTTGTGTTCAAGAACCCCAAATTTTTGCCAAGACTGGAGAGAGCAATATGAGCGACGATGTTATGGCAGATGCAATGGAATTATTCCGTTCAGGTGATTTGAAAGGAGCGGTCGAAAACCTTGATGGAAAACTTCGATCTAACCGTGACAACGCTATCCTTCAACACACCTTTGCTGAATTTGCAAACATGCTCAATATGGAGGAACAAGAAGATGTTGTTCCAGGTACCAAAATCATGATGTCGTACAAGAAAGCGATGGAACTTGACGAAGAGAACGATGAATACATCGCAGATTTCGCCTCCTTTGCACTCGAATGTCGTCGTGTTCCACAAGCTGTCAAGGAATTCCAACGATACAGCCGTCGCCTCGAAATGGCTGATATCCCTACAGACGATGTTCTTTACATGGCTGCACGAAATATTGTTGACACCATTGAAGTCATCGATCCAGAAAAGGCGAATCCAATGGTTCAACCCTGGGTCAAGCAGGCTCTGATTTGGGCAGTCGGCGGATTGGGATACACACCCGAGGAAGCAGCTGCACTCCTCACCTCTGAAGATTGAGGTCCACCCATGTCCGATGCAGAAACTCGTCTGCATTTTCGTATTGGCTACCTTGGTGATGCATTTCATGGAAGTCAAATTCAACCCGACGTACGTACGGTTCAAGGAGAATTGATTCGAGCCTTCCAAAAACTTGGATGGATTCCAAAAAATGAAGATGGTCACAATCTTGTTCTCTCAAGCCGAACCGATGCAGGAGTTCATGTCAGACTCAACGGAGGAACGGTCCGAGTTGCTTCCTCACTTTGGGACAGTATTACTCCGCGGAAGTTTGTACGAGCGGTTGATGACATACTCCCAGATGAGATTGCCTTTCTCGATGTACGTGCGGTCGATTCTAAATGGAATCCACGCATGGCAGTCCATCGCATATACCGATACAGATTGGAGGGTATTGAATTTTGGAAGGACCCCGGAGAAGAGTTTTCCCAATGGCTAAAACTGTTTGAAGGGACCTATGATGCCCGAAACTTTGCCCGACTTGAACCAGGAAAAAATCCTATTCGAACCATCAAATCATGCACTCCTTGGATCATTGATGGCCGTACTGTTGGATTCCAAATCATTGGAGAGGCCTTTCTCTGGAATCAGGTTCGACGTACAGCTATGGCTCTCCAACTTCTAACGCTTGGTGAAATTACTCCTGAGGATGTCCGCAATGCAATTCAGAATCCACATGTAGAGGTTGACTTTGGAGTCGCACCTCCCGATTGGCTGATCCTATGGGGCGTTGAATGGAAAGACTCTCCAATTCCAGAAACAGATGAATCGAATTGTCGATTTTCACGACCTCCAATTCCAAGCAGAGAAGCAGAACGAACCATGCGCAAACGTTGGCGTCAAAGTGCACGAATGGAAATGAAAACGCTTCTTTACACCGAATGGATGCATTTGGGTCAGTTACCTGTAGCGTACCATCACTCGAACTGAGTAGTTGCATGGAGTTCCGTGGCGTTTAAGTTTGCACAATTCAAGGCCACTGCATGCTCGGGATTGCGCAAGGGCCTTCCATTCGGAAACGCCTTCTCGTAATCGGGATTTTTTTGCTGATTTTATTATCGGGTTGTCTTGGCAATAACCAGCAATCGTCCGACCAAGAATCAACGGATGGAACTATCACATTGGATGTATGGCACACGTTTGCAGCTGAAAGTAAAGAGGAAGAGGTGTTTCTTAATTCCATCAATTCATTCCAAAATGCATATCCAAACGTTACCGTTGATGTTACTATGGTTCCGTTTGGTAATGCAGACCAATTGTTCATGACCGCGGCTCAAGGAGGGCAAGCCCCTGATTTGATGCGCCTGTCGAGCGATCAACTCGGCGCGATTGGTGAAGTCCGCGTTGACGGTTTCCCATTATTGGAAGATTTACGCCCACATCTCACTCCTCAGGATCGAGCCCTGTTTGAAGAACGAGCGTTGCAAGCAATGCGCTATGGTGATGCTCTGTATGGCATTCCAGCAAGTCAAGATTGTCTTTCATTGATTTACAACAAGGCTCTCTTCGATGCCCAAGGTATTGCATATCCCGATACAACATGGACTGAGCAAGACCTCCTTCAAGCAGCTCAAAGTCTGACGTATCAAGACGTTCAAGGGTTGGCAATACCAATTAAATCGGCTTATTGGTGGTTCCCGATTCAAGAAGGATTTGGAGGGACATTGTTTGATGAAAACGGGAATCCATCCCTCGATTCGAACGGGTCGAGTGAAGCAATGCGCTGGATGCTTGACCTTGAACTTGAACATGAAGTGGTCACAACAGGAACACAGATTGAGGGGATGAAGAATCAGTTTATCTCTTCAAAAGCAGCCATGATTTTCGATGGACCTTGGAATTGGGCGACGTATGAAGCAAGTCGATTGAACATTGGCCAAACACTGTTGCCCCTTGTGGAGGATTCGGGAGAACGCATGTCTCCGCTTGTAACATACAAGGGTTGGACTGTTAGCAAACAGAGTGAAAGCAAAGTAGCATCGACCGAATTGGCTTTGTGGCTCTCATCAGAAGACGTTCAGAAGGAATTCGCGATTGAAACCTACACTATGCCTACACACGTTGCTCTTGAAGCGGATAATGAAATCATTGAGGATGAGGTCCTTTCTGGATTTCTGGAACAAACCAAGCTAGGAACTCCCGCTCCGACAACACGCGCAATGTCGTTGGTTTACGACCCACTCTCGACTGCCTTCGAACAAGCATACTCTGAAATCGCTACAACAAGTGAAGCGCTGTCTGGAGCAAATCAACAACTTGAGGAGCAGATTGATTCTCTCTCACGAGCGGACCCATTCCCCCTCGCAGAGGGTTACCGTACCATTACGATTGAATTTACGTCAACGAATGCTACGGAATACGAAATATTCGTTGATGGTGAGTTGCATACCCAATTACGTCAAAACACCACAGATCCTGGTGTAATACTCGAGTATGATTCGTGCACATCGAACGAAGTGGAACTGCTTCAAATTGGTCAGATTCGGCTTCTTACACCCACGATGATGGTCATTCAGTGTGATTTGACAGGAATGGTGCCTGATCAAGAACATCTCATCGAAGTATTCGGGAATGATGCCCTTGTTTTCTCTACTACTCAACGAACCAATGTGGCTGATGAACGACCAGAATCAGGTGACACTTCTCCAGTGCTGTTTGCTCTTGGAGCGATTGTACTTTCACTCATTGCATTGCTCAGTTTTGCAAAATGGAACGATGCCAAACAAGGTCGAACGCAATCCAAACTTGCTCACTTCTATGTGGCTCCTGCTCTGTTAGCATTAGCTGTTTTGACGTTTTATCCTGTTCTGTATGGCTTCTGGCTGGCATTTACGGATGCAAATCAAACGCAGTTGGGTGATCAATCATTCATCGGTTTGGACAACTTCTGGGAAGTCTTTTCATCGGATGGATTCCTTCGAGTTACATTGTTTACGCTTGTATGGACCGTCCTCAATGTTACTGCACATATTGGCATCGGCTTGTTCCTCGCATTGCTCTTGCATCGCAGCAAGATTCGCGGGAAAGTAGCATATCGCACTCTTCTTCTCTTGCCATGGGCGGTGCCATCCTACATCTCTGTCCTGGTTTGGAGAGGTATGTTCCAACCTGATGGGTTCATCAACGATCTTTTGGGAACAAACATCGATTTCCTGTCGGATCCAACAGGAGCCCAAGTCGTTGTCATTCTGGTCAACATTTGGCTCGGAGTGCCCTTCATGATGATGTCCATCAGTGGTGCACTGCAGTCTCTTCCTCGTGACATGTATGAGGCTGCAGAAGTGGATGGAGTTTCGGGATGGAAAGCGTTCCGACACCTGACCTTGCCAAATCTGCGCAGTGCATTGGTTCCACTCTCTCTCCTTGGATTTATTTGGACCTTCAACATGTTCAATGTCATTTACCTCATGACAGACGGCGGTCCGAATTTGTACTTTGGAGAGCCGGGTCAAACGGATATTCTCATTACCTACGTTTACGATGTTGCCTTTAGAGAGGGTGCTTATGGTGTTGCAGCCGCTTGGTCTGTCATCATCTTCATGATGCTGTTCGCCTTCTCTTGGTATTACATGAAGCAAACCAATGCAACGGAGGCGGTCTGATGACAACCTCTGTTGACATGCGTTCTTGGTATGTCCCAGTTGAGATCATCACCCTCAGGCGTTGGATTGTCGCAGCATTCATCGTCAATGTATTGCTTCTGACCGTCGATTATCTCCGAGCGGATTCTGAACTTCTTATGCTCGGTGGTCTCAGTTGTCTGTTGTTTGCATCTCTTCGTGCATCGCTTCCAGAGGTCAACAACGAGGCTCGTCGAAATCTCTCACTTTTCATTAGCGCAGTCCTGCTTGGAATCGCTTCCTATCGGATACTCATTGTCGAGATAACCCTCTTCAACATCTGGATTCACTGTTGGGCTCTCATACCATCTGGATTGTCATTGTATTGGTTGTCTGGACGACCAGTGACAGTGTGGACTTCGAGGAAACTCTCCGATTCAGCCATTGAATTTGGGTTGATGCGAAATGCACAATTGACCAAGAAATTTGAGGAGACTTCAACACACATCACGCTCCTGCACTTTGTTGCGATCACAGTTGTTCCGTTAATCTGGATCATCGACATTGCATTCTCAGAAGGCAATGCCCTCGGAGGTCAGATTGGTGATTCGTTCACAACCGAACATTTCTCCAAAATACTCAATGGAGAGTCCTTCTGGATTTGGTTCAGAAATTCGTTGATTGTCAGTGTAGGCACTGCATTGTTGGGCCTTTTCATCGCTATACCTGCAGGGTATGCGTTCAGTCGTTACAAATTTACAGGGCGAGATGCATCCATGTTTTCTTTCCTCTTGGTCCAAATGTTTCCTGGAATCATTATTCTCGTCCCTTACTTTTTGGTCATGAAAACCCTTGGTCTGTTGAACTCCCACCTTGGACTGATTCTCGCATACTGTGTAACTGCATTGCCGTTGTGCGTTTGGATGTTGAAAGGATTCTTTGACACAATTCCTCGGGAGCTTGAAGAGGCCGCTGCTCTCGATGGATGCAACCAATTCCAAGTGTTCACCAAGGTTGTTCTTCCCCTGTCCACGCCTGCAATCGCTGTGACAGCACTGTTCAGTTTCCTCGCTGCATGGAATGAATTCCTTCTTGCACTGACGTTCAATACGTCGAATGACATGTACACACTTCCTGTTGGATTAGCATCTCTTATCTCTTCAACAGGTCAAGCATGGGGTGATTTCGCTGCTGCGAGTCTTTTAGTGAGCCTCCCAGTTGCCTTGCTATTCCTCTTCTTCCAGAAATTTTTGATCGATGGATTATCAGCGGGCGGAGTCAAAGGGTGAGAATATGGTAAATGTAGAATTTAATGGAGTACACAAACAATTTGATGACGGCTTTACAGCCGTGCAAAACCTCTCATTGGAAATCAAGGACAAGGAATTCCTTGTCCTGTTGGGTCCATCAGGTTGCGGTAAATCAACAACACTGCGAATGCTAGCAGGTTTGGAAGATGTAACGGATGGGAAAATCATGATCGATGGAATGACCGTGAATCACTTGCCTGCAGGTGCGCGAGGACTAGGTATGGTATTCCAATCGTATGCATTGTACCCTCACATGCCGATTCAAGACAACCTCTCATTTGGTCTTCGAATGATGAAGGGTTCAGACAAATTGGATGAACAAGAGATTCAATCCAGAGTCGATGAAATTGCAGACCTTCTCGACCTAAGTCAACATCTTCAGAAGAAACCGAAGGAACTCAGCGGTGGTCAACGACAACGTGTTGCACTCGGGCGTGCTCTTGTTCGTCGACCGAAGGTCCTCTTAATGGATGAACCACTGTCAAATCTTGATGCTGAACTTCGTCATCAAATGCGAAATGAAATCCGACGTTTACACGATGAGCTTGGAACCACGACCATTTATGTCACTCACGATCAAATCGAAGCTATGACGCTTGCAGACCGGATTGCCATTCTCAATAATGGGGAGTTGCAACAACACTGCGCACCGCTGGAGGCCTATCACAACCCTGCAAACGATTTCGTACGGTCTTTTCTGTGCAAACACATCGATGATTTGGTACAGACCGCCAATTCATTGTTCAACAATCCAAGCACATCCTCGGAGGAATCGGAATGAAAGGTACTGCTCGTTTCCTTATCCTCTTGATGGCATTGGTAGTCTTTTCACCGCTTGTCTCTAACGATGTCAAAGCATCTCCTCAACAATCATCAGACAAGACCGTGTTCACCTTCAAGGGTACTGCTAGCGACGTTTCAGTCGTTGGCGAATGGGATTGGGACACTCCTGTACAAATGGTTGATCAGAACGGTATTTGGACAGGTGAACTTGAACTCAACGAGGGACTTTACTGCTACAAGTTCATTGTAGATGGGCAATATATCTTTGATCCAATGAACTCAGAACGATCCTACTGTGGCGACATCGAAAATTCTCTTGTTCGAATACGGGATCATATCCGTCCACAATTCAGTGCTGAACGGCTGAATCAATCTCTGATTGTAACGTATCACCCAGGTTCCTCAGGTTCTGCATTCGATGGAACTCCATCTGCCCTTACAGGTTCAGTATGGGATGCTCAATTGCGAACTTGGACCTATGATTTGAGTGGGCTGGAGGACGGTAAACACACCTTCAAAATCGATGGATTTGATGTTGACGGGAACCTCGCTTACGACCTGTTGGTTCCCTTCTGGACAGGCCCAAGTTCAGATTTTGAATGGCAGGATGCTCTGATTTACATGGTCATGACCGACCGGTTTGTCAATGGAAATACATCGAACGATGAACCCCTGACAGGGGCTGCATTGGGAGCAGATTGGCAAGGCGGTGACTTTGCAGGTGTAACCCAAATGATCGAATCCGGTTACTTTGACGATTTAGGTGTTGGAGCATTGTGGCTATCTCCATTCAACACTGCAGCAGAAGGGACAGGTAAAGCCGCCGATGGTGTCCACGATGTTTCAGCTTTCCACGGATATTGGCCAACCGAACCTCGAGGAATTGAACCGAAACTTGGAACCGAAGATGAACTTCATGCACTGGTTCAAGCGGCACACGACCACGACATCCGAGTGATGATGGATTTTGTAGTCAATCATGTCCATGAACAGCACACCTATTATCAAGACAATCCTGAATGGTTCAACGCTGGGTGTATTTGTGGTACTGCGAATTGCGATTGGACAGAACATCGCCTCGATTGCCAATTCACCTCCTACATGCCTGATGTGAACTGGAAGATTCGTAATGCTTCTGAGCAATTCATTGATGATGCTCTGTGGTG
>Ga0315330_10002754_pt1 | contig 12085 bp, 7 predicted proteins | sample M140m34915metaG_FD_203453 | JGI IMG/M metagenome (GOLD analysis project Ga0315330, IMG submission 203453) | Ammonia-oxidizing marine archaeal communities from Monterey Bay, California, United States - M1 40m 34915 | ecosystem: Environmental > Aquatic > Marine > Intertidal zone | place: USA... | reverse complement strand
TTGCCAGAGACATGGGGCAGCCCCGTATCGAACAGCATCAGATGCGTGCGGAGCCAATTCGTGAATTCAGTGGATGGATTCAATGGAGTTCGACGCACCGTATGGCCCTCAAAACAAAGGTGCTGCACACCACCGAAAGCACTCGCCCACTGGTCTTGGCGTCCACCTGTGTTGTCGAGGACCGCTTCGAATTGATACGCCTTTTCTGCAATGTGAGCTGGGTGTTCACTCAATGGACGAATTGCTGCAATAAGAGCCACATTCATGGCTCCCGAAGTGCCCAGGCCACAACCAGTTGGCATGTCCGTTTGGTAGGTGACCTTGATTTTTCGTTGTTCATCGACTTCACATGTGGCAGTCACATATTGGTTAATGGCAATGTTGACCACTTCACCCGTATGTGATGTACAGTAAGCAGGGACATCGGTCCAGCCACCTGCAAGGTCGATTCGAACCGGCACCTTCACGGTGATTCGCTTCGCCATACCTTAGCGCAGTTTGAGGGGACTCATGAAGAGTCGCATTCAAGACAAGAATGCCTGTGGCATGAACGCCCCGAAGGGGAATGGTGAGTCTATGAGCATGCTATTTTCTCCCGATTCGGAATTGATTTGGCAAAAGAAATGGAACGAAGCCCGCCTGTTTGAGCGGGACATTCGCGACAATCGGCCGAAGTTCTACTGCCTCGAAATGTACCCTTACCCAAGCGGGAAGATGCACATGGGTCACGTCCGAAATTACTCGATCGGTGACGCAGTGGCCCGATACAAGCGGATGATGGGCTTCGACGTGCTCTATCCAATGGGTTTCGACTCTTTTGGCATGCCCGCTGAAAATGCAGCCATCAAGGAAAACGCCCACCCTCATGACATCACTGAGCGGAACATGGCATCGATCACGGAGCAAATCAAGCGCATGGGTTTCTCATACGATTGGCGCCGTCAAGTGAAGAGTCACGACCCGCGTTACTACAAATGGAATCAATGGTTCTTCACGAAGTTCATCGAAAAGGGCCTTGCTTACCAGCAATTTGCTCCTGTGAATTGGTGTTCACAATGCGAAACGGTGTTGGCCAATGAACAAGTCAAAGCAGGCCGATGTTGGCGATGCAACGGACCGGTTGTCCAGAAAGAGATGAGCCAATGGTTCCTTGACATTCCAAAGTACGCCCAAGAATTGGTCGATGGTCTTGACACAATCGCTTTCCCCGAGAATGTGAAATCCTTGCAACGTGATTGGCTTGGCCGTTCAGAGGGCGCCGAGATCACCTTTGCGATTGAAGGTCGAGAAGAAACCCTTACAGTGTTCACAACCCGTCCAGACACCCTCTTTGGGACCACATTCGTGACACTTGCGCCAGAACACCCCCTTGCTGCGTCACTCGTCAAAGGTACGCCAAATGAGGCGGAGTGGCAAGCCCTTCACGACGAAGTGTCAGCAATGAGCGAATTTGATCGCATCAAAAACATGAACAAAAAGCGCGGTGTACCGTTGGGCGCAAACGCAATCCACCCCCTCACTGGAGAGAAAATCCCAATTTGGGCTGGGAACTTCGTGATTGCAAGCTACGGTACGGGCGCAGTCATGGCGGTACCTGGTCACGATGATCGAGACTTTGATTTTGCAAAATCATACAACATCCCGATTCAACGCGTCCTGACGATGAGTGAGGGCGGCGATGCTGATGCCGAACTGAAGAAAGCCGAGTGCGACCTTGGGTGGATGGTCAACAGCCCAATCGAAGGATTCGATGGATTGTATGGCGATGAAGCGAAGTCCGCCATCGTCAAGGCCCTCGAAGCAAAAGGAGCCGGCACGCAAACAATCAACTGGAAAATTCGGCCTTGGCTGGTTTCCCGTCAACGGTACTGGGGCACGCCAATTCCCGTGATTCATTGTGACGGCTGCGGCGCCGTACCCGTCCCTGCTGCAGATTTACCTGTTGAACTGCCCCGTGATGTGGTGTTTGGACAGGGCAATCCTTTGGAGACTTCCGCCTCGTTTTTGTCAGCAGACTGCCCAACATGCGGTAAACCAGCTCGCCGTGAGACAGATACGATGGACACATTTGTTGATTCTTCATGGTACTTTTTGAGGTACACTGACGCACTCAACGACGATGCTTGCTTTGAGGAGGCGATCGCGAATCATTGGATGAACGTGGATTTCTACTGCGGCGGTATTGAACACGCTCAAATGCACCTCATCTACGCTCGCTTCTGGACCAAAGCACTCCGCGATTTGGGCTTGCATAGCATCGATGAACCGTTCAACGAGTTGCTCTGTCAAGGCATGGTCAACAAGCAAGCACCTTGGTGTGAATCATGCGGCCTCACCTTCTCAGTCGATCATGCAGGTTCACCTTGTCCTCATTGTGGTGATGACCTCACGGAACGTTCTGCAAAGATGAGCAAATCACTTGGAAATACGGTTTCGCCAGAAGATATGATTGAACGGTATGGTGCAGACACGGTACGTTTGTTCATTCTCTTCGCTGCCAATCCGACGGCAGGCATGGATTGGTCTGACACGGCACTCGAAGCCAATTACCGTGTGATGATGCAGTTGTATTCCATGCCTGAACGGTTGATGGCTTGGGATGGAGCCTCTGGTCCAATGGATGTTTGGTTCGAGGGACGCTTGAAGCAGCGTGTGGCAGAATTTCAGGCTGCAATGGATGTCTATGACCTCCGCCGAGCGGTTGAATTGTCTCATTATGAACTCGTCAAAGACGTCAATTGGTACGTGCGAAGGGGCGGTAACAACCCCGCTCTCGCTTCGAACCTGCTTCGTCAATGGGCTCACATGATCTCAATTTCGACGCCACATCTTGCGGAAGAGTGGTGGGCAACCCTGGGTATGGATGGCCTAATCAGCGGAACAGAAATGCCTCTTCCGGATGAAATGACGCCCGAGGAGCAAACCGCGCTTGATAGCGAAACCATCACTCGGAGTTTCCTCGAGTCGGCTCGAAAAATCAAGGACGTGGCAGAGCGCCACTTGGATGGACCCGCAACATCAGCAACCATCATCGTAGCGCCAACATGGAAACGAAGCCTTGCCGTGCGTGCTCTTGAATTCCTTGAAGAAGGTGGAAACCCCAAGCAATTCGTGAGCATACTCAGCCAAATGGACATCACCCAAGGTGACCGGAAAGGGGAGATCATGGCTTTTTGGGGCAAGAAAATGCTTCCTCAAGTGTTCAAGTGGGACGATGATTCGAGGGTCCTGATTCGCAGTTCACTCGATGAGGTCGCAGCCTTGTCGGCTCGTGCCTCCTTCATCGCTGACGAACTCGGACTTGGACAAGTCAAGGTCGTGCTGGGCGAATCGCCTGAGGACGAAACAGGACGAGCAGGTGGCGCAATGCCACTTTCACCAGCAGTGGTCTATGCGTGATCACGCACGTTGCCATTCAGTTCCAGTCCACCAGTGAGTGGTGCCGTCGCTCATGGATCTCCAGGTGTATCCATTCTCATCGGTCCACTGTTGAAGCACCGTTGGCTCTTGTGCGACTGGTTGGGCCACAGGTTGAGCAATGGTTGCAGGCTGTGCTGCAGGCATAACCATTCCAGGAGATGCTGTGAGGGGCTGCTCGAAGGATTTCGTTGATTCTTCTTCGCCACTGCGACGTAGGAACATCACTGCTCCACCGCCGAGAACGCCAATCACAAGCAGCGCGATGATGATCATGTTTCGAGTTGCTTCTGCATCAGCTTCTGCGGCTGCTTGGGCAACATCACCAACGCCATCGCCATCGGAATCCATTGTCTCACTGGCGTCTTCAGGGAATGCATCTGCGTTGTCACCAACACCATCAGCATCTGAGTCCATGGTTTCAGTCGCATCAGTAGGTGCCCAGTCAGCGTTGTCGCCAACACCATCATTGTCGGAATCCAGCGTTTCAGTTGCATCATTTGGGAATGCATCGGCGTTGTTACCGACGCCATCTTGATCGCTGTCAATCGTTTCAGTTGCATCTTCAGGGAATGCATCTGCGTTGTCACCAACGCCATCGCTGTCCGTGTCCGTGGTTTCGGTTGCATCGAGAGGGAATGCATCGGCACCGTCCTCATCGCCATCACCATCTGTGTCGGCAACGATTGGGTTTGTTCCGGCTGTTGCTTCATCAACATCGAGCAACCCATCGTTGTCGTCATCGGTGTCAGCATTGTCGCCTGTGCCATCGTCATCGGTGTCAATCGTTTCAGTGGAGTCGAGTGGGAACGCATCATCTGTGTCAAGCGCACCGTCGTTGTCGTCATCAGTGTCTGCATTGTCGCCCGTGCCGTCATCATCGGCATCGCTGGATTCCGTAGCATCGAGGGGGAAGTCATCGGCAGCATCGAGCACACCGTCGTTGTCATCATCGGTGTCAGCGTTGTTTCCAATGCCATCAGCGTCGGTGTCAACAGATTCACTTGAATCGAGTGGGAATGCATCATTGACGTCCAATGCACCATCATTGTCATCGTCTTGGTCGGCGTTGTCACCGGTACCATCACTGTCAGCATCGCTGTCTTCGGAAGCGTCAAGTGGGAACACATCGGTCGAATCTGGTGTACCATCTCCGTCGTCGTCTTGGTCAGCGTTGTCGCCAGTTCCATCGTTGTCCGTGTCCGTGTCTTCGTTTGCATCAAGTGGGAATGCATCGTTGATATCGAGCACACCATCCGCATCGTCATCGGTATCAGCATTGTTCCCAGTGCCATCGTTGTCGGTGTCGGTGTCCTCGTTTGCATCAAGTGGGAAGGCATCCTCTGAATCGTCTGTGCCATCGTTGTCATCATCAGTGTCTGCGTTGTCACCGGTTCCGTCAAGATCAGCATCAGCATGCTCGTTTGGATCATTTGGGAATGCGTCAACTTGGTCGCCGTATCCATCATTATCCGAGTCGTAATCGATGATCTCAATGCTGTTTGATGCGGAGACGGTGGAACCAAGATCGGTGCCATCGTTGGGCGTCACGGTGAAGGTCCAAACTTCACCAACGGAAGTCTGCATGTCATCGATCATGGGGTTGTCGTTGTAAGCGGAAGCAAGGCTTCCATCCTTTGTCCATCGAATTTGACTGTTGGCTTCAGAATCTCCGTCGTTGTCGTTGAAATCGTAGCTTGCAATCAACACTTCATCGTGGTAGGCTTGAGTGGCAGAGGGGGAACCTTGGGGGGTGCTCACATAGACATTTGTAGCCACTGGCGGTGTGTTTTGGACCACAATTTCAGTGATTGAAACGCTGTCAGTATCCCAAGCATCCCCGGAATTCTGATTGTTACCATTTGCTTGCATCACGGCGATGTCGACGTTGACCGTTCCGCTGCCTGCGTTCGGTGCTTGCCAGTCGAAGGTCCATCCAAGTTGGCCTGAGCTGGTGTGCGTTGCACTTGTGCCGCCCGAGATTTGAACGCCGCTCCCAGCGTTTTGAATGGTGCCTTTGTTGACCACAACGTTGAATCCACCAACGAAGGCTTGAGAACCACCGGTATGGCCGATGTTGATGTTGTATACTTGGCCTGCAGTGTAGGAGGTTGGGAAGTCGTTTGTCGCCGTGATACCACCGGCGTTGTAGTGGCATGTGCAACCAGCAGACGCTTGGTTGTGCTTTCCTGATGAACTTCCTTGAATCGCTGGTGCAGCAGCAAGCAACACCATCAATACGCCAATCGCCAGTGCCTTTGTGAGGGTCTTCATGCCCCTAAGGCGGTTCTTAGGATATATTCTATTTGTGGTGCATTGATTTGACAGGTTGCTGCTCAATCATCGGTTATTCTGCTTCGTGGGCTTGAACCGTGTTCATTGCATCATCAAGTCCAACAGGGCGCTTTGGAGGCATCTCCTTCGTATCGGCCTTCCTTTGACTTCCACTGAGTGTCACAGCGCCGGCTGCAACCAACAGGACACCCGCAAGAATGAACAGCCACATTGTCATGTTCGTCTCATCGGATGATGAACTCTGATCGTTTGTTTGATTGATGATGGCACAACCAGTTGCATCCACCATTCGGCCTGGAAGGCTATTGAGGCACATATCATCTGCATTTGAAACACCATCGAGGTCGTCGTCCAATTGAGACATGCTGCAACCTTGGACGCCAACTTGGGCGAGAGCTGGAGTTTGTGGGCATACATCAACATCGTCCACGACACCATCGTTGTCATCATCATCATCTTCTGCACCGTCAATGCAACCATCTGCATCTGCGTCTTGGCCGGGCAGTGCAACGCCTACCAATCCAAGTGGGCACGCATCAACTGGGTCTTGATAACCATCGTTGTCATCATCAATGTCCTCACCAGCATCCTGGCAGCCGTCTTGATCGTGGTCGAATTCTGAATTCATTCCCTCCAAATTCCAATTGATAGCCCCTGTTGGGCATGCATCGACAGCATCGTTGTAGCCATCGTTGTCATCGTCGTCATCATTCGTTGCATCTTGGCAACCATCTTGGTCATAATCGTTTGAAGTGGTCGAGGTCCATGGTTCTGCGTCCCTCGGGCATTTGTCCTCAGGAAGGGCGATGCCATCGCCATCTTCGTCGACATCACATGCATCCCCAAGTCCGTCACCATCAAGATCGGATTGGGTGGGGTTTGCCTCCGATGGACAGTTGTCCATTTGATCAATGAAGCCGTCTTCGTCGGTGTCGTAATCAGCACATCCGTCGCCTTCACTGTCCTCTTCGGGTGTCGAAATCCAGCCAACGGGGCCCAAGGGGCACAAATCCGCGAAATCGAACACAGTGTCCTCATCGTCATCAAAATCCTCTCCACTATCTTGGCAGCCATCGCTGTCATGATCGGTCGAAGTATCTGAAGCCCAATTCATCTCACCAGTCGGGCAATCGTCCAACGCATCAACAACGCCATCGTTGTCATCATCGTCATCACAATCGTCGCCGAATAAATCGCCATCATGATTCCCTTGGGCAGTGTTTGTGACTCGCGGGCAGTTGTCTTCGCCGTCAAGGATACCGTCAGAGTCACGGTCGGTTTGGTAAAGCCACACGCCAACATCGTAGCCACCAGAACTGGTCGCACTGTGAACTCCGATGTTTGCAGTGCTGCTGAGCATGAATGAAAGCAAGGGGGACCCATCGATGGCAAACGTGAGGTCGGTGGGTTCGTCGTTTCCGTCACCTCCAGCAGATACTGCCCATGCCCATGAATCATTGTCAAGGTAGGATGCGAGGAAGATGTCATTATGAGTTCCATCGTCGACGCCATCGAGGTCGTCGAGTTGATCGATCCCAATATTGAGGCCTGCAGATGTTGTTCCAGCAATGACAATGTCACCAATGCCATTTGTAATGACATCAGTCGCACGGTCAACACCAGGGCCTCCTGCTGTTGCGATTCCAGACCAAGCACCAGAAGAAGAAACGCTGCCGAGAATTAGATCAGTGCTGTTCGAGGTGTCGGTGAAGAACTCTCCAAATGTGGCGTTGCCGATGAATTCACCGACCACACTGATGCCTTGGGTTGGTGACCCAGAACAATCCCATGCTCGGTCTTCATTGACGCTTCCTCCAGAGATGGCCCACGCCCATTCACTGGCTTGATAGGACGCAACCATGAGATCGGTTTGCCCATGTGAAGTGAGCAGCGTTTCACCTGCTAATACTTCGCCGTTGAAGGTGGCAGCGAGGTAGGCTTGGCCCGCTCCATCAAGGCATAAACCACCAACCGGCTCGATGCCATCTTGAGTTTCGAGCACCACATGAGTGAGAGGATTGCCACCTTCGCCAAAGACAGCAACCATCATGGTCGTTTGTGTTCCAGCGGGGAGAACCTCCCCGTTGAAATCCATGGTGTCTCGGTAGAGCACACCTACGTGAATCTCATCGGTCGGCGTGATCATCATATCGAACACGAAATTATCGTATTCGTTGCCAATTTGAGTGGCCCATGCCCATGTTCCGTCGCCGTTCAAGCGCGCAAGGAACACGTTTCCATCATCGTCTTCGTCGTTTTTCGTGAGGGAATTAACACCATCAAGTGCCAATTCACATTGGAAGCCAACGGTGTTCAGGCAATAGGTGCCTGCTAGAATTGCATCACCGTTCGAAAGCAATGCAACCGCTTCGATCGAGTCGATGCCGGGACTACCGAAGGCAATGCTTGCGTTCCAGGTTCCGTTTGGATTCACCCATCCCAAGAACGCATCGCGGTCGGTTGAGCCACCCCTAGCACCGTAACCATCGATTTGATCTCTGAACTGAATATCGCCTTCATAACTGCCTGCGATAAGAAAGGTGCCGTTGGTATAGATGGTCGACTGCGAGATGAAATCATCACCTGCGCCACCGGCGCTTGTGACCCAGCCAAAGGCAAGGTCGGTGGTTTCGTTGTTCTCAACAGCATGGTTGACGTTGTTCTTTGCTTCCAAAGTTGGAGCATTGAGAGGGATGGCGGCCATTGAAGCACACACCAAAAGAACTGAAATCAGCACCGCGGGTGTCCATCGCATGGTTATCGTAGCGACTTATTGCATTTGAAACCCCGCTTTTTTCGTACCCCACATGTTGAAAGAGAAACCGTACCACGAGGTTTCATGGGGGCGCCACAAGGTGTATGGCGACAGTCACTCGAGCCCTTCGAAAGCCACCACCTCATTTCGAACGTGTTGAACCTGAACTGTTGGCCCAGTTGGCATTCTTCTGCAGGTCGTATTCTTTCACAACAAAACGGCGAACTGGTCGAAGGTCAACAATTCGACCTTCATCGAATTGAACGCCAACGCTTGATTGAAGAAATGTGGGTCGTGCACTCCATTCGTCAGAGTGAATCTCCTCGTTTTCTGGAGGTTGAATTCAATTGGTGTGGTCAACAACGTGAGGGCCGCCCGCTTGGCACTGCGATCGCAAATCTCCGCCTTGCTGTGACCGTGTGGGGCGAAGATGATGCGGGTATCGAAATCGCTGCATGGTGGACCGTGCGATGGTGGGCTCGGTTCATGCGCGGTCGGGTCAACCGCTTGCCTCGTGCGCTGGCAAAGCAGTGGCTTAACGATGCAGCCAGCCACGGCGTTCACTCGATTCCAGAATCCCTCGAAGCCGGTTTTGATGAATCAGAATGAAAGCGAGTGTTCAAGGAGCCTCGGCACCGACCTGCTCCAATGAGCGACCAAAACGGGGGAGAGAAACGTCCTAATTCCTCAAACAAGAGGGGCGGTCGCCAAGGGCGTTCGCGCAACAACCGTTCACATCGAGGCGGCCAAAACCGCAAGCCAAAGCGCTATGGCGGTACTTCAAAAGCCGTGCTTGTGGAACGGAATGCTGAACAAATCAAGGCTATGGAGAACAAAGCCAACCACCGGTTCGAACGAAAGGAACCGCCCATGGGTTTCCCAGATGACCTCGCCGAGCCGAACACGCATCACTTCACATGGACAACTTTACCGGTGCCGTTGAAAGATGAGGAAGCCCTTGCGAAACTCGTTCTTCGAAAAGGGGAGTTTGGATGGCTCGATGATGAACGTGTCGACGAACTTGCTAAAATCGTCGAACCACACAGTATGAACCTCGACCAAGCTCTTTCGCTTCGATCAGCCCTCATGCAACAGAAGACAGTCTACGGGCACGGGCGCCTGCGTTCGAGGGCGAAGGAAATGCTTCGTTTGTACAAAGAAGGTGTGAGCGTAGTCGACCTTTCGCAACGTTTCGATGGACCTCCGATGAATGTTTTCCGCCTCATCCTTGCAGAGATGCGATGGTCCAAGACCAAAATCAAGGAAAGCCTCCGAGAGCCAAGCCGGTTGAGCAAGCGTGAACGAAAGGAATTCGAAGCAGCCGAGGCCGCAGACCGAGTCTCAAACGTCGACCAGGGTGAATCCCAAGAAAAAGCAGATCTTTTCGAAGACGTTCTTGCCGACTGGTTTGAAGAGCAAGGTGTGCGTTTGCGGCGCCAGCCGGAAATGGTCAAGGAGCAAAAACAAGAACTTGGCCGTCCTGTACGCACGCCCGACATTCTCTTCCTCGATCATGTCTACATCAACGATCGGCCAGTTGCTTGGATCGATGCCAAACATTTCTACGGTGCTGATGTGGAATTCCAACGTAAGAAAATGGCCAAGCAGATGGACCGTTACATCGAGGAATGGGGCAGTGGAGCGGTTGTGTATCGACACGGCTTCAGTGAAAACTTGTTCATGCCAGGTTGCACCCTCTTGGACGCTAGTGTGCTTGACCTTTCGGCCTTTGACAATGATTGATTCACCCAATCGTGGTGGCCTTTACACCCAAGCCCAAGGTTTGGAGCGCTTGAGAAATCGTGTTGACTTCGTTGGTTGTGAGGGGCTCATCCAGTCGTCTTGGAAGCACAGCTAAAGAGACGCCGAGCATGCACAGCCGCACGTAGACCCTTGAGTGTAAGTTCAGCGCACGCAGTTGATTCATCACCTTGGAGTTCAGTGAAGAACGAGCGGGTTCCTCCATCAACTTTGAGGCCTGAGCAAATGTTCTGGATTGAAGCATCAAATCGGTCCATGCACTTGGGCCCCAGTCATTCAGTCGAAGGGTCCGAACCGCTTTCTCGCCAGCTGCAGAAATGGACTGTTGCCATTGTTGGTCGTCGATGTAATTCGAGGTATGGCGAGCTTCTTCCGGTTTCCAAACGAGGAGCACAGGTTGTGATGCTTCGAAGCCAACCGCTTGGCCTCCAGATCCGGGCGCACCAGCCTCTGTGCGCAACTCAACCCCGCCCGCAGCGATGCCGAGTACATCGCCGAGACCACCGCTATGCAGGCGTTCGATTCGATGGGCGATGCGCAAATATTGTTCATCACGGCCTACTTTGGTATAGGCGTGAAAGGCTCTCGCCACGGCGACAAGGCCAGCAGCTGACATACCGAACCCTTGACTGACCGGCAGTGAGAGAACGACCGATAGGCGAAACGAATCTTCTCGCTTCACCAACCTCGAATCACGCAACGCCTCGAAGAGGTCAGTGTAGAGGCTTAACGAATGTTCAATCTTTGTTCCATCCATTGCTGTGACATCAACCTCAAGCGTTCCATCCTCGATCCCTTCGGGGGCTTCATCTAACGAAGACCCATGAGAAAGAAAACGTGGGGAAGTGCCCTGGTTGGTGCCGGTGTGTTCAAGGGTGACTTCAACACCGTCAATTACGTTGAACCCAGCACCCCTGCTTCCTTGGAAACGAGCAAGCCGTGCGTCTTTCCAGATGGAAAAGACGAGCGTGATATGGCCGCCACACTTGACAGTCAGCGGGACCATGTTGAATGCTTCAAGGCTCAGAACTTGAACGCTTGGGCGTTCGTTGCCTCAAAGGGTGTTGGTTGGAACAGCGCCGTAGGCGTTATCGAATGCTTCTCCATCGGATACAAACCAAACGAGAAGCAAAATGCCGCCCACAATCGGGACAAACACAAGGAGCATCATCCAACCGGACTTGCCAAGATCGTGCAATCGTCGTACTGATACCGCAAGCAATGGCAAGAAGCCGCCGAGGTACAAAACAAAGGTCAGGAGGCCCATAAGAGTGGCAAGAGCCTCAACAACAAACAAGGAAACGATTGAGAGGGTGAACATCCCCATGACTGCGACAATGAAACTTAGGTAGGCGAACCAATATTCCGATCGGCTGGCTCGGCCACTGAATCCAACGTATTGTTGGAGGCAGGATTTCGTCGCGTCCATGAATGACATCATGTGCGCTGGTCTAGCTACGTGGGGCATACCTTGCATCTGTGGTTGCATGGTGTTAGATTTCACTAAATGATTTATAACATCTCTCCCGGCAAAAAAAAAATACAAGTTTTTTTGTGGTTTGAACAAAGGGGCGAAATCATGACCCTCTCTATTGGCGAACAAGCCCCCCCGTTTCAACTGACCAATGCCCATACAACGATCGGCACCCAAACGATGTCATTTGATGCAGCATCAGGGGCAAATGGGACGGTTGTTGTCTTCGAATGCAACCATTGCCCGTATGTGATTGCAAACATCAGCCGAATGGAGGCCATGGCCCAAGCATGCAAAGACCGTGGCATTGGCTTTGTAGGCATTAACTCCAACGACCCGGAAGTCTATCCAAATGATTCCTTCGAACACATGCAAAAGCGAGC
>Ga0315330_10002752_pt1 | contig 12088 bp, 23 predicted proteins | sample M140m34915metaG_FD_203453 | JGI IMG/M metagenome (GOLD analysis project Ga0315330, IMG submission 203453) | Ammonia-oxidizing marine archaeal communities from Monterey Bay, California, United States - M1 40m 34915 | ecosystem: Environmental > Aquatic > Marine > Intertidal zone | place: USA... | reverse complement strand
AGAGAACGTGAAAGCAAACCACGCTGGACGGGGAATGCAAACCGTCCTGACTCGTATGCAAAAAAACCTTCCTGTTACGGGAAACGCATCCGGTCCCGGCAAGATCAGCGCTAACGCTCGACTTGTTGGCGTGTCTATTATTAACGACGGTTTAGGGCAAGACGTTCCCGAGGCTCAGATGGACGCATTGGTAGACCTGTGCGCCTTTCTGTGCGACGGGCACAAATGGAACCCTGATGTGGCGGTAGTAGGACATAAGGAATGGACTTCACGTAAAGTTGATCCTTCGTTCTCGATGCCAGATTTACGGGCACTTATTCATCGTCGCATGGTTACTGACGCACCAACAATGGTGTTACCTAAAGAACCTGAAGATGGACTGGTTTCTTATCCCGGTTTGTTGAAGAAGGGTTCAAGGTCTAACGCTGTTCGTTTCGTGCAAGCCTGCGTGGGTGCCCAACAAGATGGTATTTTTGGGCGTGCTACCCAAGCAAAGGTAATTAGGTGGCAACGGGCCTTCGGCCTGAAACCAGACGGCATAGTTGGCCCTTCTACATGGGAAGCTATGAAGATCAAAAGGACAGACATTGTTCACCCAGCGTTTTATTAAAGATTCATTAGAGCGTGGAGTATCCACGTTCGCTCAGGCTTGGGCTGCTGCTATGGCAGTTCCCGGCCCAGATTGGGGTGACTCCTTCAAGATTGCAGGGGTCGCTGCTCTTATTTCTATTGCTAAAGCTGTTGCGGCTAGCCGTGTAGGTGACCCGGAAACTGCTGCTATGGGTAAAAGCTAACCCCTTATAGGGATGGGTCTTTGCGATGACGTACCGCCAGTCAGGGATACAATATAGACAGTCGGGTTTCGCTTATAACACGAGCGATTCTACGGTCAATGTCGGTGTTATTGGCGTTGTCGCAACGATCCCTACCTCGATTGATTTCCCTTACCGCAAGTCGGGGATGTCGTATCGTGATCCGCTGTGGACGTACCGGGAACCACCTTCATCTGGTAACGCTTACACGGTTATCTGTTTCCCTGACACGGTAGGGGTTACTACTCAGTTCTCTGCGGTAGCTGGTAAACCGGCAACGGTTAGTCCTGCGACGATAGATGTGGAGGCTGGGGTAGCGACAAGCATTGACATTGACGCTAACTACATAGAACTTGACGAAGGCATGACGATTCCTGTCGATGTGCCTGCTGTAAGTCTTCTTATCGGGCAGCAGATAACGCCTAGCGAAATAGCTGCCACGGTTGCAGTGGGAGATCCTACTCCCGGTGTTATTGTCCGACCGGGCACGGTTGAAGCAACATCGACTGTGTATACGTCTAGTACCCCTATTTCGTTTAACGCTAGGACTATCGAAGCGAAGGTCACTACACCCGATGTGCCGTTGCATCGCATCATCGATCCGATGCCTGTAGAGAACGTGCGTCCTATGATCGGGCCACGCAACAAACCTACCCCGGCTTCTTTCGCTTTGTTCCGTCATTACGCTCCCGAGAGCAGAGGCACCAATCTTATTATTGTTAACAACGCTTCGGTGCAAACGTTTATGCCAGCGGACCAGAGCACAGCTACCCGTGTAATCTATGGTGGACATGAGTGCCCGGATGATTTAACGGCTGCCGAGCAAGACATCCTGATAGCCGCAGGGTATAAATTAAGAGTAGGAGCCGCCGTCTAATGCCTATGTATTCCTACCGTTGCGTTAACTGTTACACCATTTGGGATGTTTTCCACAAGTTCAGTGAAAGCCACGACGAGCCATGTGACAACTGTGAGGGTGAACTCTCTAAGTATTATGGCAGTATTCAGGTTTCTCCAGCGGCGTGCCCCACACGATCCGGCACTCACGATTCCCGCCCGATTGATTTAGAAGCTACTCGCCAGAATGAGAAGAATAAGGAAGCTGATCTTGCTGCGTATAAGCGGTTAAGGCACGAAGGGTTGCAGCCTCCGAGCACCGTTGGTGCTGCGAAGTTAGAGTCCGAGGCCGGTACAAAGTGGGAAGTCAAAGCTGGTAAAGCGGTAAGTAAGAAAGGGCAGAAGCAGCTACAGGAGTTCTTAGGATGAGTACCACCCAAGCATGGGTTGACAACACACGAGATATGTTGCTGTCCGGTTACGTCGAAGAACTAGATGTGTTGACTGGCGCTATTAGCAGCACGTCCCAGACGACAGTCACCGTTCAAGGTGTGGCGAGTAGCTGGGCTAAAGGCGTTGTGTTTGAAGTCAACTCCGAAATGTTTTATGTGACGGGTGTAGCTGGCGGCAACACCCTTAGCGTGTTCCGAGGCTACGGGGGATCTACTGCCACGACGCACGCTAACAGCGACCTTGTAAGAGTGTCTCCGAAGTTCCCTACATACCGAATCGTTCAATCGTTGAACGATGATCTTAACGATTTGTCGTCACCAGATAACGGGTTGTTCCAAATGAAAACAACCAGTTTTGATTACAACGCAAGCGTTGACGGATACAATCTGGCGGGTTTAACTTCAGACGAAATTAACTCTATTTACTCTGTGACTTACGCAGATGTAGGAGTGGAAGCAACCGAACCAGAGATTAATTCGTGGACACTTAAACGCAACCGGGATACCACTACGTTTTCTAGTGGGCTTGCTTTGATTCTTTACACTCCAGCGTGGCCCGGTAAAAAAGTTACGGTCATGTATAAGTCACCGTTAACTGCTGTATCGACAACTGATTTAACAGCTAACCAGTCTTTAACTGGGCTGGCTCCCACAGCGTATGATCTTCCTCCGTTGGGTGCAGCGATGGCGTTGATGACTACCACCCCCATACGCAGAGAGTTCCTCGATGCAGAGGGCACGTCACGTATGGCCGAGGAGGTCCCACCGGGGGCGATCTCAGCCTCTTTCAGAGATTTAATGGGGCGACGTAGGGCAAGACTCCAAGCGGAAGCTGGACGGCTTGTAGCACGCTATCCGCAGATGTGGAGCAGGAACTCTGCTGTACGCCCCGCTTCCCAATGGAGCGGGTTGTCGGATGGCTAGTGGAGATTACTTACCGGTTCAATTAGATGGCACAGCGTTCCTTGTGGACACGAGAGAATACTCTCGCACAACGGTTCCGGCTTTAAGGGAGCAGCGAGATAACAGCGCTGAAGCAGGTGAGAACGCTTTGGATACGAGCGGTGCATGGACACGCTCTCAAACAGATTGGTCTTATGGCTCGGGTCAAACGCATTTTGATTTGGATGACAGTGATCGTCGTCGCTTTGCAAGTTCTACGGGTATTGATCCGTGGACGAAAGGCGAAATCACGCTTCTCCCCATCACCGAGGAGAAGCTAAACGCTACCACTAGCAACCTTCTTGTGCAGAGAATGGGTACCTATTTGTACGCTACTCACGCAGAGACAGCCGAGTTTACGAGTTCAGCTACACCTACTACTCCTTCGTGGACGAACTTTGTGGCACGAGCTACGCATCAGATAGCTGACATCACGTCGGACGGCACAAACATTTACTTTGCTTTCGGGTCGGGTGCAGCTATAGCTAAAGCAACTTTGGGTGCTAGCGCTATTGACGGGGCGTGGCCTTCTAGTGGTACACAGGCGGCAGACATTATCCAAGTCGCAGCAGGTCGCCTGATTGGTGCGCTTGGTGCAAACATATTTGAGATCGGGGCGAACGGAGCCAAGCTCGGTAGCTCACTGGACTACACCCCTACTTTGGCTACGACTACGTGGGTGTCTGTGACTGGTGGGCCTTCTGGTATTTTTGCGGCGGCTAACACAGACGACACGGGAAGCATTTACCATATTGGGGTAAGCGCTACAGATGGCACACTCCAAACCCCTCTTGTTGGGGGGCAGCTACCCCGAGGGGAAACCATTAACCAGATCCTTGCTTACGGCGAGGTGCTGTTGATAGCGACTACTGAAGGTTTACGAACTGCGCTTATCGACACGAACTCTAACGCTGTGACTATTGGTCCAGTGATTGAGGAAGGTGGGGAAGCGTACGGGTTGGAAGCTGAAGGACGTTTCGTATGGTGGGGTGGCAGCAGCGGACAGATTTACAGGGCTGATCTTTCGCGATTCACTTCGACTCTTGTCCCAGCGTGGGCCGCAGATCTGGTGTCTACTAACGCTTCAGGTAACGTCAACTCGATTGCCCGGTTCGGCAGCAAAACTTATTTCGGTGCTGCTACTGATGGCGTATTTGGTGAGTCGGGTACTGGTATAAAAGTTGCTACTGGGACACTCAACATTGGTGAAGTGTCATGGTCAACTGTTGCACCTAAGCTGTTGCGTAACGTTACGGTGCGGCAAAGCCGTGACCAGTTCGACTCGACTACTACCTATCGTCAAGCTGCTCCTTTCGCATACAACCAAGGCGCTTCGACTTTCCGAGGCACACAAGTTAGTATCATGCCGGGAACCGTGAAGTTCAAAGCCACTAACGATAACAACGCTGTGAGCGAAGTCGGGCCTTTGTCTACTGGTGTGCCTTCAGATTTTGATTTCGCTTCAGAATCGTCAGTGTCGTACAACTTTGAGATGATACTGACCCGAGATACAGGCAACACCACTCTCGCTCCGATCATTGAGGATTGGGTGACGAGTTGTATCGCTACCCCTGACCGGGTAGACGAAATCATTGCCCCAATTATTCTTAAACGACAAGTCTTAACTTCTCGTAACAGTGGTTCGCCTGTCATGTTTGACTCAGCCACCATCTTTAATACTCTCCGCACTCGCATGGAAGCGGGAGTAACCGTGGATTATATCGAGGGAACACGGGAAGAAAAGGTCACTATTGAGCGTCTTTCTATGCGTCCCGACCGGGTATCCGACAACGGGGAGTGGTGGGAAGGTACTCTTGTGGTGAGGCTACTGACCGTACCAAGTTAGGGGGCTTCATGGCTAAGGTGCTGTTCTACGATATTGAAACCGCACCCAATCTGGCGTATGTGTGGGGACACTATGACCAGAATGTTGTGGCGCAATACCGGGAATGGTATCTGCTGTGTTTCTCTTACAAGTGGGAAGGGCAGAAGTCTACGAAAGTTGTTTCGTTAACTGACTTCCCTGACATTTATGACAACGACCCGGAGAACGACATCGCTGTAGCTGGTGCGTTATGGAAGTTGTTTGATGAAGCAGACGTGGTGATCGGCCATAACGGCGACAAGTTTGATATGCGTAAAGCTAATGCCCGTTTCGTTTATCACGGTATGGTTCCTCCTTCGATGCCCGAGCAAGTGGACACACTGAAAGTTGCTCGCAAATATTTTATGTTTAACAGTAACAAGCTCGGTGACTTGGGCGAACACTTGGGGTTGGGGAACAAGGAAGCTACTGGCGGTTTCGGATTGTGGGCTGGTTGTATGCGTGGCGACGAGAAGTCGTGGCGCATTATGAAGAAGTACGCCAAACAGGATGTGGACTTGTTGCAGTCTGTGTATGAACGGTTGCGTCCGTGGATGACGAACCACCCCAATCGTGCGTTGCTTGACGGTCGCCCGGATGCGTGTCCGACTTGTGGTCACGACGATCTGATTCGTCGGGGTTACCGAACGACGAAGGTTGCTCAGTACGTCAAGTTTCAATGCAAAGAATGTGGTTCTTATTGTCGTCAGCGTGTCCGGTCGGAAGCTACAGCGCCTAACTTAGTTCCCTAAAAAGGGAAACCCCCACCCTGTTATTCCGACGAGGGTGGGGGTGAGCGCAGAAAACCACTACGAAAACGGCGCTGCTTGAAATCAGTTTATCACACGACTATAGGTACCGTCTACATTTTCTACCCATTCAACAGTGATAGACGGTTTGTTAGAAGGGGGAGGTGGTTGTAGAGCTTGCCTTAAATGCCACTCAACAGCGTTAACAGTAAACGATTTAGTTGCGTTTAGGGCAGTCACTATTTGTTCAGTAGTGTACCCAGCTATCAATGCTTTCTTGACGATACGTTCGATACCTTGACGTGCCGCCATTGGTTTGGGGTGCGCCTGTTCCCAGTAGGTGTTGGTTGTTTCGTGGGCATGGGTGTCGGTTATTAGTTGGCCGTCACTCACGTTCCACTAGCAACTCTAAAGCCTTCGCTGGTCTGTATTCAGTGGCTTTCATTGCTTTCTCCCTCTCGTACCCTGAATGGCCGCCCCATACTAGCGACGCCATATAGAAATGGTTGAACCAATCTCCTACACAAAGTGCATACGCTAAACAGTTTCCCCTTACAGGGCAACCGTCAAAGCAAATGTCTTTAGTGACATCCCCGGCGGGTATCCCCTTGCACGCAGCTTGGGGATACCACCAAGGTGTCTGGCTCATTGACCAATCAGTTCAGTCCACAACCACAAAGGCATAACAACATACGAATCTTGTACCGGTTTACGCCGACGTTTAACTATCGCAGCGAACCACCGTGACCCGGCGTTACGTCCCTCAGCTTCAGCCTCGTCAACGAAACCAGCTAAGTTAATTTGTTTGTGGTCTTTCAGTTCAAGAACCCAGTCAGCTAACACTCCATCGCCAACGATGTCACCCTTGTCCTCTGCTCCTGATAAGGCTCGGCGTTCAACCCAGTCCCCAGTTTCAGCGGAGAGGTAACGAACCACCGCAGTTTCAAAGGCGGTCCCTTTTTGTTTGGCTCGGTTTACCATTGTTACTCCTCTGGTAAGTCACGCCACCAGTCAAACATGAAGGACACTTCATCCATTTCGGATTCATCCAACATGCCTCGCACAGCAGCTTGAATAACGTTGCTACGGAAAGCCCACATAGGTAACTGGCTTATCGCCGGTGGGCAGCTTGGATGTTTTTGCATTGAGTCAGCGTAAACATCTAGCTCCAGCAGTAACGATGCAGGTATAGCTACAGCTACGAAGTCCATATCTGTGGGGACTTGTAGAGCGCTAGCGTCGTAATCATAAGGTGAGTCCACAGGTTCCATTCTGTCACACCGTCACGGGGTTAGGGGTTTCTCGCAACTTCTGTAACGCAAGACGCACTACATCTGATTGACTGATTCCCTCTAACTCGGCGGTGGCTTTAATGTGTTCGATTTCCCACGGATATAACCGCAAGTTGAATGCGTGTTCTCGTTTAGCGTTCATTAACGCCGGATCGTTATACACTAGAACGGCTCCTCATCAAACGCAGCTTGAACAGTTTTAACAGCAGCAGCAGTCGAAGCAACAGCGTCGGGGACACCTGAGTCCTTGAACTTCAAAGACATAGCGACATCTTCGACAACGAGGTTAACTTTGTTTCGTTTCTGTCCGTCTTTCTCCCAGCTTTCAAAGTTCAGACGCCCAGTAACAGTGACTCGTTGGCCTCGGCGTGCGTTTTCTGACACGCTTTCCGCCATCTTTTCCCATGCTACGCAGTCAAAGAAATGTGCTTTCTTTTCTTGACCATCTCTAGCCATCTGGTTCCATGCGACAGTGAACTCGCATACGGCTTTGTTGCTGTTGGTGAAACGCAGTTCGGGATCTCTGACTACGTTTCCTGACAGGGTAACGGTGTTATCAAACGCCATTAGTTTCCTCTTTCTTAGTGAGTATGTTGTATAAGTAGTAGCTATCTCCGGCCCATAGGTGTAACCCTAAGCCCAGTCGCATGGCGCAGCGCTTGATGGCGTCACTCATGCAGTCCTTTAAGGCTTCCCCGTTGTTGGGGACTTTGCGTTCTACTGCTCCGGCTTCTTCCACAACTATTTCTTGGCCGTCGATTGTGACTTTCAAAGCCATCACGATTCCTTCGACTTTGCCTTCAGCGTTGTAGACGATGTGCTTCACTTCAGTTGAGTGAGGCCCGACTATCCCTAGTAGGGACTGGCTTACCTCGCTGTGACTGACGTATGCAGCAGCGAACGATCCGGGTTTCTGTTTAACGACAGACGCCGGGAAAGGTTTAGCTAACTTGACTAGGGTTTCAGACATGGGCCTGACTTTCTTGTAGGGAACGGGCTACGGTGTGGCCGTTTGTATTTAGAACATGAACGAACCCGGTGTTACCCGGCGTAGTTGGACGTTCAACTTTTTCTTCTCCGACTATCAAGAATTCGACCAACCCTTTCTCTCTCAATTCACCTAAACGAGTGGCTGTTTGGTTAGGTGAAATGGCGCGGTTAGCACCGTTGTAAACATGGTCACTTAACGCAAATGCAGTCATACCAAAAGGTGATGCGGCTTCCAACGCAAGAAGAATCTGAGATTGTTGGCTCCCAGCTTTAACAGTTCGGGCGGCAACACGGCTAGTGCTTGGATGGTGCGCCCCTACTTTCCCTCCGATTGCGTCAGCATCAAATAGCGAGACAACTTTGTTATTGTTCATGGTGCCCTTTCAATGGAACCAAAATGTTTTCTAAAGGCGTTTGTTCATACGGGAGACTGTCGCATAGCCCCCAATAATTGCAGTAGTGGCAACGCCAGTGACCACTCCCGTTTTTACCTAACGGCGTACCCGGTTCGGGAACGTCGTACACTATGCCGTACCCCGGAATCTCCCGTTGTGGAAGCTCCTGAGAATAAGTCGTCAACGCTATATCTTTCATGCGTTGCGCCTCGGCAATAGCGATCTGTCGTGGGGTTAACCCAGCAGGACTACCGGGGAACGGTTCGTCCATGTGGTACACCCACTCGACTGTCTCTCCAGCAAGCACAGCATTAGCAGCCCGCGGCTTTTCGCTGTTGTCTTTACTGATGTAACAGACGTGAATGTAATCGGCACCTATAGCCATCGCATACATGGCGGCTTGTGTTACCCCATCGTCGGGATCTTGGCCGCTTCTCGCTAGCTTTATCGGAAACACTTTCTTAGTTTTCAACTCGAAAATAAACGTGCTTTCTTCGACAGTGTAAACACCGTCAACGTGCCCCGAAATTGGGTAGCCCAGCGGCTCCAACGAAACTGGCACCTCAATTCGCATATCGTATGCAGCTACCATTGCTTCTTGGACGAGTTCGTGAATGTTATGGCCAGTCCAGAATGCTATAAGGGTTGTGTCGTCTGGTGGATCTGATTGTTCAGCCCCCAGAATGCGTAACCCGATAGCTCTTGAACATGCGTTAGCTTCACTAGCTCGGCAGGGTGTACCCATAGCAGTTGGCTTGTCGCCTTCTACTTCTTGCTTGTTTCTGAGGTAGTCCCGGTAAGCGTCGTAAGCGAGGGTGGTTCGGTGGTAGCCGTCTGTTTTATCCATCACATTCGGCATATTCTTCTTCTAACCGTTGTTCGATTTTAGGGTCACGTTCGATAGCAGCTAGCCGTAAGTATCGGTCAGCTATACTCGCGAAGTTTCGCATCGTTGTGTCTGTCAACATCAACTGAGTTTCCGATCCGTCGTATTCCCCTCCTTCGATCTGTGTGAACGTGACCACCCACTGAATATGGTCACCTATGCCGTACCCTTTTTCTAGGTATTCTTCGCGGGTTTGAACTTGAATAAATGAGGGTTCGTAGGGTTCGATTATTTGAATTGCATCTACCCATGTTGAGTGGTGGCCCTGACAGGGGGTGTTCACTGTCACAAAGAATTGGTCGGAGTTATCCATCGTCTTGATCCCTTTCTAAGATCAACATGGAAGCTGTTATCGCAGCGTCCATCAGTTCATCGTTTATCCAAACGTGCTCCCTTGCACGCTCAATTTCCATTTGTTCCCAAGTAGCTAAATCCATTAGCCCCTTCTTTCTTTTTTCATAGCTCGCCGTTGGCGAGAACTCGTGCCACCCCATATGCCCGGTTGGTTGTGGGTGATGGCATAATCTCGGCACTCGATCTTGACGGGACACTCATTGCATATGTCCAGCAGAGTCTTAGTTTTAGGGGACACTTGTGAGCCGTGACGGGTTGTCACATACCGGCCACGGGCCGGGAACCAGTCGTACCCTTTGTCCTCGGTTAGTCCTTTACAGGCGGCCTTGTTGCGCCAACTATTTACGCCCACGGCGTTTCCCTTTCTTCGGGTGTTTCTTTAGTAGTGCTTCCCAGCGTTCCGACCGACTCGGATAGTTCTCCGGGTCACGGGCGTGGCGTACTCCCTGTAGGGTCATTTGCCGGTCAACTTTTTCTAGTTCTTTGTGCGCCACTAGTTCCCTCTCATCTCATCTATCTTGGTATCCCAATACATAGACTCGGCGTTCTCTTGGGCCTCAATCATGGCATCATATTCTTCTTGGTCCATGTAGGCATACGGATCGTCTGGCGGTTCGTAATAACTATCCATTAGGACCGCCCCCGGTGTAGATCATCAACCATTTCGTCCATTGAGGCTTCAATCATTTTCTGTAGGACAATGAGTTCAAAGACTGTGCCCCGGTCCGGGTCTGTTTTCAGATCCTCAATGCGTTGATCTATGTAGTTGCATATCGCTAGCGGGTCGCCCATATTTACTAGTGACCAGTAGCGGTTTTTAATTGGTGCTTTCACGGTGTCCCTTTCGTTAGTATTACTTTAGTGTATTGCGTTTCGTATTGCAATCATTAATGGTTAGCTAGTCTGTTGGTCTAGCTCAAGTTGGATCTGTTGTATGTGGGCGGTTTTCTGTGCTTCTTTGTAGGCGACTCGTTGCCAGTGCCACTTACTAATCAAATAGACACCGTGGCAGAACATAAGCACGCATAGAAACAAAAGCGGGCCGGGGTAGGTAGGCGGGGCGGGCATTGTTACGCCTTCACGGTTCGGTTTTGGTGGTTCTTAACGGCCCATAGTGTACGGGTGATAGCGTTTAAGGTTCGGTACGCTTCGGCTTTTGTCATCCCGAGATAGTCGTCGCCGGTTGGTGGGAAGCTGTGGCCGCTTCCGTTCGGGTAGTCGTACCAACCTTTTTCTTCATTGTAAACGGGTTCGCCGGTGAGGGCGATACGAAACGCCCGCCCGTAAGTTTTAGAGCCGTGATCTAAAACGATGCGGTGCCCGTCCGGTAGCATACCTAAGTCTTTTAAGGCGTTCACGTATTGCGAGAGTTGCCGGTCTAGGTCGTTGGTGGTGATTCTGTCTGTCATTGTTAGTGGTTCTTTCTGTTAGTGGTTTAAGTAATACGCTAACGCATTACGGTTTATCTGTCAAATTCCTTTTAGGAATCGTGCCCGTGCGGGAATCGAACCCGCTCTAACCGTTCCGGGCGGCCTAGCTAGTCTAGGTAGGGCGCTAACTCTTTACCGGTAGGCATCCCAATTTCGACAACCTCTCGCTTTCCTTGACATGGTGAACTATTCAGCCACGTTGTGCGTTTTGCTTCTATTAAATCCCGTCTAGCTTTTACAATGTCGCGGTGTAAATGTTCTAGGGTGCGCTCACTCACATAGATAGTGCGAGTGTTACAGGGTCCATCGTCCGGGTTGTCGTGAATTGTTAGTTTCGCAAACATTTTGTTTGCCATATAATCAACGCCGGTAGAACGGAAATCTTCGATCCCTAGCGCTTCTAGTTCTTGGGAATCAATCATTCTTTTCGTCTTCTTTCTCTTCTTTGCTAGTGGTCTGTTCTTGAATCTGTCGGCGCATACTCTCGCGCAATTCTTCTTCTGTACTGTTGCGGATATCGCTACCGCTGAAGCTTAGAATCATTTTGTGGTTTTCTTTCTTTGTGTTGTCTAGGACTGTCCTAGATCGTGCTGGGTAGGGAATCGAACCCCGTGGAACCGTTCCCAGCGACCTTGCTTAACAATTAAACCCTGTCCCCTTAGTTGACCCCACGCAAAACGATATATCGTTCATATTCCCATAAAGTAGTTTCAAAGGGGCGCCCCGGATTAATTTTTACGTTGGTGGTGTTGTCGTCCGCCCATTCTGTAGCGTCAACTCTTAGGGTGGAAATGCTAGATTGTGGCGCTTTTGTGCTGTTGTGTTTAACAAATATAAGTATGTCCCCTACCTCAACTTCACAAGCTCTAAGAACCGACAAGCCGCTGTCCTCGGGTAGAAATTCGCCGGGGCTAGTTGCTGAACGAACCTTGTCGGTTTTAAGTCTAAATAGTTGTTTCATAGCGTTACGGTTACCTTTGTTAGTGGTTTATTGATCCCGAACTTTTCGGGGTCGTGGTGTCCGGGGAATCGAACCCCGGCGGAGACCGTCACACCGGCTAGCAGTTAGCTAAATTTGGGAGGCT
>Ga0315330_10002751_pt1 | contig 12090 bp, 6 predicted proteins | sample M140m34915metaG_FD_203453 | JGI IMG/M metagenome (GOLD analysis project Ga0315330, IMG submission 203453) | Ammonia-oxidizing marine archaeal communities from Monterey Bay, California, United States - M1 40m 34915 | ecosystem: Environmental > Aquatic > Marine > Intertidal zone | place: USA... | reverse complement strand
CGATGCCGATCGATGGCGCGATCGACGCGATCGATCGAGCGCGATCGACGCCTTTCGACGCGTTTCGAGCGACGCGATCGATCGACGCGTCGAGGTTCGCGCGCGATCGATGGCGAACCCGCGCGGCGTCCGTCGCGCACACGACGACGCGCCGACGCGCGACGACGCGCGACGCGCGCGCGGCGACGCGCGACGCGCGGCGCGACGGACGACGCGCGCGCGATGGATCCGTCGACGACCGCGAGCGAGGTGCGCGCGCGCGCGGCGACGACGAGGGCGGGCGACGAAGGGGACGCGCGGGCGGCGCGCGTGACGCTCGGAGGCGGCGCGCGTCGCGCGGGGGCGTTCTCAACGACGCGACGACGCGGCGATGGGTGGCGATCGTGGTTTTTGACGTTCGGGCGTCGCGCGTCGGGCGGACGGAGGACGGCCTCGACGGCGGTGGCGCGACGCGCGCGCGCGCGCGCGGCGGCGCGACGCGGCGACGGCGGCGGCGCGGAGACAGACGCGGCGCGACGGTCGTCGGTCGACGCGCGCGTCGTGGAATGCTCGCGCGAGGCGTTTTTATCGGTTTCGCGCGCGTTTGCGAGACGACTGACGGGTTTCGGTGACGTGGTTGTCGCTCGCAGACGCGCGCTCGGCCCGATTCGGCGCGAGCGCTGTGGAGTCGCCCCGACGTCGCGAAATACGTCGCGGAGATGACCGCCAGCGGGTCGTTCGTGCATCAGATGGCCACCGGGGAGCTCCCTCGCGAGAAGTATCTTCGCTATCTGTCGCAAGACGCGTACTTCTTGTTTCATTTCAATCGAGCGTACGCGCAGGCGCTTCGCCTGGCCGCGGACGTCGACGAGCAGAGAGTCTTTCACGAACTCATCGGTGGCGTGCTCGACGAGCTGAAGTTACACTCCGCGGCGTGTGAAAAGTGGGGCGTGGACGTGGACGCCGTCGAGGTGCACGCCGCGAGCCGGGCGTACGTGGAGTTTCTGGAGTCTTTGCACGGGAAATCTTCGCTCGAGTTGGTCGCCGGGATGATTCCGTGCATGCGACTGTATGCGTACGTCGGTCGGTACTTTCTCACGCGAGCGGATGCGGGTGTAGACGGAATTCCCGACCCGCGGACGTCACCGTACGCCGAATGGTTCGAGGCGTACGGTGGGGATGAGATGGAATCCCTCGCGTGTCGTTTAGAGTCGTTATTACCCGAAGAAATCGAGGATGAGCGCGCCGTCGATAATTACGTCGAGGCGATTCGTCTTGAACGTGACTTCTTCGCCGCGCACGCGTAGTCATCTAGCTAATGATAGTATTAACACGTTAGGATTGAACTAATGCAGCAACTTATGGACCGCCTTTTTCACGTCCGCCGCGTTGGCGACGGCGGAAATGACGGCTATTCCGTCGGCGCCCGTCGCTCGAACAGACGCGGCGTTTTCGAGCGAGACGCCCCCGATGGCGACGACTGGTAAGGAAAGCTCGCGAGCTACCGCGATAACTTTCCCGACACCATCCAAGCCGATGACTTTAGCGTCACCCTTGGAATTAGTGCCGAAACACGCGCCGCACCCTATGTAATCGGCGTCGTCGGCGCTTGCTTGGCGCGCCAAAGACACCTCTCGACAGCTCACTCCGATCCATTTATTCGGACCAAGAATTTGTCGAGCCTCCGCGCAAGTCATGTCTGACTGACCCAAGTGCACACCATCGGCGTCACACGCGATGGCGACGTCGACACGATCGTTGACGATGAACGGGACGCCGTATTCATCGCACGCCGCCTTCATCGCCTTGGCGCGTTCGATCAAGGCCCTCGTCGAGGGATCCTTATCGCGCATCTGCACAATCGTCACTCCCGCCTCGAGCGCCTGTCGAAGCTTATCCATGGTCAACGCCTCACTGCTGACGAGATAAAGTTTCAAACATCGCGGATCGAACCGCTTTCCACGCGCCGCCGCGCCGGCGTGAAACGGCAAATGATTCAACGGCCCGTGTCCCGCGCCGTATCCCGGACTCGTTCGAATCGCCTCCGAGATGTACCTCTTCGCTCGATGCACCGCCGTAGGAACGTCATACCCTTGCGCCAACGACGCCGCGATCGAGCTCGCGAGCGTGCACCCGGTCCCGTGGGTGTGCCTCGTATCTATTCTCGCGCTCGAGAACGTCGTCGTCCTCCCCGTGTTCGCCTCGTACAAATAATCCACCGACATCTCCGCGTCATCCTTGACGTGCCCACCCTTAAGTAACACCCACTGACACCCTAACTTCCCTAACTCCTTCGCCCGCGTCGCCATCGTCTCCATCACGAACTCTTCCTCGCTCAAGTTTAGCAGCGCCGCCGCCTCCGGGACGTTTGGCGTGATCACCGTCGCGAGCGGCGCCAACCGATCCCGCATCACCTCCAGCGCCTCCGCTTCGAGCAGGCTCGCGCCGCCTTTCGCCAGCATCACCGTGTCCACGACGACGTTGGTCAATCGATGTCGTTCGATCGCGTCGGCGACGGCGCGCGTCGTCGCCGCGTTGGCCAGCATCCCCGTCTTGCACGCGTCTGGCGGTAGATCCGTCACCACGGCCTCGATCTGCGCCTCGATGAACTCCAACGGTGCGGCGTGGACGCCGTGCACGCCCGTGGTGTTTTGAGCGGTGAGCGCGGTGATGGCGGTCGTGGCGAAGGCGCCGTGGGCGAGGATCGCCTTGACGTCGGCTTGGACGCCGGCGCCGCCGCCCGAGTCGGAGCCGGCGACGACGAGGACTTTACCGCGAACCATTCGAGGAGGCGCGGAGGGGTTGGCGCGAGACGTGTACGAGGTGAATGGTGAATTACGCGCCGATGGGCGATGGGCTAGTGTCGGGACCGCGCCGTCGCGCGAGGCGCGGCGTGCGGACGACCGGGACGAAAAGTCACTTGATCCGGTAGCCCTCCTCGGCGTACGATTTGCCGCGCTCGAAAACCTCCCAACGGTTCGCTGGAAACATGGACTTGTTCTTGTCGTACCAAGAGCGGAGGATGACCTTGCCGGGATGGGAATTTTCAACCTCGACGTTGGCGCCGCCGCGGAGGCGAACGTCGTCCTTGACGTCGAAGCGAAACAGCGGTCCGGATTTCCCGCGCGCCTTGGTCGTGATGAGCTCGTGGAAAGTTAAATCTGGGAGCATGATCAAATCTTCTTTGACGTACATCATCCCGGAGACGTCGCAGTGACGCATGTCTCGCTGCACGGTGCGCTCGCCGTCGGCCAAGAGCTCGGCGCGCACCTTGCCGAGAAACGCCTCCACGGTATCGCCTTTGACGCATTTGATCTTCCCGCCGGCTCTGCGCGAGCCGTCGTAATAACTATACGTGATGATCACGGGTTCGTTCCTCTCCAAGCGCGACTTGGTGAGAAATTCCTCCTCTATCGCTCGTCGCTCTCGAAGCTCCTCCTCCTCTCTCGCGCGGTCGGGGAGAAATTCTGTGTTCACGTTCGGGTTCTTCCCGAGCCCGAAGCCCTTATTTACGACTAGTTCTTCACCCTCCGCGACTTCGTCTGATTCCTCGTCGCCGAACGATAATTTATGCGACGTCTTCGTCGCCCGTTTTCGCTTCCGCTTCGCCTTGACCTCCTCGGCCCGCGTTCGCGCCTCCTCCTCCTTCTCAGCCTTTTCCCTCGCCATCGCGCCCTCGATCTCGTCCTGACGCTTGACGAAATCTTCTCGAGTCATCAGTCCGACCGTGGACGCCTTGAACGCGGCGTCGACGCGCTCGACGGTGCTCGAGGCGAAACCGACGAGGCGGCTGGTGGACGCTGGGACATCGCTCGCGGGAGTCGCGCGGGCGGTTTCAGCGCGCTCGCTCGCGACGGCGCGGTCGCCGTTGAACGCGTGACGCGCCGGGGCGTCGTCGGGAGGCGAGGGGGGTGGGTCGGGCATGGCGCGGGCGCGCCTCGGCGTGTGCCGCTCGACCGAGCGGGACGCGCGGGGAGTTTCGTCGTCGTCTACCGTCTAGTTGTGTATTACACGTCGTCGATGTCGCCTGAACGCGTCGTCGTCGTCGCGCGTTCGTCTATTCCTGTCTCGCTCGTTTGATTGGCGGCGGCGGGGGCGGCGGGCCGACGCCTGCGCCCGTCTGCGCTCGCGCTCCCGGGGGCGCGCCGCGCATCTGTTGCTGCATCATCATCATCTGTTGCGGGTGCATCGGCGGCGGCGGACGCACCGGCGCTGGATACGGAACGCCGCCGTATCCGGGCTTATCCGGCGGAATCGGCCCCTTCCACGCCGTGTCCGGCGGCGGCGGCAAAGGATCGTTCCGCCCGAGCGCCGCCGCCGCCGGTTGCACTTTCGGAATTTCTGCGAACGTCACCACGCACGACTTTCCATTTATCTCCTTTCCGTGCAGATTCTCCTTGCACTGCGCCGCCGCATCCGCCGTCGCGAACTCCACCGCGCAGCACCCTTTGCTCTTCCCGGTTGCCTTGTCCGCGAAAAACGTCAGCGACTTCACTCGGCCAAACTCGCCGAGAATCGCCTCCAGCTCCGCGTCCGTGGTCCACCACGTGAGAGAGGCGACGTAGACCGCGGTCGGGCGGCCGTCGTCCGGGACGTTCGGAGAAGACGTGCGCGGCGGCGCCGCGGCCGCCTTGACCGGCGCCGCCGCCGCGCGCGCCGTCGTCGCCGTCGTCGTCGATCGAACCGGCGCGTCGTCGTCTGGGTCGTGCGAAATGCGTACGTCGTCGTCAGTCGCCCCGCGTCGGGTCTTTCGCGCGGTGCGCGCGTCGAGCGCGCGGGAAAGTTTAAGCGGGAGAATTGTGTGTCGGCGCGCGCGCCGCGTGGGCGTCGTCGCTCGCGTCGCGCACGCACCGACGTCGCCGTAGAGCAACGCGTCCTCGTCTATGTCATCATCTGCGGCCGTCATCGAGGTCGAGGGGCGCGCGCGGACGTGTGGCGGCGAGACGATCTGCAGGGCGCGTCGAGGCGGGCCGGCGAGAGGGAACGCCGACGAGTCGATTTCGAAAGAAAGTGCGCTAATTTGTCATTCAAACGGTCATAACTCTATGGAAACGTGGATCGAAATTTCGTGAGACGCTTTAACGCGGTGAGCCAGGCGCTGCACTCGTCCCAATCGCCGGTGGTGAGGGCCATTTGGACGCCGTGCGCGGCGGTGAAATTCGCCGTGTCGAGCGCCTCGGCGAGAGATTTGAGCTTGGCGACGACGGATGGGGACACCTCGGCGGCGTTGAGCTTCCAGAGGAGAACACCGAGTCGTCTGGAGCTGTCGTCCATCTCTTTACGCTTCGCTGGATGGGCGGCGGCGGCGGCGGCGCACGCGTCGTAGAGCGAGCGAAGCGACTGCGCGACGGGCGCGAGGTCGGGTGAAATCTTGCTCGTGTCGACGGTTTCCACGGAGCAGTTCGCCGGTGGTTGCGGCTTTGCCGGCGCCGCAGGTGGCGGTGGTGGTGCTGCGGCCGGCTGCTGCTGCATCGGCGGCGGAGCCGGCGCAAAGGTTGACGGTTGCGGCGGGCCGGGCTGGAAGCTCTGCTGCTGGTGCTGCGGCGCGCCGTACGCCTGCGCCGAAGGTGGCGGTGTAGGCGCATTCGCACCGTACGCCGGTTGCTCGACGCGTTGCGGAATGATCGGCGGCGGCGTTGCGGGCGCAGGGTTGAACGAGGCAGCGGGGGCGACGGACGAAGGCGGCGGCGGCGGTGCGCGCGAGGGCTGTTGTTGCGGCGGCCCGCCCATTTGCTGCTGTTGTTGCGGCATCATGGGAGTCGGAACCATCATTCCGGGCATTGGTGGTGGCGCTTGGTGATGCTGCGGAGCCATCGGCGCCGGAGGCGCACCGTAACCACCGCCGATCGGGGGTGCTGCGGGGGCGCCCATGTTGCCCGCGGCGACTTGAGCGGCGACGTTGTACGCCGCGGTCATCGACGGAGGCACAGACGGTTGCGCTGGCTGACTCATACCTCCCCCGTATCCACTAGGGGTGGCGTACGCGCTCTCAACAGGCGCACTGTCGTACGCGGTCTGTCTCGGCGGCGGTCCCGTGGGAGCTGCCTGTTGTGGCGGCGGCCGGGGCGCTGCGGTCCCGGGGGGCATCGCAGGGGTCGGCGATGATCCCGAAAAGTACCCACCCTGCATATCGATCGGAGGCATCGTCGGTATCATCGGCGCCGGTTGCTGCGGCGCTCGTTGAGGAACTTGCGAAACTGGCGGTGGCGCCATAGCCGCAGGCGTGAAAGTCGTCGGCGGAGGCGGAGGCGCCGGGGTGCTGTACGCCGAAGTCATCGACGGCGGGACGCCGTACGCGGCTTGGGATCCATAAGACGATGGCTGTGCCGGAGGCGGCGAGGCCTGGTACGCAGACATCGTGGATGGAGCGCCATACGACGGCTGTACCACCGACGCAGAGACCGGAGACGCGACGACTGGCGCACTCGTGGTCGCCTTGTTGGAAATACTGCTGCGAATAATTCTGTTGCGCAAGACGTTTACTTCTTCACCCGGGGTCCCGGGAACCATGCCCAAGTAATCTAACGCGCTGTCCAGATCACCTTGGGAAGACAACATTTCCGCGTAATTCGTAATCAAACTCGTGAAACCTTGCGTAGCTTCCGATTGTCCCGCCGCGCGAGTCATCATCACAGCCTTCTCGACTACACTGTACAAATCCTTTGGACTAAAGTTTCTCGACGGCAGTGAAGACAGCCAGTACTTGATAGCCGCATCCACATTACCCGCACAAACGTAGCACAGCATCGCAGACTTATGATCTCCGCTCTTTGCCAATCCCTCGGCGAGAACTTCCGCTAATGGACCCCATTCATCACCAGGGGCGTACGTGCACAACAACGCCAGCGTCTCACGCCAAGCCGACACCGGCCGCGCCTTGACGAGATTCGACAAGTTCTTTCCGACCACCGCCGCGGCCACTTGCATGTACGGGCGCGGAACTCGCGCAATGTGCGCAGCTTGGGTTTCAGCCCATAGTTCCGGACCACCAGCCGCGGCGAGGATGAGGGCGTCGGCGTAGCGCTCGGCGCGCTTGCACGCGTCCACGGCGGCTTTGTAATCGCCTACAATCAAAGCGCGTTGAATCTCAAAATCAGCAGCCGTCGGCGGTGGAGCCTTTGAAACCACCGGCGCCGGTTTTTTCGGCGCCGGTTTTTTCGGCGACGGAATGTGCTTCGGCGACGTAGGTTGCGCCGCGTCTCCAAGGTTGTCGAAGAATGCGTCAGAGTCCTCGACCGGAGGCAGCGCTGGCGACGTCGGTGTGCTCACCGGCGTCGACGCATCGGCTTGCGAATCATCAGTATCCTTAATCGACAAGGCCGCGAGGGACTTCTCGCGCGCCTCCAAGGCGTCACCAAACTCGAGGTGGCGTAACATTTCTCGCCTGGCGTCCTCGGTGAATAAGATACTCATAAACGTCCAAGCTTCGTGCTCTTCACCCTTGGCCATGCGTTTCTTCGCCTCGCAAAATTTAATCAGCGCCTCCGTGTCTCCTCCCTTCACGGCGTCTTCAAACTCGGAGCTGTTTTCTTTCACCACCAAACCATCCGTCGTCTCGCTCTTGACGGAAATCACGGTCACGGCGCCCGGCGTCGCCGGGGCACCCTGGAGCGTGGCTCCGTGCGCCACGAGCTTACCACCGAATCCGAAAGTGGCCCCGCAAGGACGTTTCAACCAGTTCGGTGCGCGTTTCATCGGCATCGTTGGACCGGCGCTTTGCTGGTGGGCGAGTTCGGAAAAGTCCGAGCTCACGCCGTGAGCGTCCGCTGAACCTTGCGCCGTCGCCCCCGCCTTTTGCAAGTTGTGCAAGGTGATCTTGCCGTCGAACGAAGATGTGGACAAGATGCCGGGCGTCGTCTTGCTCCATTGAACGTCGAAATTCCAGTTCGCGCTCGCGGGAAGCTCGGAAATGACCTCACCGGCCTCGGTGTCCCAGCAAAGCGTCCTGTTGTCCTTGCCGCACGTGAGCAGCAGGGACGGATCTTGCAAGTTCCAGGCCATGGCGAGCACGCCTTTGGAATGGGCGACGAATTCGCGCGCAGGAGAGATAGAGTTCCGCAAATCCCACACCTGAAGCGAGCACGAGCGATCGTCGTCGCTCGCGACGATAAGCTGGGTCGCCACCTCTGGGTTCCACTGCAACGCCGAGCACCGCCGGCGGGAATTCGGATCGGTGAACGAAATCACCGGACGCTGACGCTTCAAATCCCAAACCACCGTGGTACCGTTGAGCGAAGAAGACGCCAAAATGTGCTGCACTTTATGATTCCACGCCAAATACGAAACCTCCCCGGCGCTCGGGCCGCCCGAGGTAGACTTGAGCGCGGGATACAACGACGGCTTGTTCGGATTTGCCAAATCCCAAATACAAAGCTCCCCATCCTCCGCCCCGCTCGCGAGCAGGTTGGGTGAGAACGTGTTAAAGTCCAAGCCCCTCACCGCACCCTGATGCTTGGCCAACTTTGTGATTATCGCCCCGCTCTGGGCGCCGTCCACGATCTTCGCCGGATTGTACACGTTCACCGTGCCGTCCACCAACCCCCCGGCAATCAACCCCAGCCGCGTCTCCTCCGACGCCGCGCCCCTCCCCCACACCAACCTATGAAACCTCTCCGTCGACGGCACCGCCTTCCCGCGCGTCGGCATCTCAAACTCCCCATCCGCGTAGTCCGTCGAGAAGATTTCCAAACACGCCGTCGTGCTAAACGACAAATCGATCGCCCCCGCCATCGTCCCCGTCGCCAGAAACGGCGCATCCGGGCTGTGAAGCGCGCGCACGCGCGCGTTCGTCAGTCTCGACCGCGATTTTCGCGCGCTCGCGCGCGCCTCGCGCGCGCCTCGTCACTTTTCGCGTCGTCCCGCGGGACAATCGCATTCAAGATTCGCGCGCGCGTGTGCGCGTCGCGCGTCGCGCGCGCGCCGCGGTCGCCGCATCGGTGATCGCGCGCACCTGAACGCGACGGTCGCGCATCTGTTCGCGCGCTTCACCGCCGTCATGTCGATCGCGCGCGTGTGCGGACGCGCGCGGTCGCGGTCGATCGCGCGCGCGGTCGCGCGGCGCAGGCTAGACAAAACGGTCGCGCCTTTCGAGCTCTCATTGGGTTCAATCGGGATAAATATTGGATAAATTCGCAGAGTTTGTGCGCGCGGTCGACCATGGTGCAGTGCAATTCGCGCCCGCGCGCGTCGGTGGTTTTCTTTCCATGGGCACATCATCGTTTTATCATTCATTCGCGCATCGTTCTCGATGCATTCGATTCATTCGACGGTCATCGGTCGTTCTCGATGCATTCGATTCGACGGTCATCGGTCGTTCTCGATGCATTCGATGCATTCGACGGTCATCGGTCGTTCTCGATGCATTCGATGCATTCGATGGTCATCGGTCGTTCTCGATGCATTCGATGCATTCGACGGCGACGGTCATCGGTCGTTCTCGATGCATTCGATTCGATCGATGGTCATCGGTCGTTCTCGATGCATTCGATTCGTTCGATGGTCATCGGTCGTTCTCGATGCATTCGATTCGTTCGTTACGTCGAAGCTAATTTTCCGGGCGCGCGCCCGTGCGATCGTCGTTCGACGTTCGACGCGCTCGACGCGTTCGACGCACTCGCGCGCGCGTCCGCGCGTCGATGAATTTCATCAAGAAAGTGTCCCGCTCGTTCAAGCGCGTCGTGCTCGGGAGCGACAGCGACAGCGACGCGCGCGACGACGACGGGCGCGGCGCGCGCGCGGGACGGCGTCGAGGGCGGTCGCGGGCGACGCCCGTCGTGGAGAGCGCGGTGAGCGAGCTGAGCGGTCTCGCGCACGGTGGGGTGCAGGGACTGAACTGGGTCGTCGCACATCAGCGCGTGGACGAGGACGGGGACGTCGCGGATGGGTTTTTGATGTGTGAGGAGGCGCCGGCGCGAGGCGCCGAGGCGAGCGCGACGCCGTCGAGGAAAAAGAAACGAGGCGAACGGCGGTGACGAGACGATTGTTTGATGATGTACAACGCAAAAAAGAAAACGATTACTGCGTCTTGACCTTGAGCTTGCGACCGCCGAGGCGAACGCCGCTGTCGAGTTGCTTTTGCACGGGGAGGGACTGAAGGTAAAACGTCCCGGGACCGTGCAGACGAACGAAGAACAGACCCGCGCCGCCGAAAACCGCGGCCAGGGGAGAGCTTTGAATCTCGAGATCGTAGCCGACAGAACGCTCGAGAGCCATGACGGCGCGCGCGTCGACGACCATCTCCTCGTCTTTTTTCAGCGTTCGTCGGACGACGGTGCCCTTGCCGTTGATGCACACCGTGCCGTTGCCGATGAGCCATTCGCCGTTGAAGATGCTGTTGCCCTTGGAGAGCACCAAACGCGCGGCGAAACCGATGCGATACTTGAGCATGTCGGCGAAGGATGCGAAGTCGTTCTCCGTCGTGCGCAGCGCGGCGGCGGCGGTGATTCGTATGTTTCCCTTGGAGCACATGAAAGAATCGCGCGCGCACAAAATGTCGTGCTTCGTGTCATCTTTGAGTTCGATCACCGCGATTTTATCGCTCGGTTCCAGGCCACCGACGGCGATGTATCCCTCCACGCTGCCTAAGTTCCTAAACGTGTTGATGAAGAACGGCTCGCCCGCCAGGGCGCGCATGATGGCGCGCGGCAACCCGCCCGGACCGAGCGACGTCAGCGACATGACGTTTGAGCTCATGTAGCACATCGCCCCCGGACTCGCCGCCACCTCTTCCCCGGGTTTCAACTTGATTTGCGCGATTTGCGTATCCGTGCCGACCACGGTGACGTCGTGCGGCATTCTCGGATTCAAGTGGGAGTTTTTACTCTCCCTCTCCTCGATGAACTCTGGAATCGTCTTCGCGTACCGTCCGCTCTTGATCATCTGCGCCTCGCGCTGATTATTCAACAGCCTCTCCAACACCCCAGCGTCGTTCCCGCCCTCCAAGTCCGTCTCCATCGTGTTCGCCAAGTACTGCTGCAAGAAGAAGTTGAACACGAACCCGGCGACGAAGACGCCGCCGGCGATGATGAACACCCCCCACCCGCACGCGATCGCGCACGCCAACCACAGCGTCCCCATGTACGGATCGTTCGTGATGAAATAGCACCACCACGCGCAGACCAGAAACAGCGCCAGCCACTTGAACCCGTTCCGCCCTCCCCTGACCAGCGTGAACCCGCGCGACCACCCGCCGTCGCTCGCGCCGTCGCCGTCGTTCGCGCCCCAGCCCCCGTCGCCGCCCTCGCGCCCGCCGCCGCCGCGTCCATCGCCGCCTCCATCGCCCGTGACGACGTCCACGAATCCAAACTCCCGTCGCGTGCGCTCCTCGGCCTCGAGCTTCCGGTCCCGCTGCGCGCGCGTCGCCGCGCCCACCCCCAGCGCGCTCGCCGCGAACGCCGCCGCGTCGCGCACCGCGCTCGCCGCGCTCGCCGCGAGCAGCGTCCACTCCGACGGGTCCCCTCCCGGCGGTCCGCTCGGGAACACCTCGAACAGCGCGCGCGTCGTCCCGCGTCGACGCGCGTCCCGCCGCAAACCTATCGCGACGCGTCGTCGTCGCGCCGTCGCGTCGCGCGCGCGCGCGCCGCGCGACGCCGCGACCGCGCGCGACGTCCGTCGCGACGCCGCGCGCGTCTCGCCGCGCGAAAACGCGCCGTCGGGCGCGCGCAGCGCGCGCATTCGGACGCGAACCGCGCGCGGCGATGTCCCGCTCGAACGGTCGCGCGCGCACATCGCGACGATGCTCGTCGATCTCACGTCGCCCGCGCCCGCGCGCGCGTCGGAAGGCGCGGACGACGACGCTCGAAGCGCGCGACGCGCGTCGGCGGCGACGCGGCGCGCGCGCGCGACGCGCGAGGGCGAGGAGGAGGACGACGACGTGGTGCTCGTCGAGGCGTCGAAGACGAAGCGGCGACGCGCGTCGCTGGACGTCGTCGTCACGGGAGAGGCGACGCGGACGCGAGCGACGAACGCGCGCGAGGTGGGGGGCGCGCGCGCGCGCGCGCGGGCGGCGGCGCGGGCGGCGGCGGTGCGAGGGGCGACGACGACGACGAAGGCGGCGACGACGGCGAACGCGAACGCGAACGCGAACGGGAACGCGAACGCGCGAGGACGGTG
>Ga0315330_10002750_pt1 | contig 12092 bp, 6 predicted proteins | sample M140m34915metaG_FD_203453 | JGI IMG/M metagenome (GOLD analysis project Ga0315330, IMG submission 203453) | Ammonia-oxidizing marine archaeal communities from Monterey Bay, California, United States - M1 40m 34915 | ecosystem: Environmental > Aquatic > Marine > Intertidal zone | place: USA... | reverse complement strand
AGTTGTCGGCCCAAATGGATGCGGTAAATCTAATGTTATTGATGCTGTTAGATGGGTTCTTGGAGAGTTATCTGCAAAGAACTTACGTGGGGAGTCCATGTCCGATGTTATTTTTAATGGTTCAGATTTAAGGAAGCCATCTGGTCAATGCAGCATTGAACTTTTATTTGATAATTCAATGGGCAAATTAGGTGGTGAGTACGCTAAATATAATGAAATTTCAATAAAAAGAATGATGACTAGGGATGGGCAGTCGCATTACTCAATGAATAACACACGATGCAGGCGCAAAGATGTTCAGGATATTTTTCTTGGTACCGGTCTTGGACCAAGAAGCTACGCCATTATTGAGCAGGGCATGGTGTCAAAAATAGTAAGTGCAAAACCCGAGGAAATGAGGGTTTTTATAGAAGAAGCAGCTGGAATTTCAAAATACAAGGAAAGAAGAAAAGAAACAGAGCAAAGAATTAAAAAAACTAAAGAAAATTTATCTAGAGTCAAAGATATTAGGGATGAAATTCAAAGGCTTATTAACCGCCTGCAAAACCAAGCCAAAGCAGCTGAAAAGTATAAAAAGCTTCAAGTTGAAGAAAAAGAACTCAAATTAAAAATTTCAATTTTAAATACTTTAAGCGCTAAAGCTAAAAAAGATTCCTTAAGTTCAAAAATTTCTCAGCTCAGCAATCAGGTTAGTGTTAAATCTGCAGAAGTGAATACTCATCAAGCATCTATCGATCAAATCAAAACAGAGCATGCTTCTGTCTTGTCTGCATTTGAAGTTGCTCAAAAGAATTTTTATACCATTGGTTCAGAGATAGCTAGATATGAAACCAATCTTCAAAACATCAATAAGGCTATTCTCGGATATGAAGAAGGTTTATCTAGAGCAAAAGATCGCTATGCTGAAGCCCTAGATAATGAATCAAGCATAGAAAATTTAAGCCCAAAAGAAAAAGCAATGAAATTATTGGATGCTATTTCAGAGGGACTGAAAGATTTTGGTCCCAGCGCAGATTCTATTCGCAGCAAAGCAGCTGAGCTTAAAGATTTATTAACAAGTATTCTGAAAATTACTTCAGCGCAATCTAAGAATATAACTAATGAATATTTGCTTAGACAAAATGAAATTTCTGAGCAATTAGGCCAAGCAAAAGAAAATAAATTGAAGGCAGAAAATGATTTATCAGCACTGGTTGAAAAAAGCTCTACTGCAGAATCAGAATTAAATTCAATTCGCCAAAAACAATCTGTTGTTGATGCTTCTATTCAAGACGTTGAAAATAAAAAATCTATTGCTGCTTTAGATCTTCGCTCTTTAGAAGAAAAACTCAATAATTTAAAACTTGATCTAAGAACATTTGAGGTGAATTTGGATAATGCTTCAGAGACATTAAAAAAAGCTGGAATTTCAATTGCTGATCTTAATCCTCGAGATTATGAAGCAATGGATCTTTCGGATCTAGAATCATCATTGGCATCAACTCAGTCTTCTATTATTTCTTTAGGAGCTATTAACTTGGCAGCCCCAGATGAAATTGCTGAGGAATCCAAGCGCATAGATGAACTTGATTCTCAGTTGGAGGATTTAAATGAAGCCTTGGATAAACTACAAAGCGCTATTAAAAAAATAGATGTTGAATCTAAGATGAAGTTTGATGAAAGTTTTAATGCTGTAAATTCCAAAATACAGGAAATCTTTCCTAAACTATTTGGTGGAGGCAAAGCTGCTCTTCAATTAATAGATGGAGATTCTTTTAATTCGGGAATCACGCTCGCTGCTCAACCACCTGGTAAAAAAAATGCGACCATCTCGCAACTTTCTGGCGGGGAAAAAGCTATGACCGCGCTTTCCTTGGTATTTGCATTATTTGAACTAAACCCAGCTCCATTCTGTATGTTAGATGAGGTTGATGCACCTTTAGATGATATAAATGCTACAAGGTTTGTAGCTATGGTTGAAGAAATGTCTGATAGAGTTCAGTTTATATTTATTACCCATAATAAAATCTCCATGGAAAAAAGCGATCATTTGATGGGAGTCACCATGCAGGAGGCAGGAGTTTCTCGTGTGGTTTCAGTTGACGTGAAAGAAGCGCTTAAGTTAGCTGCTTCATAGGATGCCAAGCAACATACAAATTATCTTAGTTGCTGGGGCTGCAGTTCTCTTTCTGGTAATTTTGTACCTTTTTTTTAGACCATTATTCACTCGAAAATTACTTCAAAATTCCATTGATGATTCTCAATCTATGCTTTTTAAAGGAGAATTAGAGCAAGGAACCTTAGAATTTCAAGATCATGATAACTTAATCCAGGAGCAGGAATTAATTATTCTGTATTTAGTATCTATGGACAAATCAAACTTTGATATGAATCAAGTTCTCACTTTGTTAAAAAATTTAGATGCTAAATATGCCGATGGTTTTTTTAGTTACAAAGATTTAAGTGGTAAGGAGCTTTACAGAATTGCGAGCGGCATAAATCCCGGGCTTCTTGAGACAGGCACTGAGACGCATGTGCTTTTGATGGCTTTAGATTTATATCAAGCTAATGATCCCATTAAAGCATTTGAAATAATGCTTGAGTCTGCTTCAAGTATTTCAGAGAAACTGCATGCCAGTATTTATGATTCAGCAAAAGCACCTCTAAGCAAGCAAATGATTGAGCACTTAAAATCAAAAGCTCAAGAAATTAGCCATCTTAACTCTATAAAAAATATTTCTGCATAATGAATAAGTTAAGCCATCGATATACTACTATTCAGGAAACAATTCGCTCCCATGATTATGAGTATTATATTCTTGATGATCCCTCAATATCTGATCAAGAGTACGATGAGCTATTTAGGGAGTTAAAACAAATTGAGTCCAAACATCCAGATTGGATTACTCCCGAATCTCCATCACAAAGAGTTGGAATCAAACCTGAAAATGATTTTGCTACTTTTAGACATTTTCAACAAATGCTCTCGCTCACTAATGCCTTTAATGCAGAGGATTTAAAAAATTTTAATGATCGAATTCTTAAAAATCTAGGCACAGACAAGCAAATAGATTATTTTTGTGAGCCTAAGATGGATGGCGCTGCAGTTTCTTTGATTTACGAGAAAGGCATTCTTACCAAAGGGCTAACAAGAGGAGATGGAACTATAGGGGAGGATATTACATCTAATATTAGAACGATTAGATCTATTCCACTTACACTAAAAGAATCTGAAAGTTCATTTCCAGATTTGCTTGAGGTAAGGGGAGAAGTGTTTATAAGAAAGTCTGACTTTGATGTTTTAAACCAAAGTGCTAACAAAAATGGCGAGAAAGTATTTGCAAATCCTAGAAATGCTGCAGCTGGCAGTTTAAGGCAATTAGACCCTGCTATTACTAGCGGAAGGCCATTAGCTTTTTTTGCCCATGGCATAGGATTATGCCAGGGAAAAGAATTTATTGATTTACAAGAAATATTTTCAGTTTTTTTATCATGGGGGCTACCAGTTAATAGTCTAAATAAATTAGCTGTCTCTGTGGATGAATGCCTTCAGTATTTTCAGAAAATCGAATCTTCTAGAGACAATATTCCATTTGAGATTGATGGTGTTGTATTTAAAGTTAATGAGTTAACTTTTCAAAAACAACTTGGACAAATAGCTAGATCACCTAGGTGGGCTATAGCACACAAATTTCCAGCTGAAGAAGCTTTAACAGAAATTGAAAATATAGAATTTCAAGTTGGCAGAACTGGTATTTTGACTCCTGTTGCAAAACTTAAAACAGTTAATGTAGGTGGTGTAAATGTTAGTAATTGCACTCTTCACAATCTTGATGAACTAAAAAGATTGGACCCTAGAGTCGGGGATGTTGCGGTAATCAAGCGGGCAGGAGACGTAATTCCTAAAATGGTTAGGGTTATACCAAAAAAGAAAAATCGTGCAAATGCAGTTGAGGCTCCCCAAAAATGTCCATGCTGCCACTCACCAATAGTGTTAAATTCTCAGTCTGAGTGGACGGTTATTGATTCAAGCAAATCTAAACCAGTAAAGAAATTTGCAAGCAAGTATGAAGCTCAAAAATTTCTAGAAACAAATCAGTCAATTAGCTTAAATATATCAGAAGAACAACTGGATACTCCTTTTATTAAATGCTCAGGTGGGAACAACTGCCCAGAGATTTTTCAAGGCAAATTCACTCATTTCGTTGCAAGAAAGGCAATGGACATTGATGGGCTTGGCCAAGAAATATTGTTTGCATTGATTGATAAAAAATTTATAAAAGATTTTGCTGATATCTATTCTCTAAAAGAGCATCGAGCTGAGCTTGAAAAGTTAGAAAGATTTGGAGAGAAGTCTGTTGATAACCTAATAAAATCTATAGACAAGTCAGTATCAGTTGAATTGTATAAGTTAGTTTTTTCTTTAGGCATTGAGGAGGTTGGTGAAACAACCGCAAGAAATCTGGCTAATGTTTTTGGTAGTATGGAAGCTATACAAAAATCTTCATTTGAAGATTTAATCGCGGTTCCTGACATAGGACCAAGAGTAGCAGCCAAGATTTCAGATTATTTTTGTGATGATGAAAATACAGCATCATTAGAAGCATTGCTGCCATGTTTGCACATCATCAACCCAGATATCAAAACTTCTAATAAAGATATGAAGTTTTTCGGTTTACAGATTGCAATTACTGGAAAAATATCACCCATGTCTCGCGATGAAGTAAAAAACTTATTGATGTCAGAGGGCGCAAAAGTTACAAGCTCCATTTCAAAAAAAACAGATTATTTGATTGCTGGTGAAAATGCTGGTTCAAAACTTGAAAAAGCAAAAACTCTTGGTGTTAGAATTGTTGATGCTGTCGATATAAATACTTTTGTAGATGATCCAAAAAAATTCATATAGCTTCTTAATTATATTCACGCTGGTTCTTTCTTCATGCGTAAGCTCGCCTCCAGAAAGGCCAGATAACATTTGTAAAATTTTCCAAGAAAAGAGAAGTTGGTATAAAGCCGCAATTAAATCAGAAAAAAGATGGAAACTTCCCCCTTATGTTCTAATGGCATTCATTCACCAAGAATCAAGCTTTCAAGCCAAGATAAAACCAGAGAGAAAAAAGTTATTAGGAGTCATTCCGTGGCTTAGACCATCTTCATCTGTTGGCTATTCGCAGGCTTTAAAAAATACTTGGCAAGATTACAAGGATGAAACTGGAAACTCTAGAGCTAAAAGAACAAATTTTAATGATTCAGCTGATTTTGTAGGATGGTATGCAAGCAAAGGCTTCTATCAAGGATTTTCAGCAACAGATGCTCGGTCACTTTATCTTGCATATCATGAGGGTTACACAGGATTTAAAAAGAAAACCTATAGAAAGAAACAATGGTTAATTAGGGTTGCTGATAGAGTCCAAGCAAGATCCAATATGTATCAAGAGCAATACTGGGGATGCGCAAAAGAACTTAAGAAAAAAAGGTTTTTCTTTTTTTAGGACTAAACCTCCTTTAAAGTTAAACCTAGTGAAGATGCCTCTTCTCTATATGACTCTCCTGCAAGAATAGATTTGTTAGAATCTCCGGTAAGATATTTTTTACTTACCCTGATCAAATCTTCAATTGAGCAATTAATAACTCGTTGTCTCATTTCTAGTCGTTCTTTGGTTGAGATATTCTCTAGATTAAAATTAAAGTCATTTTTTGCCTCACCAACAGGTGAGAGAGGCTTATCAATAGATGATACAACTCCCAGAATTGCTTCTTCAAGATGTTGATTGGTAATCGATGTTTTCGACCATTCGATAGCTTCCTTAAATGCAACAAAGGTTTCTGCGCACTTTGGATCTCTATAAGAAAAGAATTTGAAAGTATTGGTTGAAGTATCATTTGTTGCACCTGCTCCATATGCCCCACCTTTTTCACGAATTGCTGTGTGCAGAAAGCCATTCCTTAAGACAGTTGCCAAAACAGAAAGCGCAGGCGCATCAGGATGTTCTCTTGGTACGCCTTGAAATGCTTCAGCGCAATAACATACTTGTGATCCTGTAATCCATCCTATCTGTTCAGTTGCTGGTTTTGTAAGAGATTGCTCAGCTTTGGATTGAATATTTGTATACTCCATAGATTTTTCTTGTAGAGCATTTGGAGAGCATGCTGTAAAAATTTTGTACGGATTGTGACAAACTTTTAAATGAATGCTTTTTAAGGTATCAATTAATTCATTCGCATCAGTAATCTCTTTGATTTTTGAGATAGCTGCTTTGGACTGATTCAGCATTCGCAGCCCAGACATTTGAAATGCTGTTGCTGAAAATGTATTTAAGCTACTTGCAGCTGAATTCATGGCTAAAATATGACCATTTTGATTCAATGATTCTTCATTTCGAGCAATGAAAATATTAAATAAATCCAAGATTCTGTTTTTTTCATCAAACCTCGCATTTTCTAGAGTATTGAATACAAGTTTTTCCATTGCATCGAAATTATCTTCTAAAGATTTAGAAGAAATGCTTAAGAAAAGTTTTCCAGGCTCATCCTGACCATTCGTATGTAGTTTAAAGGTAGCATTAATACCACCGGTAATGCTTGATTGAAGAGCTTGAACTTCTTCATAAGAGCTTTTACGAAGACCAACTTCAGTGAGAACAAAAGTATATAAAGATGAAAATAATAATTCTTGAGATGAAAGATTTTTGCATGGAAATAAAAAATCAGAGTACATCAGACCATTAGTTCCAACCTCGTAAACCGATCTATTATTTTTTAGAAAGGAAGCAGATGCATACTCTCGCTTCAAGGGTATATCTTGTATAGTAACTTTAGGTAAGATTTCGACATCATCAACAGCTTCCTGTCTAGCTTTCAATGCTTCGGCAAGATCATTGATTTCTCCTATATCTCTATCAGTCAAAACTTCCTCTTTACTTTTAAGTGTTGATGCGAAGAAATTATCTAAGTTCTCATTAAATTTTGGATCCGGTTTCAATTCATAGTTAAGTCTATGTTGATTCTTTATTAAGCTGGTTGATATCAATTCTTCTAAGTAACCTTTTTGGGATATTAAAGTTTTTAGTTTTGTAAAGTTTGCGTCTAAATCTAACATTGAAATAGGATTGTCATGATGTATACATGCATTCATACATCCAAGCATTAATTGCAATCCATACGGCATTCCTCCTCCAGATACCTCTCTTTGGCCAATCTCTAATTGATGAAGAGATGAGTTTATTAAATCTTCGGGTACGCCATCTTTAACAAGTTTCTGAAGTGTGCTTAAAATTAATTCTTCAACTTCAATAGCCTTATCTGGTCCAACTCCTTCCAAGCCAGCCATAAATACAATTTCTTTATTACTAGGCTCAATTCCCAAGAATGGAGAGGGAGATTTTCCTATCTTTGAAAGCTCTAAAGCCTTTCTAAGGGGCGATGCAGAGTTATCAAGCAAAATATTTGATAGAAAATAGTTTTCTAATAAATTCAGAGGATCATGACTATTGCCAAGTAACCAGCTGATAACGACATGATGATTTGATTCATCGCCTGGAAGTGGTTGATAGGTACCACTGGCCTGAACTGGACTGGTAAATATTTTTGCAGGATTGATTGTGAGTTGCTCTGAGGCAGGCGTAAATTTTTGGAAGACATTTTCTTCTAGATGATCGTGGATTTCATCTATAGGCACATTACCAAAAGTAAAAAAAGTAGCATTGCTTGGATGATAGTGTTTTTGATGGAAAGCTACTAAATCTGCATGCGTTAAATCAATAATTTTTTCAGGATCACCACCACTATTATGATGATATGTAGTTTCTTCAAAAAGATATTTAGACATTCCATGCCATAGTTGATCTGTTGGAGAGCTCATTGCTCCCTTCATTTCATTAAACACAACCCCTTTAATTTCTAATTTATTCTCATTATTAATTTCTAGTCGATGACCTTCTTGAGAAAAATCAAGCGGATCTAGTCTTGGAAAGAAAGCTGAATCAACATAAACATCTAATAAATTATTAAAGTCTTTATTATTTTGAGTTGCAAAGGGATAGGCAGTCCAGTCACTTGAGGTAAATGCATTCATAAATGAATTAAGTGATCGCCTAATCATCATAAAAAATGGATCTCGTACTGGATATTTCTTCGAGCCGCATAAGGATGTGTGTTCTAAGATGTGAGCCACGCCTGTAGAATCTTCTGGTATGGTTCGAAAAGCAACCATGAAAACTTTTTCATCATTATCAGCATCTAGATGGATATGTTGAGTGTTAAATTTTGAATGCTTGTAAACTTGTGCATTTACATCCAATAATTCAATTTTTTTAGATTCTTTTAGCTCAAACATGGTTTATTAAATAAATAAATGCATTATATTAGTCATATTATTGATAGATTACTATTACCTATGACACTTAAAAGAAACTTTTTAATTTTCACTGTTATAACTTTTTTAGCAGCTTGCACCTCTACACCATTTACAGAGTTAAACAGTCGAGATAATTTTCAACTGGAAGAAGAAACAAGTTTTAAAATCCAATTGAATAAAGACCTCTTACCTGTTGAGATGGATCCAATTTTAATTGAAAATCTTGGAGATGCCGCAAAGGAATATCTGAAAGGAGTAGGGCATCAATTTTCCCAAGATGCGTCCATCACAATAGATGTGAGTGTTACGACAAAAGAAAAAATTAAATATGATGATTTCCGTTTTTATGGCTATCCAATGTATAGAAGCTATCTTTATGAGCCAGATAGAATTAACACTGTTCCAGAATTTTTTCTACGAATATCTGTAAGGGATGAAGAATCAGACAAAACTCTATGGACTGGGCTTACCAAATGGCGAAAAGGTTCAAGCTACGCCCCAACTGATATACCCTCTGCAGAGATGTTGGTAGAAAATCTGCTAGTTAATCTTTAAATCTAAGTGGCTCAACAGCTAAAGCTATCCCAGAGGATATAGGGCTTGGTGAGTTATTAATTAGAGATGCCACATACTCTCCCAGTATAGGCCCCAAACTAAAGCCTCGTGAGCCAAGACCGCCAATGGCATAAATATTTTCTTCAATCTTCCCTGCTAGAGGCAATCTGTCTTTGCTGCCCACTCTATAATTAGCTTTCATCACCATACTCTCTAAACCTGCAAGCGTAATATCAAAGTTTTTATTTGTTCTCCTTATAAGCTCATGTCCGGCTTCTAAACAAACATCCATATTTTTAAATTCTCTTTCATGTGTAGAGCCAATCCAAGTTATCTCATTTACCTTGGGTAAAATATAACCGGCTGAGTTAATCGGAAGATCTAAATCAATTGGCTGATCACCTTTTAAACCAACTAGCTGACCTTTTGAAATTTTCAGACCTGATACATATTTCTCTAAACTTGGACCATTTGCGATAATCAATACATCAAAACCAGATTTTTTTTCTTGATTGATAAACTGAATATCTATCTTGGATTTGTTCTTAAACCAATTTTCAAAACAATGATTGTAAGAAACTTTTATGTTTGGATGAGTAATCATCTCCTTACAAATCAATTTTGGAAATAAGTAACCACCTTCTTTAACCAATAAGCCATGGGACTCAAATCCATATAATTGCTTCATTTTTTTCTTATCTTTTATTTCAAAGAGATCTGCTCGATTTAAATTCTGCATATCTAGTATCCACTGCTCTTGATAATCATTTGAGTGGGAGAATAAAAGACCAGTTTTTCTATACGCGCTGGGTAGTTGTGTGTATATTTTCTCAGCAAAAAAATAACCTTGAGCAGTAAGAAATGAATATGGCGAATTGTTTGCTGAAAACCTTGGATACATTGCAGCGACTGGATTGCCGGATGCACCACCAGCAATATCATCTGTAGACTCAAAAATTTCTACATTTGCTCCATTTTGTGCAGCTGCATAAGCTGCTGAGCTAGCCGCGATGCCGCTTCCAATAATGCCTATTTTTTTCTTCTTTACTTTTTCAGTACTGGCATCTGAAGCATCTAATGATTTCCTTCCAATTAGCTTGTGACGCTTCTTCCCAAAACCTTTGACCTTATCAACCTCAAATCCAAATTTTTTTAATCCTCTTTTAACAAAACCAGCTGAAGTAAATGTCCCAAAAGTTGCATTTCTTGCAGATAAAAATTTCATATATTGAAAAACAGAATTACTCCACATAGATTTATTCTTACTGGGATCAAAGCCATCAAGATACCAAGCATCAATCTTATTATTCTCAAGCCCTAGAAGATTCTTTAATCCTGATTCAACGTCGTTTTGGATAAGCGTCAGTCGAATTTTTAGAGATGGAAAATAAATTCTTTGAATATCATTGTGTGAAAGATGATAATTCTTTAAAAAAATACTACAGATCTCTTCAAATTCAGGAAAATTATCAACGATCTTTAGTATCTGTTCTTTGGTCGGCAATGCCTCATCAATCGTGAGATATTCTAGGTTGTGAGAGTTTAAATTTTTATTGTTTTCAAACCAAAATTTTGCAGTAACAAAAAAATTTAGACCAAATCCAAAACCTAATTCACCGATATGGATCTTGGTACCATTTTTAATTCTCTCAAGTAGCCGGTTGGGCTCAATGAAAATATTTGTAATTTCTGAGATTGCATCATCTTGAAAAAATCTATCTTGATATACCTCTGAGTAGGGAAGGCTATCTTTCCATACAACTTCTTGGCACTTCTCTTCAAATGGATTTTTAAAACAGCTATGATGAATTGGCATTTAGGAGCAGCTTATGAAAAAAAATAGTACTTTTCTACAGATATCTATTATATGCATTCTTTTGATAAGTTGCTCTAAAACTGACTCAGTATCAATGCCTACGCCGGAAATAACCTTAGAGGTAGAAAAGCTTTATAAGCATTCCGAAGAGTTTATACAAAACATTTATTCTTATGAGAACGGTATTCATGCTGCAGTTGGTTATGGTATTGCTAACTCATATCTAATCGAGGGGGGCGGATTTAATATTATTATTGATGCTACTGATAGCACCTTTCAGGCTGAGAAAGTTTATTCAGAGTTCAAATTAATTAACGCTAATCCTATAGCAGCAATTATTTATACTCATAATCATGGAGATCATACTTTAGGAGCAAAATATTTCGTTGATCAACAAGATGAAACACCCCTGGTCATAGCTCACGAATCGACCGCAAAATCTGTCGAAAAAATTTTTGGAATTTTAAATCCTATCATTTCATCGCGTTCCTCTAAAATGTTCGGGACCACTCTTCCTGAGGGGGACGTCGTTAATGTTGGAATTGGGCCTTATTTAAGTGTAGGAAGAAGTGCTCCTGGATACATTAAGCCAAATGTAACCTTTGATAATGAATTAAAATTAAATATTGCAGGCATTGCATTTGAATTCTTTCATGCGCCTGGAGAAACTGATGATCAAATTTTTGTTTGGCTGCCTGAATATCAAGCTCTATTCCCTGGAGATAATATTTATAAAACTTTTCCAAACCTCTATACCATTAGAGGAACTTCCCATAGAGATGTAAATGCATGGATCAATAGCCTAGATATGATGATAGCTCTTGAGCCAAAGAATATATTTCCAAGTCACACATTGCCCTTTTCAGGTGATTCCGCTCTCGAGACTTTGACGATTTATCGAGACGGCATTCAATTTATTCATGATCAAACAATCAGACTGATGAATCAGGGAATGCATCCGGAAGAAATTATTGAAAATATAGAATTACCTTCAGCAGTTGCTAATTCTCCATATTTGCAAGAATTCTACGGCACAGTTCGCTGGTCAGTTAAAAGCATATTTAATGGTTATCTTGGCTGGTTCTCTGGAAACATTTCAGAGCTTGATCCAACTTCAACTTTCAAAAGAGCAAAATTTGTTTCTAATATGATTGGTGGTCCAGATGCATTATTTGCTCAGCTGGAAAAGGCCATTATAAATGAGGAAATGCAGTGGGCTTTGGAGTTATCAGATCTATTGTTAGCAATGGATCATCGCATATCAGAGACTACAAGATTTAGGGCTGAAGCAGCTTTTTATTTGGGAACCATGGCCTCTAACCCAAATAAAAGGAATTACTTTTTAAGCGAAGCTCAAAGACTTCTGGGGGATCAAGAATCAGTTAA
>Ga0315330_10002747_pt1 | contig 12095 bp, 12 predicted proteins | sample M140m34915metaG_FD_203453 | JGI IMG/M metagenome (GOLD analysis project Ga0315330, IMG submission 203453) | Ammonia-oxidizing marine archaeal communities from Monterey Bay, California, United States - M1 40m 34915 | ecosystem: Environmental > Aquatic > Marine > Intertidal zone | place: USA... | reverse complement strand
TTATTTGAATACTCTAATGCGAAGTGACCTAGTTCTTTTAACTTCTATAAATGAGGGGTTTGGAAGGGTTTTAGTTGAATGCATGCTTAGCAAAATACCTTTTATCGCTAGGAAGTCAGGAGCTTTTAAGGAAATCATTACAAATAAGCAAAATGGACTTATGGCTGAAACTGAGGATGAATTTTGTGAAATAATTCTTGAATACTTAAAGAAATCTAAAAATTTGCAAAAAAATAAAATTCTTGAAAATGCTAAGGAGTCTGCAACGAAACTTTACAATATAGATAATTATATAAAGTTAATTAAGCCAATATACGATGGAATATAGAGCTAGAAAAAAAAAAATCCTGTTTATTATTTCTGATCTTGAATCTGGGGGTGCTCAAAGAGTATTAGTAAATTTATCGAATAATTTAATAGAAAAAAAATACTCTATAACAATTTTGTTGCTAGGTAATAGAAAATCATTTTATGAAATAAACCCTCAGATCCAGATAGTAAATCTAAATCAATTAAAGATTTCTGAAAACATTTCAGATAAGATTCTAAATAACCTAAATAGAATTAAAAAAATAAGGAGTATAATTAAAGAATATTCACCTGATTGTATAGTTAGTTTTATATATCAAACCAACGTGCTGTCTTTAATTGCTAATATAGGTTTAAAAATAAAAATAATTGTTTCAGAAAGAAATAACCCTTTTCACCAAATTTCCAAAAAACATTGGAAAATCTTAAGATTTATCACATATTCCTTTAGCGATCATATTGTTGTAAATAATCATTTCGCTTTAGAATATTTTAAAAAAATATTTAATAAAAAAGTTTTAATGATTAATAACTCTCTAACAAGCTTTACAAGAAAAAAAAGAAAAAGAAAAAATATTATTCTTTTAGTGTCAAGACATCATACACAGAAGAATATTAAATTATTTATTAATGGTTTTTCTCTGATTCATAAAAAAATTGATAACTGGAAAGTTATAGTTATTGGTTCAGGAATATTGATGAATCAACATAAAAGACTTACAAAAAAACTTAAATTGCAAGAAAAGTTCTCTTGGATATCTCAATCAAGAAATATTTCTGAATATTATGAAAAATCTAAAATATTTTGTTTACCGTCTATTTTTGAAGGGGTTTCAAATGCTTTATTAGAAGCTATCAAGTTTGATTTAAGCTGTGTAGTGAGTGATAGTGCCATATCGGAGAAAGATTATATTAATAATTTCATAATAAAATTTAAAAATAAAAGTGAAACGGATTTAGCAGAAAAGTTATATAAAGCCATAAATAACCCTAAAAAAAATGTTATAAAAAACAAACAAAATTACTTAGGAAATTTTAATCCAACAAAAATAATTAGAGATTGGGAGAAAATAATTTGAAGAGGAAGTTTATAAATCTTATTAAGATAATTTATCTTTATTTAAATAAATGAGAACATTCGTTCATATTGGATTTCCAAAATCTGCATCAACATTCTTGCAAAAAAGAATATTTTCAAAAAATGATCATATCAATTATATTAAAGATCCCAAATTTTATGAATATTTATATGCAAAGAAAAAAGTTTCTAAAAAAATTAGAAAAAAATTTATTAACAACTTTATTAAGAAAAAGTTTTCCATTTCTAAAATCAATATAGTTAGTGCTGAAATATTTGTAATGCCGAATGATTGTTTGTTTACTCACCCTAAGGACAATGATTGGAAAAGAATATTACAAAATAAAGAAGTAATGCAAAATCTTAAAAGTCTACCAATTGATTATGAGATAATAATGATAATTAGGAATCAAAGATCATGGTTGATTTCTTGGTACCAAGAAAGAGTAAAAAGACTTGAGACAAAAAGTTTTAAAAGTTGGTTAGAATCAAATGAAATTAAAAATACCCTAAAAGTAATTGATTTTTATGAAACAATAAAATTATGGAAAAAGTTTTTTATTAAAAGAAAAATATCTATTATTCCGTTTGAGCTTTTAAAAAATGATTCAGATAAATTTATAAAAGAAATGTCAAAAATTCTTGGAGTTGAAATTAATATTAATGATAAATCATCCGTTAAAAGTGGGATGAGTAAAAGAGCAATTATTTTTAAAAGGAAAATTAATATTCTGGGTGGCATATTGGTAACCTTTTTTGGAAAAAGAAGTTTAATATATTTATACTTCAGCATGATTAATAAAAAAATAATAGGACTTGATTTCTTATTATCTAAAATTTTTAAGGGGAAAGTTTACTATCCCTTAAATTCTAAATTAGCTTCGCATTATGAAAAAAAAAATAAGCTGCTTGATAAGCAACTTAAATTTGATTTGGAAAGATACAGTTATTTTAATTTGAATTCTAAAGATTAGAAAAAAATATATTTTGTTTTTTAATCGTTTAACTTTTAAATAAATATTCTGCTCTCAAAATTATTAAATAATCTTTTATAAATTTAAAAATAATATATGATCTCAATAAATAGAAATTTAAGAAAACTTAGGACGAAAAATGAATTGGGATATTGAAAATGAATTTTATCATGAAATTCACCCAACAAGAATTCAGAAATTAGTTACTCAATATGAAGCCTACAAAAAAATTATCAATATACCAGGTGATATTGCAGAGTTTGGTGTTTTGAAAGGTTGTTCGATAATAAGATTAGGTATATTTAGAAAAATTTTAGAAAACGATTTTTCAAGACATCTACTAGGGTTTGACTCTTTTGGTAACTTCCCTACAACAAACTTGTCTATGGATTCAGATATTAAGTTTGTAAAAGAATTTTCTAAGATGGTAAACAAAAGTATATCAGTAAAAAAATTAGAAAAGCAGCTAGAAAAGAAAAAAATAGAAAACTTTAAGTTAATAAAGGGCGATATATTTGAAACCCTGCCAGTTTTTCTCGAGCAGAATGGTCATTCTAGATTTGCACTAATTCATTTAGATCTTGATTGTTATGAACCAACAAAATTTGTGTTAGATAAAATGTATTCTAAACTAGTAAAAGGTGCTATTATTTTAATAGATGATTATGGTGCAGTTGAAGGTGCTACTGTAGCAATTGACGAATTTTGTAAAAAAACAAAATCAAAATTGAGGTTTTTTTCGCACTATAATAGGCCAGCTTATTTAACTGTTTAAATTCTTTGGGTTATTATCTTTTTACTTTACTTTTATTTAATTCTATTTAATCTAAAAGTGTATGCTTCATACTCTTCAGAAGTCCAAGATACAAAAATAATTGTGTAATCATGAATAAAAAACGTAAAGATAAATCAGATATCAATATTTCTGTTTTTTCAGAAACTCCTCATGGTTTGGCTTCTGATAATAAAGTAATTTTAAATCATATAAAGGCGCTTTCTAAAAGTGGGTTTAAGAAACAGACTGGCCTTCCAAATGACTGGCGAGGAAAAACGGTGGTTGAATTTGGGTGTGGTGCTGGAATGAAAATTTTACCACTGGCACTTAATGGTGCTAATATTGTTGGTATTGATGGCTCGGAAATTCAATTAGCACGTATTAGAAAAAACGCTAAATCACTGGGTGTTAAAGGTAATTTTGTATGCAGTAAACTAGAGGAAGTTAATCCCAAATCTATACCTAAAGCAGATTTAGTTATATGTTCAGGTGTGATACATCACGTATATGAGTGGCGAAGGTTACTTGAAATCATCAGCGAAGTACTAAATGATAGAGGTTATCTTTATTTAACTTGGGGGGACTGGACCATACACTTAAGTGGTTTTAACATAAAAAATCAAATAGCATATAGACTTGGATGGAATAATAATTCTAGATTGAGTATTGGCAAATTTCTTTTTGGATGGTGGGATAAAAGAAGAAATATTTTGGGGTTAGAAGATGATTCATTTTATGCAGATTTATATTCTGCCTATTATACACCTATATCCTATAACAAGATGTGTAAACATCTAAGTAAAAATGGTATAGAAGTTTTGAACGCATTACCACCACATAGCATTAAACATTATATTCGATACCATAAATTTGCAGGTAGTAATTCCAGGTTTCTGTCATTTTTCAAAAAAATAGAAGAAACTCCATTTGCTTTGTTAATTAATATGCTTCTTAGATTTAGGCATTATACTATACCTAAGCACGGCCCGAGAATAATCTCATCTCAAAAAATTTCTAGGAAAAACCGTTAAAACTTCAGATAGACCGCGACTAGTCTTCCAATAGTTTAATCCTAATCTTTACGGAGTAAAACCTTTGGCTGAGTAAAAGAATTTATACCATTTTAGAAATTCAATGAAGTAAAGGTTATTAGACCCAACGCAATATATCCAAAATCCGTTGAACTTCAATTCATGTTCGTCCGAATCGGACAATAGGGGTACTATATTTTTTAATTTTCTCAAAAGAACTGGTATATTTATTGCTCTATTTCATAATGGCTGACGTATATCCTAGTTACTATAATGATTTTACATGTATAGGTTCTAAGTGTAGTGACTCGTGTTGCATAGGTTGGAAAATTGATGTTGATTTAGCTTGTCATAATAAACACCTAGAACTTAATAAGAAATCTGGTGATAAACACATCGATAGGTTTCTGATGAGTTCGAATCCATCAGTAAGTAAATTCTCATCTATTAAGAAGAAAAAAAATGGGAATTGTTCATTCTTAGATGAAAGTAACCTATGTAGTATTCAAAGAAGGTTTGGTGAAGATTATTTGCCAGATACTTGTCAAACATTTCCAAGAAGAAGAGTTAATTTTGATGAAATAAATGTGAAAACCTTATCATTGGCATGCCCGGAAGCAGCTAGATTATGTCTTACTAAAAAAAATTCTATGGAGATTCACTCCGGTGAAAAACAGGGAAATAATTTTTTAAAAATAGTTCCAAGTTATTTACATAATTCTTTCACAAGAGTTGGTGAGTTATTATTTAATAAAATTTATTTTTTATTTAAAGACGAAAATTTTAATTTACCTACTTTAATAATTATTTGTGAAAATATGCTTAACGAACAAAATAACCTTGAAAAAAATCCTGAAAAAATAGACTCTATTTTAGATTTTATGAAAGACGAATTTAAAGACCTTAGTTTTCTAAATTGTGATAGATCCGGTTCAAAACTTACCTTTTTAACTGACCTAAATAATTTTACTAAAAAATTAGACTCCAAATGGCCTATTAGACAAATATTATCAAAGGCTCATAAAGACTTGGTAGAAAAATATCCTCAACCTGAAGAAGCAAAAATAAATTTTAAGGATCTTGAAAAGAAACTAGATACGTATTGTAGGAGTAAAAAGAATAATATTTCAAGAAATTACTTTTTAAATGAAATTCTAGGAAACGCTCAAATCTTTACCAACCAATCCGCTAATTGTAGGAATAGGTTTTATTTAATAATATTGTATTCAATAATTTCAAGATTAATAGCAATAGCAAGTTTATCCCACAAACAAGAGTATGATGAAAAAATACATTTGAATGCTATACAAAAAGTAATGAAATATCATGGATTTTTTGTTCGTTCTGATGGTAACCAAGAATTCAAACTTCATCCAGAAATTCTTTTAGCATTAAAAAAAATAGATAAAAACAGTGTTTTCAATTCACTTTTTTTGCTTTTTGGTTAAATAGACTTTTAAATTTTTAGTTAAATCAATTAATTTAGATTTCTAAAAGTAAATATTCCTTATTTATTGGACTGCCAGGAGTGACTGAATATAGAAAGTTTAGGTCTGAATCCAGAAGAGAAAAATGTCCCCACATATTTAAATGAAATTTAATATTTTTATTTTTATAATTTTTTGGAGGAGTAAATGAAAGTGCTAATTTTGAGTCTTTTTCACATGCTCTAAATATATCACAATTATTTAACGCTAATTGGATTCGTGGGATTGAAGTGCCATTAACTAACTTAAAGGGTGCACGATCCTGATGTTTGTCAGTCCATTTATATCCAGTTTCATCTCTTTCATCTTTAGTATAATTTTCAGCTTTCTTCACAATAAATGAATTTTCTATACCTCCCAGTGACATTAATTTTCCATTTTTACAATCAAAACCAGCATAAATTAATAATTGTAAAAAAACCGGTAGGATTGTTGTAGAGATATGTCCTTCAACAAAATGCTCGGCTGGGTGATTTGGACCTGATATTAATAAGTCTCCATTATCTTTGAGAATATCATATATTTTATCTAAAAAAGCACCTTGATTTCTCTGATGTTCAATAACATGTGAGCAAAAGACCATATCATATTTTTTTTTGAAATTAAATTTATTAAAATCTTCTTGAAACTCTGCTTTTTTTTCATACTTATCAATTAGATCAACTGATAGTCCAAATGAGCGCATAATTGAACTGTGATGACCTAAAGCCCCACCAATATCTAAAACTTTAAAATTTTTTGTGAAACTTTTTTTAGATAAAAGATACTCAATTAAAGCAAATCCGCCCCAATCTAGTCGAGGTATATTTCTTTCCATAAAAACTTTTAGCAAAAATAATGCCATCATGAACAACAGTATGTTTAATGATAATATAATTGTTACAGCTATTAAATTATTTATTACCTAGGTTAATTAATTTTAAAATAATTAGTAAATGCGTTTAAATTTATACAACTTTAATAACCTTGAAATTTAAAATAATCGATGAAATATCATTTGTTTTAATGTAGCATTAAATAACATCTATTCGAGAGTTAAAAGGGGTAATTACATGGAAAAATTAGCATTGATAACTGGTGCAAACAAGGGAATTGGATTTGAAACTGCAAAAAGGCTAGCTGAGAAAAATATTAAAATTATTTTGGGTTGTAGAGACCTAGAAAAAGGTAAAAATGCTATTGATAAATTGAGCTCAACTGGAATTGATGCTGACCTAGTTCAATATGATGCATTTGATTTGGACGCACCTAATAAAGTGTTCAATTATATAGAACAAAAATATAATAAACTTGATATTCTAATCAATAATGCTGGTGTTCTTTTGTCAGGAAACCTGTTTGTTACAAATAGTTCAACTGTTAGTGATAAAGATTTAAAAGATACTTTTCAAACTAACCTTTTTGCTGTAATTTCTCTTACTCAGAAATTACTCCCTTTAATAAAGAAGTCTAAATCTGGAAGAATTGTAAATGTATCAACAATTCTTAGTTCATTAACTCTTCATTCAGCTAAAGATTCACCTATCGCTCCTGCAAAAGAATTTGCATATAATGCTTCTAAAACGGCTTTAAATGCATACACGATACACCTTGCACTAGAACTAAAAGATACTAATATTAAGGTGAATTCTGGTCATCCAGGTTGGGTTAAAACTGATTTAGGTGGTCCAAATGCCCCTATGGATGTTAAGGATAGCTATAAGACATCTTTGCGATTAGCAACTCTGGAAGATGATGGACCCAGTGGAGGATTATTTCACGAGGATGAAACCCTACCCTGGTAAGGAAGTATATAATGCCTCACCTTCAATTTGAAGTTAATAAACGACTAAATATAAATTTAAAGAAAGAATTCGTTGATTTTATTGAAATTAAATTTTCAGAGATAATGCAAACCGGAACCGATCACATAGCAATTAGTATTAGAGAAATGAATAAGGAGAATTTAAGTCTAGGAAGAGTTGATAAGGAAGAAACAGTATGTTTGATGAATTTAGATATAAGAATAGGAAGAAGTGATTTACAAAAAAAAGACTTGGTTAGGAACTTTATAATTGGGGTGGAAAAAATTTTAGGCATAAAAGCTCAAAATCAATATGTAACAATCACCAGTCATGTCGGAGAAGAGTTTAATTTTTTTGAAAAAAATTTAAGTGATTGGAGAAAAAATGATGATCCAGCAAATACAAGATAGATTGGAGTATAGTGGTAATGAATCTAAAGCGTATAAAATATAGTAGGATATTAATTTTTTTGGTTGTAATGTTATATAATCATCATGTTTATAGTAAAGATTATGATGGCAAACTTTTTGTTTGCGCAGATGAGGTGGGGCCAAGATTTGAATTAAAAATTCCGATTTTAAATGATGAGAAAACAGAAAAAAAAATATCAATAAAAATTTTTAACATTATGGATAGAGATAATTTTACTCTTACAAGCGGATATATAAATAAAAAATCAAGTCCAATTGATAGATCATATTTTTATTATTCCGTAGATTACTCTCACAAAAAAAAAAATTCTAAAAAGGGTTACTTTGAGCTTTATCCGCCCTCACACTTAATGTTGAGAAATGAGGGTATGAGTTTTACAAGTTTAGTGTGCTGGTAAAATATTAAATTATATTTAATTTACTAATCTCCCATAATCCTAAGTATTTGTTTCTCTCTTTTCTATTATATGTTTCTTTAAACTCAATAAACACCTCTATTGGTTTAGGTAGAAGGAATGGTTTTTTCATTAAATTTAAAGGTCTCCACATACCAGTGATTATTCGTTCATTAATCTCATTCTCGATAAAAATAGTTGTAAGAAGATACTTTGACTTACTTCTAATAATATTATTAATCGATTTTTTAACATCGTCATGTGAAAGATGAACCAGACAATCTCTACAAAATATCAAGTCATACTTTTGCAGTTTATCATTTATGAGGTCAGATTGAAAAAACTTAACATTCTTATTTTCAAATTTTTTGTTTTGTTTTATTATTTGCCCTACTATATCAGCCCCAGAATAATTACAATTACTAAAGTCTTGAAGTTTCATCCAATTAAAATCTCCACACGGAATATCCAGCAAACTTTTTACTCTATATTTCTTTATTACATTTTCTAGTATTTTACGTGTACGATTTGTTACTTTAGTTGTAGAACCATCACCTGATGATGATTCTATATTACCCCATTTATTCCTCAGGTAAAATTTTGTAAAAATTTTCTCATTTGAACTTCCAATCAGTTTAGATGCTTTGATACTTCTAAAAATTATCACACGCATTCTAATTATTGCCTCCCAAAAAACTGGGAAATGCTTTAGCTGCCTTTTGAAATAATTGAATAACATTTTGATTTAAAATTATATATTTTAAAATTTATCTTATAAATAGAAAAATAAATATCGTGTCTATACAATGAATAAATACGGGTTAGTTTGTTTGCTAATGAATCGTAAAGTTAAGCCTACAATTAAGATGAAAGAATAACCTAGAGAAATAATGCTCGAGGTTCCAAAAATACCAGCTATAAATAAACTCAAAAAGATTATAAATTTCAACTTAGACAATTGAGGTATCTTAGTTTATTTATTCAAAACTTTATATTTCTCAAAATGTGTTATAATTTCTTGATAACAAGAGTTCGATACAATATAAGGATTTTTATATTAGAAGTGTGAATTGCACAATTGATTTGTGATAAAACCAAAATCATTTTTGAGAATGAAACTAAATATTAAAAAAAGAATTAAATACATAATTAGAAATCTGTTTTTTAGCAATAATAATAACCTTGGGTCTATTAAAATTGATTATAATGACAAACCAAATGATCTAAATAGGTTATGTAGGAAATATGGCTGTGATAAGGGATATTTCGAGGGTTTTCAGGATTTTATAACATGGAAGCCACATAATTATACCGATATGTACCACTTTCTTTTTTCTTGTCATAAAATCAAAGTAAAAAATGTGTTTGAACTTGGGATTGGCACAAATAAAGTCTTTACGGATAGACTTAAACGCGTTTCAAGACCTGGAGCATCACTCAGAGTTTGGCGTGATTATTTTCCTAATGCTAATATTTATGGTGGTGATATAGATCCTAAAACAATGTTTATTGAAAAAAGAATTAAAACTTTTAAAGTTGATCAATTTTCAGCATCATCAATTAAAAAAATGTGGCGTCAAATCAACAGAAAAAATTTTGACCTCATTATTGACGATGGTTGTCATCAATTTGAAGGTACCATTAATTTTTTTTCAAATTCTATAAATCATCTAAGTAACGATGGATACTATATAATAGAAGATGTTTATAATAAGGATAAAATAAGATTTTTAGAATACTTTTCCCAACTTAATTATAGATATTATTATTTTGATTTATCGAATAGGTTTAATCAAAAAGACAATAATTTATTTATAATTAAAAAGTTATGATAAAAAAAAATTATTCTAATGATAAACCCGTGGCTTGTGTTCATCTTCAGTGGTGACTTCTATTGGTTTTTCCTTGCATGAACATAAATTACTTGCTTTTATTTGTGCTTTAACAAAGGCCCTATCAGATTCTCTTAATATTCTATGCATTATATATTTTGAAACTGATAACTTTCTAAGTATTGGCCTGTCTGACTTTGACAAAGTCCTAATCAACCCCTCATACTTTAAGTGAATTAACTTCCTTTTAAGAATGACCCCTTCTATAAGGTCAATAATTTGATTAGGAAGTTCTTTTCCGGTTTCTTTTCTAAAAAGTTTTTTAAACATTTTCTCGATTAATTGTATTCCCGGGTAATAAAACTTAGATAATATGTGGAAGGAATATGTCTTTTATCTTATTACCCGGAAAACTCTATTTAAAGAGCGAATCAAAGCTTGCCACAGCTTTAATGTAAGCTGAAAGTGGCGCACCCGCTCTCGCACCCGTAGGATGCCTTGATGATATATACGCAAGGTCTGTTGCATTATTAACACCTGCAACAACTCTGTAATTATCGTTTATTTTATATCCACCCCTTAAGTTTAAGAGGAATGCAGAATCTATTCTTCCTGCTCTTGCATTTGCAACACCGATAGATTCCTCGGTCTCTGTTTCCTCAGCTGTACCGTATGTTTCTGAGTGGTAGGTCATATTAATTCCAAAATCAAATTTGTTAATTTGATAATCCGCACCGAATGAAAGCACGTGCTCAGGAATGTATGGTACATTTGAACCATCACGGCCACCCGCAAATATAGACTCGGTATCTGTTGTGGTTGAGTCACCGTCAAGATTTGCATTTGTGAATGTATAGTTTGCAAAGAACGAAATATCACCAATACCTAATAGATTCTCAGGGTTATATACTGTTGATAATTCTAGTCCTTTTGAAACAACGTTTCCTCCATTATCCGGGTTGCCACCAGCATTAGAGTTATCTATAACAATTACATCTTTAAAGTCAGTGTGGAAACCAGTTACGGACATAGCTAAGTTATTATCTCCATATCTAACACCAATCTCTTTAGCAATACTTTTCTCTGGTTGAAGTGGGTTACCATTATCTCTTGAGGCACTTGGACCAGCGGTGTTGAAACCTTTGTATACACCAGCAAACCATTGCCAATTTTCATCATGATTGTAAAGTAATCCACCACCTGGAACAAACGCCCAAGTTTCTTCTGTCAAGTTACTTGTTGTACCCATTGTAGCCGCTTTGTCTCTGTAATGCTGCTCTAAGAACTCAAGTCGAGATCCAAAAGACACCACAAAGTTATTAATTGTTGCAGCTTCTTCAAAGTAAAGTGCATAACCTTCTGTGGACTCATTTCTATCATCGGCAAATGCAACACTTACCCCTGTTAATTGGCCTCCTACAGCCTGTGTGAAAGTGTGAGTCTGCTGATCTCTATTAATTTTGTCGTAATGATATTTAAAACCAAATTTGAAATCATGACCTATATTCTTTCCTAAGAAGTCAGTATTGAATCTTAGATCTGTTTCGTTTTTAACACCATAAGCAGCATATTGTCTGTCATTATTCTTATATGTTATATTACCAGCTGCTAAACCCTTGAAAATATCAAGATTTCCTGCGACTGTATTAGCCTTTGAAAGGATTGTTTGCTGTGAAACACCATTAACTTTACTAAGTTTGAACCAATCTCTATAAAAACCGTTATAATAAAACGTCATGTTATTGCTAACATTTTCATTAAAGTCAGTTCTAAATTTTGCATAGTAAGTGTATGCGTTAGAATTCATTTGATCCAGTTGACTCGCAACATACCTTTGATAAGGGTCATGATTGAAATCAGCCGTTGTTAATCCAGCGTAACCTTCATTATAATCTAATGAGTTGTATGACGCTTTGATTTCTAAAGTGTTGTTCATTGTAGTCGGAAGTTGCCATAATAGCTTAATCATTGGATTAAATTGTTGTAATCCGCCAGCATC
>Ga0315330_10002740_pt1 | contig 12107 bp, 9 predicted proteins | sample M140m34915metaG_FD_203453 | JGI IMG/M metagenome (GOLD analysis project Ga0315330, IMG submission 203453) | Ammonia-oxidizing marine archaeal communities from Monterey Bay, California, United States - M1 40m 34915 | ecosystem: Environmental > Aquatic > Marine > Intertidal zone | place: USA... | reverse complement strand
AACCACTTTTTCGCAGGCACATCGATCGCCGTTGTGTACTGGGCTGGCCCACCATGAGTGTAGACATCAAGGTCGGTTTCCAAGTTAGCAAGTTGAGTGTTGATGTTCGTTATCGTATCTTGGTCCACTGTCGAATCAGTGAACCAGACAGATCCCTTCAAAGGATCGCTGCCTTTTCCAAATGTAAGAACCAGACGATTATCTTGCAGACTGAACTGAGCAGTTTGTTGAAAACCTGGGGCAGCAACCACCAGCGTGTTGTCCTCATGCCGGATCGTTGCTACTCCTGCCTCGACCTCAAGGGTCGCGTTGCTCGGCAGTTCCATTACTGACATGTCCAGTTCGGAATCGCGTGGGCCAATGTTGAGTGTCCGCACAAACGTTTTTACATCGGGTGTCGACAGCGAATTCGGGTACTCGAGAATCGGAGTGTTTCCCACCGTGTAGCTCAAAATGACTTTGTCTTCGTAACGGTGAAGTCCCCGGAATTTTCCCCAGCCCGCTGGCAGAGGTCCGTATTTTCGCTTGTCTCTTCCCTCTACCCTTTGATTGTCTTCAAATGAGCGAGTCGCTGGGTTGGCCCAACCAGGACCGGTTGAATTGATCGCGTGTAGATCACCATTGGCTCGCAAGTGCACGCCGTGGCGTCCATTGAATTGAATGCCATTCCAGTCAAGGAATTTGCCACTCCATGCCGCTGCCATCCGCAGCGTGTCATGCTCAAAGGCCATCCATCTGGAGCCGCGGACGACTCCGCCAGGGCCTTCGTCAACGCGTATGGCAATAGCTTTTTGTGCAATGTTTTTGCTGCCATCTCCAAACTCGATGGTGGTCGCAAGCATCGGGCCATAATCCATGGTGATCCACGGTTTTATCTCCGTCGGTTCGGGACCTCGTGAAGTACCGCTAGGTAGGCTTGCTAGGTATCTGTCAGTGATTGGAGCGTACTGAGCCCGGTTTTTGTCCCGTAAGAAATGCTCTCGGATGTAATGTATGACATCGTATTTTTGCTGTGGGACCATCCATGTTTGTGGCACCATCAAGCCGCCACCATGAGTCAATGTTTGGTACATGGAATGGGGGTCATTGCCAAACTTGAACTGACCGCTCGCAAATCGCAGTGATGTGGGTAGCGATCCGGGTTTCTCAATTGTCCCATGACAATTAACGCAGAGTCCTTGGTAAATGGCCTGCCCACGCTTTAGGGAATCGTTGTTCCAGTCTGAGATCATTCCCTCGTGATCGATTTTGGATTCGTATTCTGGGAGCTTGAGTTTTAAGTCTTCTTCGGATGGTTGCAGTTTTAGTGCTGTTTCTTGGCCACCATCACGAATGGCTATCAGGTACGAAACCAGGTCAAGGAATTCTTGCCGTTGACGCAGTGAGTTGACCTGCCCTGACGGCATCACTGATACCTCCCCCTTCTTTTGTGCTTCGATATCATCGATGCGTATGTTTACCGTTGCCGCCTCACTTGGTCCCGTTTGCAGCACAAGGTTTTCGTTTGTTCGTTTCAATTCGATCCCGACAAATGTCCGCCCATCGGCGGTCAGGACTTGGATGTTTTGGTATTCAGGTTCGATGTGAGCAGACGGTTTAAGCACCGAGCGAACAAGATGTTCATCATCTACTTTGCGTTTCCAAACGCTGAGGTTTGGGCCAAATCCGGTCTTGTCGATGGTCGAGTGGCACTTGGCACAGCCGGTCCCCGGCGAGTGAAAGATGATCGCGCCTCGTGTTGGATTTCCTTTTTCTCTTGCGTCGGCCGCAATGTCAGCAAGTGGTTCGGCCAGCAACGCCTTTTCCATGATTTGACCTTGTGCATCTGCTGACTGGCACAATGCCAAACATAGGCCACAGGCCAACAAAACAGGAATGAGCAACTCACATGGGAGAGTCAGCGATTTGATGAGGTAGGTTTTGATCATTTCGTGTTCATGTAGGGGGTGAATCGACTGCTTGGATTATAAGCGGCATTTCACGATTGATTGGCGGGGTTGCTGCGGGCGGGCAGGCAATTGATAAGAAATCTGATTAAACTAGAGGAAAATCTATTTCAACCACACTTTGCCACAAAGCTTCCATGTCGCTTTTGCCACGCCGACTGATCGCGATTTTAATCGTTACCACCATGACCTGTGCGGCGACTTCGCAACCGCCGGCCAATCGACGCAATGTGAAGCCACCTACGCCACCGAAGAAACCGGCGTTACCGGATGATCCACAACTTCTCGGCCTCCATAAAGAATTTGTCCTCAAAGCTGAAAAACTGGCCGTAGAGTACGAACGCAAAAAACAGTTTGATAAGGCTCGTGAAGTTTATGAATCCATGGTGCGGTTGGTTCCAAACTTTGCTTCGGCAGAGGCCGGTTTGCAACGAATTTTGGGTAATCAGAGGATTCAGGACCGTAAATTGGTCACGGTTGAAGCAAACCAGATGTGGCAGGACTCAGGAGTGAATCTGCAAGCCGATATGCCTGTCCATACCGAAGTTAAGGGAAATTGGAAGGTCGTGTACGAAACGGGGCCGAAAGGTATTGAGATTCCGAAAGAATTCCAACAGCGTGATGGTCGTATCAAACTTGGGTCCCTGATTGGGGTGGTGGTGACCTCACCAACGGAACTCAAAGACGCAAAACCCTTCCCAGTAGAGAATGGCAAGAATTTTACCGCCAATAAAACTGGACGCCTATTTCTGCGAATGTTTGACGTCGACCACACCGATAATGAAGGCAAAATGCTGGTTCTGATTCAGAGCACCTTTGCCAACTGAATCGATTCTCTCATCCATCATGCGGCAAATCTAATTTTGATGTGAGTGGCCAAATAAACAGCACAGAATCAACGGCTATAAGCCAACCCACAGGGCGACTGAGTAGAGCGGTTGGCGATTATTGTTGGCTAATGCTCGGTTGCCTGACTCTTTGCACTGTCCTCACGTTCTTTTCTAGTCGATTCTGGGTCGCTGATTTACTTGCAAATCTGCGGGTGCAGTTGGTGCTCGTCGGTTTGCTAGTGCTACTCATTGGTTTGTTGCGGCGTCAGTGGCGTCTCGCCGCGCTCACTGGTGTCGTGATTGCACTGCATCTGTCGTGGTTTACAACTGCATTCCCTCCCATAGCCACACGGGAAAGTGTCCGGCATGTCTTGACGGTGACATCCGTTAACGTTCTGAGTGTGAATGTTCAGCATGATCGTGTGATTGCTGATTTAATCGAAGCTAATCCTGATGTCATTGCTGTACTGGAATTAACGCCAGCGTTGGATCAGAAGCTAAGGCAGGATCTTCCAACCTATTCGCACGTGATGGCTAGTTCCAAAAACGATGGGAATTTTGGTGTCGGTGTCTATTCGAAGTATCCCTTGGCACAGTCAGAATTCTTTGAATCCGTTGAAGCGATCGAATCCATCGCCGTGACCGTGGTGGTTGATCAGGTGGGCGGCACTATCCAGAAATTTCGCCTCTTCGTGACTCATCCTCTGCCACCTATGAATGCTGCTCTTTTTGAAAAACGGAATCGACAGCTCGAAGATGTGGCTGATCGGATTCATGAGTTTCGTCAACGAGCTTCGGGAATTCCAATTGTGCTGTTAGGGGATTTGAATTTAACACCTTGGTCACCTTGGTTTCTGGAATTGCAATCACGTAGTGGATTGTTGCGTGGTATCAGCAATTTCACTCTTGAACCCACTTGGTATCGGTTTCCGATGTTTCCATTCGGTCTGATTCTAGATCATGGTTTGATTGAGCCATCGCTGGTTTGCACTGACTTTAAGGTGGGGAAGCCGATGGGATCGGATCATCGCTCAATCACCCTCCGGATTGCATCAGCAGATTAATCACTTGCAGGTACTTCTTTTTCCAGTTCATGTTTCCCAATCTGTGTTGGGCGTGTCTGTGCTATAGAGGGTAGGCGGATGTGCAAGGTACCGCGGATTTTGAATTACTTGCCGCTACATCCCTTGGCTGTCATTGTGATTCAATGTTTGCTTGGAATTGCGTTTCGTTGGGAAGGACCAATTCTGCGGAGGTTGCAGCATCGTCTGCCTTTTCCTGTTTGGGTTGTCCTCTGAGGATCATCAAAACGGATACGCTGACCAAGGCAACAGCGACAATACCTTTGAATCGGGTTGGCGAGATTTGTCGACTCGCGAGCACGCCCGCCTGCACACCCACGATTGATAGGGTTGCTAGAGTCAGAATGGTGCCGCCTGAATCAACCGTCACATGCCCACGTAGAAACAGCAGGCCGACTTTGTAGAGTGCAATGATGATCAGGCACTGCGTAATGAACGCTTTGAATCGGTTCTGTGGCCATTCTTGCTTCAGCCCGAAGGCTGCGATGGGAGGACCCGCAATGCTTACTGCACCAGCCAGGAAGCCCCCGGTGGCGCCGGCGATAAAGCACGGGATCGATTGCTTTTCTCCGATCGTTTCGGAGTCATGTTTTCGAAGACTCATCCACACCATCCCGAGTATGCCCACACCTGTACCTCGTACCAACCAATCGAGTGGAAGACGTTCAAACAGGACAAAACCCAACGGAAGAAAAATGGCAGCTCCCAATAAGGCTGGCCGAAGCGATTTCCAGTCGGCCCCGTCTCGATAGGCCCATGCCGCCATGAACAGCATGGGAATGCTGCTGATCGATACGATCACGTGGGCAGATCGTCCATCGACAAAAAATGGTAACAGAGCGATGGCGACAATTCCAAAGCCAAATCCAATGGCGCTATGGATAAAGCCAGCGAAGAAAGCGATCGCTGCAAGGATTACGAGCAGGGTGAAGTCAATCTCCACTACTCAGGTAACTCCTCACCCCGTGTTTCTTTTCCAAACAGCACAACGACTGCTCCAACCAGGTACAGAGGTGATAACCAAAGTACCTGACGTGCCGGGCTCAATTCCAACAGGGGTACAAGAATGAAAAATACGGCAGCTGCTCCTAGTCGGCCCATGTTGAAACAGAATCCCGTACCGGTGCCGCGCAGTCGCGTTGGGTAAAGTTCGGGGAAATAGACTGCATACCCCGCATGCATGCCAAGAGTAAAGAAACCGAAGATTGGCACTGTGAAGGTGAGGACTGCTGGAGAGGCTTTGTTGGGAATCAGATACAGGAACAGCAGCAGCACCATCCCAAATGCAATTACCTGATAAAATACAAACGCTCCACGTCTCCCAAGTTTGGATGAGATCCAGCCAAACATCAGTAAGCCGAGACCGCCTCCAATCGTATTCAGAGTCATGCCCAGCAGTTCGGCACGTTTGATTTGTGGCTTATTATCCTTGAGTATTTTGTCTTTGGCATTCTCGTAGGTGTTTTTTTCTTCTACGGAAGCATCTGCTTCGATGGGATTGAGGCCCGCTTGTTCCAAAACATCTGCCTCAGCGGAGCCGAGCAGCGCATTCTTTCCATAAATATGAATGCCCCAGAAGGTCACCAATCCAATGGCTGCAAGGGAAACACCGACAATGGTCGCACGCCGATTTTGTGCGAAGAATAATTCTTTGATGCGTCCTCGGGCCTGTGTAGGGTCATCCGCCGCACGGTCTTTAGCCCTCTGCCACGAGTCTGGCTCGCGAAGTTTCCATCGGATCCAGACGGTCAAGAGTGCCGGTAGCACTCCAATGGCGAATCCCACACGCCAGCCTTCAAAGCCGGCCTCAGCCAACATCGAATTAAATGAAGCATTTCCAATCAGGAAGTAAATGGTGGTCACCGCAAGCAGTGTCCCAAAGACACTGGAAGCATGGAAAATGGAACTCATGACTGGACGGGAACGCGTTGGCATGACTTCTGCAACCATCGCCGAAGCAACCGCCCACTCGCCACCGACCCCCATGGCCACAAGAAAACGCAACAACACCATTTGCCAGGGTGCTTGAGCAAAAGCACTGAGGCAGGTGAACAGGGAATAAAACAAAATGGTGTAGATCATCGTCTTCGATCGGCCGATCCGGTCGCTGAGCGCACCAAAAAAGACTCCACCTACTGCCCCGCCAAGTAAAAAGAAGCCGAGTGCAATATTGTTCCACTTGCTGATCAGGGATTTTGTAGGCTCAATGTCAGCCTCAGGGGCAAGCAACGCTGGCATGGCATCGGTCATCGAAGCGACAAAGATCTGCCCTTCAAAGACGTCGAAGACCCATCCCAACGATGCAATCAGAAGCACGAGCCATTGGTATTTGGTTATCCCTTCGTACCACTTCAGTCTTGATTCGTCGTTACTCATGGCGGGCTGGGCTGGGTTGAGGGAAAGTTGGGGGAGAAGGTAAAGGTGTGCCGACTTAGCAATTGATGGCGAAAGTTTGTGTCTGCATTTCAGCGAGCGACGCCACTACTTTTCGTTTGCCTTGGAACGGTCGGCGAGCATGCATGGCAATTGTGTTGTCGATCAACGCAATGTCTCCTGCCTGCCATTCGAGATCGAATGCAAGTTCTTCTGCCATTTCAGTAGCTGCTAGCACCGCTTCGGGATCGACTGGGGTGCCGTCTCCGTGCTGAATCGCTTTGGATGGGTCATTGCGATTATCCTTCCAGCCGCTGAATGCGGCAATCAACTGATTGAAGAAGACTTTTCGTCCGTCAGATGCTTCCATCACGGCTGGAAGAGGCGGGGATGTTGATTTGAGGCAGCCATCAGTTTGCCATTGCCAGGAATACCCTAGTTCGGCGAGTCGGCGTTCCGCCGCGTCTCGACTATCGGCGCCGAGCGTGCTTCGCCAGCTTCGCCCCATGCCCGAGTTGGCATCATCATCATCCGGCATGACGTTGGTGTAACGAAGCCCTTTTTCCTCGCACGCATCGGCGAATTGAGGATGGGTTTCCTGAATGCGTTCATATAAGACATCCGAGCGGCATAAGGGTGTCGCACCACCCTGGTTTGCGGCAACTTCACAACTGAAAAAAATCCAGCGAGGGTAGAGTGGTGTCTGTGCCATCTCGTGATGGAAGAATATGCGTACTTCGGCGGGTGCTTCGTTAGCAGAAAATACTCTGTCCGTTCGGTTAATTCGAACCGCATTGGAAAGCGATTTTTTGTAGGGAAAATTATTCAGCTCGAGAGCGGAAACCATCGCATCAAAATCAACTGCATCTGCGATAGGGAAATCTCGCAACAGAACGGCACCATGTTTGTTGGCAAGATTCAACAAGTCGGCTTTCTGTCTGTTCGTCCATGCGACTGAATCGGCCAATGATGCTTCGCTGTCCTGACAAAACAGTGCGTAAGGAAATACGGTTTCCCCATGCTGCTGTTGTTTTTCTATAGCGACCGCGACGGGAGACAGTTCACTCATCGATTTCATCACTCATAAATTGGAAAGAAAGTATTGAATGCTGGTTCACAGAAATCACCAGGATCATTGAAACGCCGGTTTCGGTTCAGTCCAGCGATGGATGACATTTCCTCGTTGGTGAGCTCAAAATCATGAATCGCGATGTTTTCCTTCAGGCGTTCAAGGTTGCATGTCTTTGGCACTACCGCAGTGCCACGTTGAACTCCCCAACGCAACAGCACTTGGGCGGGTGAGCGCTGGTGCTGCGAGGCGATTCCTTTGATTAACTCATTTTCCAAAAGCGATTCGCTGGCTTCGGCCATGTTCAATTGGAAATACGACTGAGCACCAAGAGGTGAGAAAGCTGTCACACCGATGTTGGATTCGTGGCAGAATCGCGTCAACTTTTCCTGTGTCAGGTAGGGGTGCATTTCAATTTGCAGCATGGCCGGTGGTACGTCAGCCTGATTCAGCAGGTCCCGCAACAACGAACAGCCGAAATTGCACACACCGATTTCCTTGACGAGGCCCGCCTTGACGAGTTCTTCCATTGCCCGCCATGTTTCAATGATGGGAACGCGGTCAGCTTCGACTATGGGGTGCTCCACATCTGGGTCAGTGAACCAGCCAGGTGGATAGCGGGTTTCGATAGGAACGTGTTTTTGGGCGATCGGGAAATGCACTAAGTACAGATCCAGGTAGTCGACTTGCAAATCCTTCAATGACTTTTCCAGAGCCGGACGGACATGCTCTTTGCGGTGGTAGGTGTTCCAAAGTTTCGATGTGATCCAGAGGTCCTCGCGGTTCACGCTGCCCTTCGAGAGAGCTGCAGTCAAGCCTTCGCCCGTTTGCACCTCGTTGCCGTAGTCGCATGCGCTGTCAAAGTGTCGGTATCCGCACTCGATTGCGTTTTCGACGACTTGAGCGGTCGATTCCTGTTCGATTTTCCAGAGGCCTAGGCCGACGGATGGTACTGCTCGCCCACTCGCAAGTTGGATCATTTCCTGTCCGATGACTGCGTCTCCCGTGTCGTATCAACGCCGTGCGGTTTCGATGCACAGCTCGGATGCAAATATCTGGCGATAATGTAGCGGATCACGTGGCATTTGAGGGATGCGGGATAACGATTTGTGGTTGCCTCGGTTCTGGGGTGATTTGATAAACTGATGGCCTGCAATCCCTGCTAGGTAGTCCCCCGCATCCTTATCGGTCGAGTGATTTATGAGATGGCTGACGTTCTGGTTCTTGTTGCTCGGTGTCTGGATGCCAGCATGTTTTTCGCAACAGGTGGAGAAATCGCTTTCAAAAAATCAGGGGTTTCTGTCTCACCGTGAACTGAAGTCAGCTGGTTTTGTGCCGTTGTTTACGGGGGAAGATCTGTCGCGTTGGAGAGTTGAGTCAGGACATCAAGGGCACTGGCTGGTTCAGGATGGTGTCCTGAAATACGACGGCAAAGCTGAGCAAAAGAGCAGTTTTGATAAAAGCCTTTGGACGAGGGACGCATTTGGCGATGTGGAATTCTACGTTGAGTGGTGTTTGTCGGCGGAACCCCGGATGAAAGATCATCCGATTGTCTTATGGAATGGTGACTTTCTGAGAGATCCAAAGGGAGCAAGAATCACCCGTCCGCATTTGGATGCAGGTGATAGTGGAATTTATTTCCGAGGTCATTTTCCATGCCAAGCCAATATTTGGAGCCAAGTTTTGGGGTCAGGTGAAGTCAACGGGTACCGGACAAACCGCAAGTTGCCAGTGAAGTTACGTCAATCATGCTTGCCCTTCAAAAATGCTGACCATCCTCTGGGTGATTGGAACGTCTTTCGAATACGGTTACAAAATGAGCGGATGTCGGTGAATCTCAACGGACACTCGGTTTTGCAAACCGAACCGTTGCCCGGCTTGCCCACGTCTGGGCCGATAGGCTTACAGCATCATGGGGATCCAATCGAGTTTCGAAACATTTGGGTAAAGGGATTGGCGGCCGATGAGTGATGGTAATGTACGAGCTGGCTTGGTGGGTTTCGGTGCTTGGGGACAGCATCATGCCAACGCCATCAAGGTGACCGAGGGCGTGGATCTCGTGGCTATCGCGGCCCGAAGTGACTCGTCAACCGCGGCCGCAAAAGAGGCTTATCCTGGTGCGGATGTGTACAGTGATTTCCACGAGCTGATTGCTCGTGACGATTTGGATTTTGTTGATGTGGCCGTGCCCAGCCATTTGCACCATACCGTAGCGACAGCGGTACTCGGGTCAGGGAAACACCTGCTGCTGGAAAAACCCATGGGAGTGTCGCTCGACGAATGTGACGACATGATTCGCTTGGCAAATGACAAGAAATGTCTATTTGCTGTGGGGCACGAGTTGCGTTTGTCATCCATGTGGGGCAAAGCAAAATCGATGATTGATGAAGGATTTATTGGCGACCCATTGTATGCGTTGGTGGAATTGTCACGGAATCCTTATCGCCAGGGAGCAGACGGTTGGCGTTACGACATTGATCGTGTGGGCAGTTGGATTCTCGAAGAACCGATCCATTTCTTTGATCTCGCGCGTTGGTACCTCGAGGCGGCTGGGCAACCTGAGAGTATTTATGCCACCGCAAATTCACGTCAACCAGATCACCCTGAACTGCATGACAATTTCAGTGCTGTCATGCACTTTACCAGAGGTGCCTATGCTGTTGTCTCTCAAACGCTGGCGGCATTTGAACACCATCAAACCATCAAGGTCACCGGTACTGAGGGAGCATTGTGGGCATCTTGGAGCGGTGCGATGGATCGCACACGCCATCCGACTTTCTCACTGCGGGCATTCAATGGTGGCGAGGTCGTGAATGTTCCCATCGATAAGCCAACGGGTGAACTGTTCGAGTTAGAAGATCAGATTGCAAGAATGGTTGACGCAATCCGCAACGATGTGCCACTGCACTGTTCAGGAGAAGATGGTCGTTGGTCAGTTGCCATGTGCTTGGCAGCCGAGGCCTCGGTCAAGGCTGGGGCAAAAGTGTCGATGTCGGACTACCTGTAGATGCCAATGGTTGGGTCTCCGTCGGTATGTCATAGGACAAAAGATTTTTAGCCTCTACGGAACGCTGGCTGAAAAAACATGCCTCTGCCCTACTTCTTTCATCGCTTTGAATCTAGTCAGGATAAGTGTCAATCTGCTTACATGTTTCCCTAGCGATGGAAACGCCTAAGGAGGATGCTGCTTGCTGCGACTGAAAAGCACGTACGGAAACACGAACCCTCAATTCTTTTTCGTCAAGAAATTATGATATTTAAGCCGTTCTGATTTCTTTGTTCAGGATCGCGGGAACCAGCACACCGCAATGCCTCTTATCACATTAGGTTGGTCTGGCTTCGGGGGCCATCCGGCACAGGAGAAGAGAGGCCGGATTTCCAACGGAGTACTCTCCCATCAACGCGGCAATCGACGTGCCAACCAGTCGGTTGCTCGGTCGGTCCATGAACCAATGTTCGAGTTGGGGCGATTTCGTGTGCCGTAGCCGTGCCCGCCCGTTTCGTAAACGTGCAGTTCAGCTGGCACTTTCTTCCGTTTCATATCGGCATACAGCAGAACGCTGCCAAGCGATGTCGAGCCGTCGTCGTGGGTGTGGATGATGAAGGACGGAGGAGTGTTTTCTGTAACCTGAATAGCAGGCATCAATTTATCTGTGTTTTTTTCATACATGTTCCACGGATAGACCAACATTGCAAAGTCAGGTCGAAACGATTGTTCGTCGACTTTGTCGATCGATTGATAGGCTGCTTCTTCGTCGGTGATCAGGATTGCGCCCACCTGCCCGCCCGCTGAAAACGCCAGTAAACCGATTTGGTCACGGTCCAGATTCCATCGGTCCGCATTCTCACGGATCCATCGCATTGCTCGTTGGGCATCTTGCAAAGGTCGCTTCCAACCAGGTTCTTGAGCATTGTTTGGCAAACGTGTTCGGTAGTTCAGTACGAAGCAAGTCACGCCAAGCTCGCAGAGCCAGTCTGCCGCTTCGGAGCCTTCGAGGTTGGGAACCACTTTGCCGAATCCACCGCCGGGCAGAATTAGAACAGCTGAACCATTCGCATTTTTGGTGGCCGGATAGACGCTCATCGGTGGCCGTCTGATTTTCTCGACCCGAATGATTGGTGGTTTGTCCACTGCCCGCATCGGCAACTGAGTGCCGGTGGTTCGTTCCGTTTCTCCAGGAGCCAAATCTGGCCAGACAAAGATTGGTTCGGTGGCCAGGGCTTCCTGTGCAAAAATACTAAACGTGGGCACGCAGAGCAGTGAACCGAAAAAGATCGCGAAAAAACATCTCATCAGATCGTTGCCGGGGGGTTAGGGGAGGAGGAGTTGTAACACTGAGGTTACCGCGTTGCATCAGTTACCGCATTGCATCAGCCGGTTTTTAGCATCGCACGGAGTGTTGCCAGGTCTGCTTTGATAGCCGCCAGATGCTCAGGTACAAGATCTGGATTTCGATGGTCAAGATATTCTTCGTGCAATGAGATTGGGCCATTGAAATCAGTGTCAGCGAGCATCTTGAAAAACTTCGGGTCGATCCGCCCGGTACCCAATGGGACGTTGCTGGGTTTTTTGCCTTCGTTCCAAACGAAGTCTTTGACATACACGGTGTCAACGGAAGGCTGGATCATGTTAAACGTCACCGGCCAACTCATGCCACCTTCAGCCGTTGCATGACGAATGTCGTAAGCAACCCCGATGTCGTTTGGGGCGATCCCCTGCAGGGCCATTTGTAAATCCCAGAGCGGGGCACCCAGGTAATTGGTTCCTGCATGATTTTGGTAGACACCGGTCAGCCCGAAGTCATGA
>Ga0315330_10002738_pt1 | contig 12112 bp, 38 predicted proteins | sample M140m34915metaG_FD_203453 | JGI IMG/M metagenome (GOLD analysis project Ga0315330, IMG submission 203453) | Ammonia-oxidizing marine archaeal communities from Monterey Bay, California, United States - M1 40m 34915 | ecosystem: Environmental > Aquatic > Marine > Intertidal zone | place: USA... | reverse complement strand
TTTCAATACTACTCAATGGATTATATTCTACACCTAGTGTCATCATTACATAATCTGTAAACAGCTCTGCTGCTATCGCATTAGGGAAACCAACAAATCTAATAATAACATTATTTGTTTTCTTATCGATATAAGCAATACAATCTAAATCTTCAGTATTAAGATAATCCATATACTACATCTAGTGTATTTAAGTTTTGAAACAATAAAAAAAATAAAATTTGGAAAAGTGTTAATAAATGGGTGCAGGGTTGTTTGTGGGGGTGTGTGTGTATGGGTGTGGAAATAGATGTGTGTGTCTGTGTTGAAATCCCATGTATATATATATAATAAAACGACACCACAATCTGGGGGGTAGGGGGGTATCGCATTCTATAAATATAGTCAAAACTACAACAAATATTACTAACGATAATTAAACACTATCAATAGTAAAACAAAAAACCTTTAAATATTCTTAGCCGATAGCCTTGACGTGTAAAAAACTTTGAGGCGTTGCTATAAAAGAATAACATTGTTTTAATCTTCTTTAATCTTCTTTAATCTTCTCCAAACATTAGAACCATTCTAATCTATATATGCGTCAATATGTCATGTTCCATTAATCAATCAATAGATTAAATTAAACGAAACAAACGAAACAAAGGAAACCAATGAGAATAGAAAAAATAAAAGAAAGAATAGAAAGAGACAAAAAAACAAAAAAAAGATTTTTAGAAAATCTTAAATGTTTAAAATCGGAAATGCAAAACCTTGAAAGTGACAGAGGTTTTAGAGATTATCACGCCAGTGAAAGTTATGATGATATTATCAAAAAATATGATGATGTTTTAAATCATGTTGAAGATTTAATTAACGAAATAGAGGAAAACAATGTTTAGTAAATTATTTAAAAAAATAAATGGCTTAATGCAAAATTTAACGCTTATTACTATTTATTTAATATTCGCTTATTTTATGGCTCAAGTATTAAGATATATTGTATCTTTTTAATGCGACCAAATAGCGCATTTACTAACAAAGCAGCAAAAATTATAACAATAGAAAACAGAAGGGAATAAAAAATGATTGATGACATAAAAATAAATTTAAAAGAATATAAAATGCTTTTAAATATTGTCAAAACTGTTGCTGATAATTGCAATTATTATTGGTCAAGTGAAGATGATATAGACCAAGATAAAAAAGAATATGATCTAAATTACCATAAATTAATCAAAGATTTAAAATATAATATGGTTGATACAGATAATGAAGATTATATGAAATTTTTATATAAATTTAAATAAAACAGAAGGAAATAAAAAATGATAGCAAAAACACAACCAACATACAAAGACTTAACTAAGTTAATGTTTACCAATGGAAACCCAAAAACAGATAAAAACTTAAAGATTGAGAGCCTTAAAAAATATTGGATCAAGCGTTTAAATCTTGCACCTGCCTCAATATCTGGGTTCAATACTTGTGCAAGTGCTTCAAAGGGTTGCAGGAATGCTTGTTTACATGAAGCAGGAAACCCCGTTTTTATGCCTCAAAAAACATTAGGCAGGGTTAATAGAACTTTATTGCTATTTAAAGATCAAGCGAAATTTAAATATATGGCAGCTAAAGAAATAAGAAATCATGAAATTAATTGTAATAAACATGGTTTAAAAGCAGTCATAAGATTGAATACAACTTCGGATATTATGTTTGAGAAGTCTAAATTTAATTTTATGCAAGACTTTCCCAATGTACAATTTTATGATTATACAAAACATTTTAACAGAATGATTAAATATTTACGGGGGGAATTACCTGCTAATTATCATTTAACATTTAGCAGGAACGAGGCTAACGATTTCCAAACAACTCAAGTATTAAAAGCAGGTGGCAATGTTGCAGTAGTTTTTAGAGATAAGCTGCCGAAAACATACAAAGGTTTTAAAGTTATAAATGGTGATGAGCATGATTTAAGATTCTTAGATGATAAGAATGTAGTTGTAGGCTTAAAAGAAAAATTAACTTTAAATAAACAAGGTAAACTTGACCGAGATAATTCTGGGTTTGTGGTTGATCTTAAATAAACAATAACAAAAAGGGAAATATGACAATACAATTATATTATAAAACAAAAAAGGAACTTAAAAACAATATAGGATCGGAGCTTGACTATTCCGAAACCAATATTTTTAAAGATGAGTACATTTCAAATGGTGTTGTAATTGGTTGTGATCCAGATCGTAAATGGTTCGCAAAAATTACAATTAAAAACAACTTAATTGAGAGGGTTCAATAATGAATTGGAAGGATAACTTTATTAAGTTTGTTAATAGATTAAGCAAAAAAAAGGGTTGGAAGTGTGACGATATGAACCCTTATTTTTACCAAATTAATTTATTACATTTAAGCAATGCGAAAACATTACGAGAATATAAACAACAACAAAAGAAAGCGAGTAAATAACATGAAGTATAATACATTAAATAAATATTTAAAAAGACAAGCAAAAATATTATTTAAAAAAGAAAAAATAAACAATCCAAAAATTAAAATTGATGATTTATTTTTTACTTGTGAATATGATAATCCATTTTCATTAATACCAACTTTGTACATAAAAAAAGAAAGCGAGTAAATAAAATGACAATAGAAACATTACAAAAAGAAATATTAAGAGCAATTAAAATTGAGGGTAGAGATTTAGACTTTATGCTTAATGATAATGGGGAAACAACAAAGCATTTAAAAAGTTTAGAAAACTTTGTTAAAAAATTATTTAATGAATATAAACAAGGGGAATAGATGACAGATAAAAACTTTGAATTAGCGTGTGAATTAGCTGATGATTTATATTTCAAATTCATAGACAATTTAAGTGATGATATAGCTAGTGAGTTTGTAATTGATGATGATGACAATATAGGTAGCACAAAAAACACAGAAAAAGGTAGCAATTTATATTGGGAACTAGAAAGCACAATCAAAAACGCATTAGATAAACAAACAGAAAGCGAGGGAAAATAACATGGCAAAAAAATATTTAGTAAAATTTAATTGTATCGTTGGGGAATACGAGCATATAACTAGCTATATTTTCGATAAACGAATGACAGAATATGGATATTGCAAAAAGTTTTGGGGGTTAGAAAAAAAACATGAATTAAAAACCAATGTTTTTTGGGATAACTTTATGGAGAATGCAATAGAGGTTTATTCGGAAACAGAATTGACAACAGATCAATATAATACAATGCAAAAATTAGGCGTGGCATAATGACAGATATAAATTTTTATAGCTGCGTGGTAATTTTATTTGTAATGATAGTATTAATAATAACAGTATAGAAAGCGAGGAATAAATGAAAGTTAAAGAATTAATTAAATTACTAAAACAAGCACCACAAAATATTGATGTGAATGTTTATAATCATGACACAGATTATGTTCAAGAAATTAATTGTGTATGGATACCAAACAAAGAAGATATGATCGATAATTCTGAAGTACAATTAGAGATAAGTAAGGGGGAATAAATGCCAGATCAAACACTAAATGAAATAAGAGTAGTACAGGAAATAAACAAAGCAAAAAGACATGAGCAAAAAAAAAGAGAACAACTTTTAAAAAGAGTTGATGAAGTAAAACAAAAATTATTGAAGCCTATTTTTAATGGGTGCAATGATGAGTTCTATGAAATGTGGCTAAACAAGGCTCACAAATATTATAACGATACATTATTTAAAAAATAAATATGTACAATATAAACTTTAAAAAATTTTTTGATGATGATGATTTATTAACTGGTAAAGTTATGCAGCTAATAGAACTAACTCAAGAAAATATAAACAACAATAACAACAAACAAAAAGAGGTGAATAAAAATGACACTAAGCAAATACGAAATGTGGCTACAAACGGCTAAGTCTGGGGAAGTAATAACCTATTATGACAAAGGATACCTAGCAAGACAGAGATTCTATGACAATAATTTAAGAGATGTTGCTAATTTTTTTATGAGATTAGCAGAGAATAATGTTGTGGAATTATACCAAAAAAGATTGACGCATGGTAATGTTAATCATGATCCTGTCTTTCAATACATGGCAAGAAAAATATAACAAACAGAAAGGGAAAAAATGTACATAGATAAATACAAAGTAGAAATAAAAGGTAGCAAGTACCATGAAAAAACTGATAAGAAAATGAAAGATCAAGTGTTAGCTACTTATCAAAGTGATGAGGGTATGAATATTAAATCATTAAAAAATATTCTTGAGGAACTTGCAGATAGCCATAATGCACATCACAATATTACTTTTAATATTGTAATGAAACAATACGATCACGATTAATTACTCTTTATTATCTGGGGGTGTAATATCTGTTACATCCTCAGATACATCAATCAAATCATCTTGAGTATCTTCCCAGCTAATAGTCATTTTCTGGTCTATGTTTTGCTTAATAGGTTTGTTATCCGAATAGAGATCAGTTAATTTTCCAGCAACCCATTGAACAAACTTAGCTTTCTCTCTTATCCATAATATCTCATTGGGAGATTCAACTTCTTGATAGTTAAAAACTTGTAGCAGTTTATCAATTAAAGTTTGAACACCTAGCTTTCTAGCTTCAACTACTTTCGTTTCTAGTTCTGGATTTTTTTTTAAGTAATGATAAAACTTCATCAAGCTGAAAGGATACTGCTTGTCTTCTAGTATTTCTGTAAGGGTCATTCCGTTTACCAATTTTTCGCAAATGGTAGACAGATTTTCTTTTGTTAATAATTCTTGGTTTGGTTTTGTTGTAATAGTATTCTTTGATTTGCTCATCAGTATAGTTCCTAAATTGTATTAGTTTTGATAGTTGTTTTATTCTAGTTTCATCTGTGTAATTAGCTTTGTTAAACTTATCATAGTTTTGATAGCCATGATATTTACATTTAAAAACCTTACCCCCAGATAGTGGATAACCTTTCATTCTACAAGGTATTTTCTTACCCTCTCTTAACCCAGCACGAGTGAACCCTTGACAGAATACCTTACGCATTGGTCTACCTGGCATTATTTATTTGGCTCTCCTTTCCAGTTTAAATTGTTTCGTTTATTGTATTCAACTTTCTCTCTATATCTTGGGTTAGCTTGTTTTTTTATTCTAGACAATGCCGTCAGAATTTTTTCACTATTAACATAGGTTGCTTTACTCTCTCTTTCGTTATCTTCCTTTCTTTGAATGGCTAACTTACAGAGATAGACATTAGTTTTATCTTCTTTTAATTCGTTGATAGGGAGCTTAGATAATTCATCTAATATCTTCTCCCTATCCCCTGCAAAACTCTTAACTATTTTACCTATATTATTAATGGATATTGTTTCTTCTAATGTAGCCGTAAAACGGCTATCTTGTGTAGGTTTAACGGCTATCTGGGTTGGCTCGTAAAGTTTCTCGGCTCTTAAAAATGTTTCATTAACAAGATAAGTTTTACCAGATCTACCCCTAACAGATTTAACAATATTAAGTTTGTTTAAAGTTTCTAAGCAAGATTTAATTGTAGTACGGCACAAACCTGTATCTTTGTGTATTGTTTCATGACGCAGTTGAGCCTTGTATCCATTCTTTTTCCAAGCATATTTCATAACAGACAAGAAAACATTTAAACAATGAGACTTTCTCTCTCCGTCTACCAAATCTAAATGGTGATATAGTTTATAAGTTATATGTAAAAATCCTCTACTTACATTCATTATTTATCCTTTCGTTTAGTTGATTTACAATTTAATTTGTGGTGGTCATGCAAGGATCTCAAAATATGTACCCATTGATCCTCATTCATTAGCTGAAACTCTGTCTTAGAGCTACGTATACGCTTGATCCTAAAGGTTAGGCTACTTGGTGTCAATTCTTTATAGAAAACTAAAAAGCAGGGTATATTTAGGCGTTCAGCAATGATCTTTGAGAGGGTTGTAGCCTTAAATTGTTGACCTTTATCATAGCAAGTCTCAATGATAGCCAAAGGTTCATAACAATACTGACAACACTCAACAGAATCAACATCGATGTAGGAAATTCCATCATATTTTCTGTGCCAATCAGAATATAAACCATTACTGAAAGCATAAACATTTCTAGCCATTTTTTAAAACCCTTATCTCGTTTTCTTTCTCTTCAATCTCTTTCTCAAGTGCAAAAATTATATCAGCTTGTTTCTTAATATATTTCTTGGCTCGTTTTAATTCTTCTTTACAATTAGTTTCATCAAAGATTCCAGAGTATGTCATTTCTCATATATTATTTTTTTAACTACTGATCTAGGATAAGCAGTTATGTTTCCAATAGATAACTTATCCTCATCATAAAAAAATGAGGTGAATATTTTAACTACTTTAGAATCTTTATAATATAGGTATCCAATATCCTCACACCAAGTATAGCTAAACTTATCAACATCAGATAAGTCATCATACCATTGACTTGAGCTGCAAATATCTTGCCAAATTACACGCACCTTTTTATATGGTAGTTTTTTTTTGATCATTTTCTCTCCGTTATACAATTATAATTATCCGTTGACAACCTATTAAAATCATTGTAATCGTTAGCAAAAAAACAGATTGGAAAAAAATGGAAAACGATAAAATAAAAAAAGCATTTTCAATATTTAATGGTGGTGAAGGATTAGATCATTGGTCATACTCATCAACATCAACACCTTTTGCAAAAAATATTATTGGTTACAGTTTCCCTCAAGAAGTTAGAAGGAAGTTTCCATTTAGATATAAAGCAAACTTTGGCAACCTAGTAAACAATGTGGTCCAGAAATTAATTGCAGATGTAATTTATAAATCAAAGACAATCAAAGAGACAGAGTGGGATAGAGATTATAAAGTTTGTTTCGATCAAGAAAAAGAAAACATAAATATCAATCCACCTGTTGATGCAAAGGATAAGTACGGCAGAGAAGCTATGATTAAGTTTGCAGAAGATTGTATTCCAATTACAAAAAAGGTTGTGCAAGAAATTATTGGTAAAGATAAATTAGTTTGCGAAAGATATGTAGAACTAAAAGAGTTTGATATGATCAAGCCTGTCATTGGTCGTATCGATTATGAAACTAAAACAAAATTTATAGAATTAAAAACTAAGCCACCTAATTTAAGGAAAGTTAAAGGTAAGGAAGAGTGGAACATGATCACTCAAGAATTACCTAGTGAACCTACAATTGAAAACCTTACACAAACTTCGTTCTACTACATGGCAACAAAGAAGATACCTTACTTGGTATATGTTAATGATAAAGATTATATCATCTTTGATAAGAGCCATGAGTTAATGAAGGCAGACCATTTGCAACATCTTTACAATATTATGATAGATAAAATTCTAACATGGGAGAAGATGATTATGTTTTGTGAGGGTAACATCAATACATTAGCTAACATGATGGAGCCACCAGATCTTAATCATTTCTTTTATTATAAAGATTTAGCAGATGAACAAAAACAATTAATCAATAAACTATGGGGTATTAAATATGAGTAGTGAAAACAATAACGTATATAGAATGGGAACAAACAATATGAGTAACATACATAAGAAGTTACACAATGCGTGTAACCACGCAAAGTCTGTGCAAAAAGCAAACAAGGTTAAGGGTATGCCTTTCAATCCTTTGTTACATGATGATGTGCAAAGAGTGGCAATGGATGCTTTACTAAAAAATAATTTATATCCAACTTGTAATTACATAACAGATGTTACAGATAGATTTGTAATTGTAACTTGTACCATGAGAATAACTGACATCGATGATCCAAAAAGTTTTATTGTGATCGATGGATGTACTGCAATGGGTGGATTAGATAAGTATGGAACAGGTCAAGCAATGTCATACAGTAAAAAGTATGCGTTCTTAAATGCGTTGAACCTAAAAACAGGAATGGATTTAGAAGATGGTTACAATGCTAAACCATTCGAACAAAATTCTGTGGAGCAATCTACAGAACCTACATACATGGATGATGAAGTGGATGTAGAAGAGATCATCAACAGGATTACAGAAACTAAAACTGTTAAACAATTATCAACAGTTAAAAGCCAAGTAAGATCAGTTGTTGGTCATCTTAAAAACAATAACTTCAAAGCATACGAACAGATTAGAGACATCACTCGTAAGCATGAAGTCAAACTAAACAATAATCAACAGTAGTTGATATAACTAAGGAGTAAACATGGATAATCAATCCGAAAAAATATACATCAACCTAACTAAGAACAAAGATTGGAAGTCACCAAGCGATAAACTTCCTGTCTATGTTGGTCCAAAAAATATGAAGCACCCAGATAAGAACTGGACCATTGGTGTAAACATAAATGGTAAGTGGTATAACCAAGCTGCGTTTCCGTCTAAAGATCAAGACGGCAATGTCAAGGAAGGTGAGTTGACAGTAATTTTAACACCAAGTGGAGCAGGTAAAAATAGCTTTGCAAAAGCAAATGATGGTGGTAATAACGAATATACCTTTTAACTTAGGCTAAAGGGTATCAAGCAGGGTGGGGTTTTTTTTCCCTTTCTATCGTTTTCCCCACCTTGCTAAAAAAAGGATTTAATATGGCAGACAATATAAAAGAACCAGCACACTACATAGCAAACAAGATTGAACCAATAGATTTTATTATTGAAAACAATTTTAATTTTTGTGAAGGTAATGTAATTAAATATATTTCTAGATATAAAAGAAAGAATGGTATTGAAGATCTTAAAAAAGCTAGACAGTATATAGATTTTTTGATCAAAAAAGAAGTTGAAAAAACTAAATAAGTATGACAAAATTTAAAAGAATTATCAATGGAGAGTGTCATTTTGAAATGATCGAACTCTTTGATGATGTAAAGAAAGCTGCAAACAACTCGAATAGAGGAGAGTTTGTAGAATGCAAGATCAACAATTTAAAGTTTGATTTTGCAACAGTAAAAAAGGAGCATGATGGAACAAATCCGATTGCGTCTGCAGAAGCTAAAGGATCTTCAAGAGAAGAAACATCAGAAGTATCTGGAAGCGAAACTGAAAGTAAATAAGTATCAACAAGATTCTTATAAATTACTTTGGCAAATAGAGCAGACAAAAGAAGAGTTAATGACAGCTAAATAGTTATTAACTTAATAGTTGAAAAAAAAGAAAGGAAAACGTAGGGGATCTATGACTATAAATGTAAGCACACACTATAACAAACACATCAATAACTTAAATCAAAACAACTTTATCTACAAAGTTAAGAAAGCATTTTACCTTCTTACGAGCCAAGAAGAAAGATTATATGAGGTAGGGTTCTCGGAAGGATTTCTGTACGCAGCAGAACTAATGCAAAGACAACCAATAATGGATAGCAATAACAAAACTAAAATTGCTACTACATTTAAAACAAAGAACGCAAACTTAGAAGTCGTATCTAAACTTGTAGATAAAGTTTGTGAGAAATATACTGTAAGCAAACATGACATCTTTAGTAAAGGTAGAACTAGGGATGTAGTTCGAGCAAGAAGTATAATCTATAACCTATTGTATGAAGGTTACAATGTTAGCTTATCTTCTATGGCTAGAGTATTTAATCAAGATCATACTACAATCATTCACTCTATAAGAAACAAACAAGATAAGAAAAATTATTGGGGTGCAGAAAATTCTATCTGGCAAGAGTTTGAAGAATTAAAACAGATTAATGTTTAACTGTAGCTTCTATATCTTCTTACCTTAGAAGCTATAGACTTAGGTTGTTTACTAAATTGTTTACCAGATTTTTTAGCTTTCCTTTTTGCAGCAGTAGTTCTTGCATACTCTGAAGCAGATAAGTTTTTTATCGCTGCACTTGGAAGATACCTTTCTCCAGTAACTGATGATTTTTTGCCAGACTTTGTTCGCCATTTTTGTTTGCTCCATGCTTTTAAACTTCGTTGTCTTTTAGCCAATGCCATTATCTGTACCCACCACCTTTAGACTTGTAAGTCTTAGCAAGTAGTTGAGCCTTTCTAGCTGACCATTGTCCAGCAGCAGTACCCATAGTTTTACGAGCCTTGATCTGCTGAAACAATCTCTTTCTTAATGTAGGTTTGGTATAATTACCAGCTTTATTTACACTACTTTTTTTCTTCATTTATTTTTTCTTTTTAGCTTTAGACTTCATTATCTTTTTTTGTAAAAAAGATGGTAGCTTTTTTTGTTTAGCAGTTAGTTTGCTTTTACCTTTTGATTTACCATACATAACTATTCTCCTGTTGTTGTTGAAGTTTTAACTCACAATAGTTGTCAAAGCAACTACCATCTTTGCCATCATGACAAAAATATTCTCTTTTAGCAGTAACAATCCAACCACCATTGTCACTAATTAATTCTTTATTACATTCCTTGCAGTAACCACAAATAAAAGATTTAGCTTTCTGTTTTTTCCATCCCTTTTTTTTCATTAACAGTTCCAAGCTCTTAATGCTTTATTAATTCTACTGTTAGGATCTCTTGCTGTTTTAGCTGAAGTTAATTTCTTCTTCATCCCTTTCATCCTCGCGCAGAAGGATGCTCTTCTTTTGTTACCAACCTTTTTACTTGGTGCTTTTAGATTGCCACCAGTAGCACGATTATAACTTCGTCTACCTTTAGCATTCAATCCACCTTTGGGATTCTTTCCTGCTTTTCTCTGCCATGCTGGTGTTTTTGCCATAACTTATTCTACTATCTTTTTGATTGATTTACTACCATCTATATTATCTTCTAATTCAGCTTGTACTTTACCACACTTATATTCAATGTTATCTCCTGTGTTTGTTCTTTCAGCAAGTCTTTTGCCTTTTAAACAATCTGACATTTTGTTTTGGATTCTATGTTCTTGTAACTCTCCAGCAACAAACATACAAAGTGCAACAACTGTGCTAATGACTGTTTCCATTTTGTCTTACCTTATCTTTTAAATCTTCAATATCTTCTAATGCTTTTTTTAACTGTGCTTCTATGTGATCTAGCATAACTTGTGTATGGATATTCTTATCTAAAAGTTCTTGATGCTTCTCTACAGTTTCGTATAGATCTTCAAGAAGTAAGTATTGTTCTTTGTCTGTAGTTGTTTGCTCTGACTTTTTAAGTAGATCAGAGTTCATTAATTCTCTAGAAGTCTCAAGTGAAGTTAGTCTTGCAGTAACTTCTGTATATGCAAAGATACCCATAGCAACACCAACAATAATACCAACCATATTTTTAATTGGCATAGCAACATTTGTATTCTCACTTATCTTCATTTCTTTTTCTTCTTCTTAGGAAAAAATATTCTATCTAAATGACTAGCAAACCTATCTAGTAAACCAAAAAATTTATAAAAAAATTTATCAATCATCTTCCTTGACCCTTGTATCTTGTTAGCTTTTGTTGACGCTTCTCACTTTTATTCTTAGATTTTTTATGCGCACCTGGTCCACGCTTCTTAGGTTTCTCTCTAGGTATAAAGTGTGTAAACTTTTGCTTTGCCATTACTTCTTCTTATATTTTTTTTTCTTTTTCTTCTTACCTGTTTGCTGCGAAAGAAGTGTAGGTTTCTTTTTACTATACTGTGATACGAACATTGTAGGTGCTTGTGTTGACATTACTTTCTCTTAATTAAATCTGTTGCTTTCAAACCATACACAGAAGCTATTACTCCCACGAATATAGTCTGATACCAAAAGGGTAGGTTAGAAAAGTATTCAAAGAAGAGTTGCATCTTCTCCATGTGAGCAGGATTGTCAGACCAAACTGCAAATCCTAACATTACTATTGGCACACTAAGTAAAATTAAAATGAACTCGTCTTTCCAGTCTGAGTTTCTGCTCTCTAATAATTTACCTTGATACTCTGCTTCACCTTTTGCCATCTTAGCAGCATGATTCATTTGAGCATCTGCCATAAGCATTTTAGTTTTCTGTTTGTTTTTATAAATATGACTACCTGCTTGTACTGCAAGTTTAATAGCACTTAACCACATTATACTAAATCCTTTGCCTTACCAATTACTGGCTTGTATTTTGTTTTGCCTTCAGATCTATAAGCATGAAGGAATTGCTTTCTAGGATCCTTATCACAAATACTGCAATGTATCCACCCAGAATTAGGCTC
>Ga0315330_10002732_pt1 | contig 12119 bp, 8 predicted proteins | sample M140m34915metaG_FD_203453 | JGI IMG/M metagenome (GOLD analysis project Ga0315330, IMG submission 203453) | Ammonia-oxidizing marine archaeal communities from Monterey Bay, California, United States - M1 40m 34915 | ecosystem: Environmental > Aquatic > Marine > Intertidal zone | place: USA... | reverse complement strand
CCAATGGATTTTTCATTGTCTATAAAATTAGGACTATCCGCAGAAGATCATCTATCACTATATGGAATTGCTAAGTCAAAACCCATGGGAACTAAGATTCTTAAAGCATTCAATGAACTAAACGAAGAAGAAGAATATGACCCTGAACCTGAAATTCAAGAAATGATTGAAAAAGAAGAAGTGAAGGAAGATACTGGTAAACAGTTCAGATTAGATTCTTTCTAATTAGTGAGCATCGGACCAAGTTTTAGGATGGAGAAGCACTAGAACTGTAAGTAACTCTAAACGACCAAACCACATCAGAATAGAGGTCCAGAATAGAGTCACCTCCCCCATACTAGACCACGTAGCAGTAGGGCCATACGAACCTAGCGCGGGACCAGTATTTCCAAGAGAGGACACGACTACAGAGAGTACATCATCTAGATTCCAAGTTGGCTCTAGGAATGAGATAAGTAACATTGATGACATTGCAAGAACTAACCAAGCACTAATCATTCCTAAAACAATAAAGACTTGTTCTTCATCAATAACTTCTTCGTTGACTCTCATTGCTATAACTTTCTTTGGTTGGATAATACGTAATACTTCTCTCTTAGCTAATTCAAAAGCAACACGAATTCTTAGTACTTTTAGACCACCCCCTGTGGAACCAGCTGATGCACCAACTATCATCAATAAAAGTAATACGAATTGGCTGAATACTGGCCATGTAGAGAAGTCAGTTGAGGAATAACCCGTACTAGATATCGAAATTGCCTGGAAAGCAGTATGCCTTAAGGTCTCAAGTAAACTATGATCGTCGTTACTTACTCGAAGAAGGTTCACTGTCATTGCTATCCATGCAACTAAAATAATTAGAAGATAAACTCTCAATTCTTCATCTTTTAAAGCCTCTTTTGTTCTACCTGCAATAATTAGATGATAAAGGCTGTAATTAATACAAGTTAGTAGCATGAATACCATTATTATTGATTCAATCAAAGCGGAGTCAAACTCAGTTATTCCAGCATCAGTCGTACCAAAACCACCCGATGCAAGAGTAGTCATTGAGTAATTAACAGAATCGAATATCGACATCCCCCCTACGAAATATAATAATCCTAATTCCAAAACTGTAAGAACAGTGTAAATTAGCCATAACCTCCTAGCAGTAGATTGTAGATTTGGCCCTAATCGAGATAGTGATGGACCGGTTAATTCAGCCCTTGCTAGATTCATTCCACCTCCAAGAATACTAGAAAATATCATTAAACCAAGCATTATCACTCCAATTCCTCCAAGCCATTGAGTTAAAGAACGCCACAAAATAATGCTTCTTTTTTGCTCGGCGATACAGTCGAATTCCTCAATTACCGTGTTTTCTAAAGCTAAAGCATTTATACAAACGGGACTAACTGATGAATCTATTACTGTAGCCCCTGTAGTGGTAAAACCAGACATTGATTCAAACCATGAATAAAGAAGTCCACGAAGAATTTCTATAAAACTAACGTCACCAAAGTGATAAGGCCCATAGAAAGTCCCTCCTAGCCAGAACGGCATGGCTCCCAAGACGATTACTGGGATCCAACCCAATGCGACAGATGCGAATGCTTCTCTGTCTCTAACTCTTTGATGAGTATTATTCTTCTTCGACCTTAAGATTAACCATTGACTAACAAAAGCAGCAATAAGTATTGGAATTAAGTATGTCTTAATTGCATAATTTTGATCTTCTGTATAAGCACTAAATAATCCAACTATTGCAAGAGGGACACAAACAACTCTAATCGTCCAACCTAATACTAGTTCTATTACATCCCAACGCATTATTAGTTCTCCAAAGACCTCTCGACTCTTTTTATATCGGATTTTTCTAAGAAAATATAAATTTTATCAGACGCCTCAAGATTTTCTACTTGACTAGGGAGTTGGACGCTCAATATTCCTTCTTCATTTAGCCTCTCAACCATCACAATTCTACATCCAATCTTACTCTCAGCAGCAGATATGCTTCTACCAACTAAATTATTTCCTGAACTTAAAGTTGCAGACATAGATATTAATTCAGGAATTGTTGGTATTGATTGGTAAGCTCCAGGGACATTCATATGAATAGATTTGAGTATTGAAGTTACAGTTACTAAACGTCTACTAATTGGACGGGTCAAGCCAATCCTCTGAACTGCTTCAACTAGTGCCCTATCGTTCAACAGCAAACCTGTTCTTGAAACACCTTTGTCCTTTGCACGCATAGAAATGGCAATGTTAAGATTGTCATCAGCTAGTGCAGCTATAGTTATATCCTGTTGATCAATGCCTAATTCCCTTAGTAAATCTTCATCTTGAGGGTCTCCGTGGATGACATCTAATCTTTTATTCACCCCTATTTGAGAACCGACTAATTCATTGGCAAAATCAAGATCAGGTTCAATAACAACTACTTCAGAACCAATGTCAAGATAATGTTTAGATAATTTATTCCCAAATTGTGTCGCTCCAAAAATAGCTACTTGAGGTTTTTCAGGAAGCTCAGGATCTACACATCCTATCGCCTTTGTAATTTGTCCGAATTGTGATGTCGAGCGAGAGACGAAGACTAATTTATTACCCTCAGAAATTACTTCATCACCTGTTGTTAATTTACCTCCTCCATCACTAGAAGAAATAGCATATATTGATGGGAGATCTACAAAAATATTTCCTGCATCTCCGGTCTTAACGCCTATCAAAGTAGATTTCGAAGTCACCTCTACAGATGATATCCAAGAATTATCTCCAAAGGCGAGTATTTCATCAATTGAAGGAGCAAGCAAACCAGCGGCTAATTGTTCTACAATCTCGTCAGAAGCACAGACAATATGGTCAGCACGAGTCCATTTTTCAAGAGGGCCCGCACCTTTATTATTATTCATTAAATAAGGACTACTAATAACTGCGATAGCAGTTAACCCAGCAGCATTCCTATCTCCTACTTGTTCGCTATAGACCCTCTTAGCAAATGCACAAGCGAGAAGATTAATTTCATCGTTGTTTGTAGCCATTACAATAATTTCAGCATCACTAATTCCAGCCCTCAAGAGAGAATCTCTGGAGAGTACGGAACCAGTAACTAGTAGACAATCGAGAGATTGAGATTCATTGATAGCACTAGGGTTGGGATCGATTAGAGCAACACTACGTTTTTCTTGCCGTAAGGCGCTAGCAACTCCTCTGCCAACCTCCCCAGCACCAGCAATGATTACTCTCATCTATCACCCTGACTTGACAGAACGAATATAATCATACTTACTGCTGAATTGTAAATGTAGTCATTAACGAATATTTTGAAGCGGATGAAAAATCATTCCTCCTCGGAGATTCTTTCACCCCTAATGCGATTTTTAGAAGCAAGACGTATTTTTTTATCCTGCCTTACAGTTCTACGAAATGCTTGTGCTGCCGCCGGAGTCATACCAATTGCCAACCACTTTTTCTGAGAAATTGGCCAATAATAAGAGATAATAGGTGCGAAAAATAGTATTATCAAAGGATACCATAAAGTGAGTATTAATCCAAGGATTAGAATACTCCGTGCGATTGTACTGAGATAAAAAGTCTTGAATCTTTGGTGATTTAGTACTCCAGCACCTTGAAGAGTAGATATTTCGGCGTTTCCTACACAAGCAATTACTGCTAATGAAAGTGCAATAATGACTGAAAGTATGGAAAAACCGGAAAACTCTGATGTCAATTGTGGGTCAAAAAGTCTCACAATAAGTACAGAGGTGAACATTGCCCCCATTCCCAAACCCAGTGTCCAACCGTAAGGGGTGGAGGAGCGTAGGGCCACTATCTTAGGCCTACCGAGCAAGAATAGGACTAATGCCGATTCTGAAGCTGCAATAAGTAATGAAACAAAAAATGCTGTAGCTATATTTAATTGAGAATTAATAACACCAAATTGTAGTATCATCTCATCAGATGCTACTGCAAATACCATTCCTGATACAATACCATAAAGAAGATATTTGAATGCACCGGCCATATCATAAAATCCAGTCATCTTAGCTATGATTCCTCTCCATCCAATATAGACACCTAACAGACCTATTGCAAAGGCAAGTTGCATCTGCACAAGAGGGATCTGAGCAACGGCCATGATTGGCGATAGGGTTCTACCTTTCAGTTCACCGACTCTAATAACCTTCAAACCACCCTAACATCACCCAAGGTTGTGGCGCTCGAGGGGTTCAAGAATCGTATTCTTGGTTCGATTGGTTTATTGAAGGGAAAAAAGCAGGTTGATGAAGAATCTGTAAAAGACCTTAGTCGCTCTCTAAGAAGGGCATTGTTGGAAGCAGATTTCAATGTAAGACAAACAAAAGAGATCACTGAGAGAATAGAAAGAAGGCTATTAGAGGATGAAAAACCACCTGGTTTGAAACTTGAAACTCATGCAATGAATCTTATTTATTCAGAACTTGTAAGAATACTGGGCCCTCCAAGAGAAATAAAACCTCATAATGAAACTATTCTGATGGTCGGCCTTTATGGTCAAGGTAAAACAACTACTACTGCAAAAATGGCAGACTGGTGGAGAAGAAAGCATGGAGTTAAAGTCGGTGTTATTGAAGCAGATGTTCACAGACCTGGTGCGTATCAACAACTCTGTCAATTATTAGAAGGGACAAATATTGAAGTATATGGAGAACCTGAAGAAAAAGACGCAGCGAGAATTGTCAAGAATGGTCTGAAAAAAGTAGGAAATTCAGATGTTGTAATAATAGATACTGCAGGAAGAGATAGTTTAGATGAAGAATTAAGAGAAGAATTAATTGAAATTGCAGATATCGCTAATGCGACAGAGAGATTCCTTGTTATTGACGCCCAAGTTGGTCAAGCCGCTGGAAAAGTAGCTCAGACATTTCACGATCTTGTAGGAGTAACTGGCACTATTGTAACTAAGTTAGACGGTACAGCTAGAGGAGGGGGGGCACTCTCAGCTGTAGCAACTACTGGAGCACCTATTGTCTTCGTTGGAGAAGGTGAACAAGTCAAAGATTTAGAAAAATTCGAATCTGATAGATTCATTTCAAGATTACTAGGTATGGGAGATATCAAGGGATTAATTGATCTAGCGCCCGGAGATTTAGATCAAGAAGAAGCAATGAGATTAGCTCAACGTTTAATGTCTGGAAGATTTACTCTTACAGACATGTATTCACAGATGGAAATGATGAGTAAGATAGGCACAGTTGACAAATTAATGTCGCATCTTCCTGACTCTATGTTTGGAGGAATGGGGTCGCTAGGGCGAGGACAGAAAAAACAAATGCAAGATAATCTAGAGAAGTATAGGGTAATTATGGATTCTATGACCCAACAAGAAAAAGATGAACCATTATTACTTAAACACAGCAGAATTAGAAGAATAGCTAAAGGTTCAGGTTGTACAGAAAAAGACGTAAAAGATTTAATTGGTCAATGGAATAAATCTAAGAAAATGATGAAAGGAATGAAGGGCGACAGAAAGATGCGTAGGCAAATGCAATCAATGATGAATATCGATGATGCTGACTTCGACTTAGGGTGATATTTTGCAACGGCATTATGCCATTATTGGTCATAAAGCACCAAGTTCAGGGAATCTAAATTTAAATGATCTACCAGGATCGGGAAGAATAGATGTATTAGTTAGAGCGATAAATTCTGCCCTTTTCATATCTCATGGAATAAGAAAAGATACCAACATCACATTACACCTTCAAGGAGGAGAAGGACCAGATAGGAGGATTTTCTTTGACGGTGAGATATTAGCAGGAGTGAGGCCTGACGAAAGATCTATTGCAGGACAGATAAAAGCCATAATGAAATTACCAATTCCACCAATCGGGCAATATAAAGAAATCACTCAGGGGATATTTCATTCAGGAGGAGATATCTCTGATACCATTAAATCTTGGAAAAATAAAAAAATTGACATCAATATATTAGACGCTAATGGTAGAGATATTTCGGAGATATCAAAAAAAGAAAAAGTGGGAATTATTCTTTCCGATGATTCGCCTTTTAGTCAAAAGGAAATTGAACAATTTACAGAATATGAAAAGATATCCTTGGGTGAAAAATGGTTACAAGGACATTCATGTATAGCAATCTCTCAATATATTTTTGACAGACTATGAACTAAACCAGAATGGAAGTCCTTGACTATCAGATATTGATGCTGCATCTAGAATCGACTTTGGCATACCCAATGGGTGATTGACAGGCCATGAAGAAAGAGGTGAAATTGCATATTCACCTGAATTTACAGAAAAACAATCAGTTTCGGGGATTTCTTCCTCTATAATTTCTGCTGCACCGACCTCAAAAGCCATATCTTCAGAACCTGTTTGATGGCTCGTAATAGCACTTCTGTACCATCTAGAACCAAGAGACACAGTATTGAAATGACCATTCCATTTCAGAGGTGCATTCAGGTTAAGAAAGATATTACCATGAGAAAAATTCTCCCTTAATGAGTCTGCATTGGATGATAATTCTGGTAGAGATTTTGAACCGTTTTTTCTTAGAATATCTGGAGGATTTAGAGGTAGGAAATTTAGACAAGATTCTATAACTTTGATAGCACCGTTAACTGAATCTTTGAAATCACTATGCTCATATGTTGCCAAACTAATCGCTATAGAAGGCATTCCATAAAGTCCGCTTTCTCGAGCCGCTGATACAGTACCAGAGTGCATAATATCGACAGAAAGATTGGGCCCTTGATTGACACCTGATATGCACATTGAGGGTTTAAATTCAGGTTCTAGCATACTAAGACCACCATCTAATGCAACAATAACGCAGTCACATGGAGAACCATCTAAGGAGTAGACTTTCAAAGGAATTTTCTTATTTATCTGTAAATTTTCAGCAATGTCTTGTCTATTGGTAACTTTCAATTTTTTACGAACAGATATTTTCATACCTGTAGCAGATTGTTCAGTAGCAGGAGCCAAGACTATCAGAGGGTATTCATGAATATTCAATTCTCGTATTAGGCACTGAATACCTGGTGCATCGACCCCATCATCATTTGTGACAAACAATGTTGGTTTAGTCATAGAGTTGCGAGTAGCCTTTAGTTCATGAAGGCGATTCATCTATTGTTTGCTCATTAGCTTCTTCAAATTTTACCATCATCGCTCCAACTAACATTAAACAACCTCCAATAACTGTCCAAATACCCAATGAAATATCTCCTGACAAGAGCCATCCAATTACTCCTCCAATTACTGGTTCGAATAATAGTGCGATTGAAACGATCAATGGGGGAAACCAACGTAATACTGCGTTGATACCTGTGTGACCCAATAAACCAGGCCCTAATGATAGGTACCCAACCCAAAATATCCAACTAAGGTCAAACCATCCGAAAACCCCTAACTCAGGTAATGTTTGAGAAAAACTAGTCCCCTCTATGATGATTGATGCAGGTGTCAACCATACTGCAGAAAGAAAAGTAACAGGGAATGCATAAATAAATAGAGGCATGTTTCTTTTTGACCTTAAATATCGACCTGCAAAAAGATAGCCTACTACAGTAATTGCTCCTATAAACGCGAAAAAATTACCAATTAATGTCACCTCTCCATCTGCATCAATATCTTTCAGAGTAAGAGCGGCCCCAAAAAAACCGACCGAGGCACCAATTACATGCCCTCTTCTAATTTTATAACCTAATATAGGCATTAACAGCACAACGACTAGAGGGTGACTAGTTACAAACAGTAAACTGTGAACTAGACTAGTATGATCAAGTGACCAGACCCAAGAACCAAAATGAGCTGCTAAAAAGAAGCTAGAAAGGAAAATTATCATCGCGTCCTTAGATGAAAACAAATTTCTATCAAGAGATGATAATTGGTAAATAAATCCAGGGAGAAGAATTAGGGCAGTACCTTGCATTCTCCATGATGCTCGTAATATAGGAGGAATTTCACTCATCGATTGTAATACTGCTCCCGCGCTTGAAACCGCAAATAAAGCCACTAAAAGCAGTAACCAAGCACTTTTTGGAACTGCTCCTGAATCCGATTCCATTTTCATTTCACCAATTTATGTATAGTAATACCTGCAGTTCGGAAAAGAACTTTCACTTCAGGGATATTGCCGCCTCAGAATCTTGGAAAGATTGAAGTGGCTTATACTTCACGTGAAAAAAAACCAAAATATGATGAAAATATGGATTATCTAATGGTCACGAGTAATTCTAAATCTACCCATTGCTTCCATCCACTGGATTTCTCCACCGCCTTCTAAATTCATTGCAGGATCAAGAGGTAAAATTAGTGTCTCATATGTTTTACTATCCATTGCGTGAACTTCAGCGCCTTGAATATGAGTTATGATTGCAGATCCTTTTTCTATAACTGGAACATAGATGTTATCTGTAACCGTACCAACATGGCTACGCTTTTGCCCTGTAAATATATCTTCAAGTTCAATTCTTGCTTTAGCTGAACCGTGCTTACCAGGTTTAGATTTTGACATGCTTAGAATTTTGTAAGCACTTTCTTCAAGAGCAACATAGCGCCCTACTTTCAAGGTTCTAATTTCAACTCTATTGGTGCCTGGCATAGTTATCATTCCAAGTGGTTGGAGGCTACCTTATCAGGGTTACTCGAAGTATAACTCAAAATATCCATAGCATACACTGAAAATAAAGAAAAAGTTGGGACCCAAGCCGGGAGTAAAAACTCCCGACTTAGGTTCTACGTCCGACTAAATTAGATTCAGTCGTCTCTACGGCGACCGATTAGAGCCGCGCCGATTAGAGCGATAGTCGCGAACAGTGCAGGGAATCCAGGTACGTTTCCGAATCCAGGTTCTGTACCACCATCAGTAGGTGCATCAGGGCCATCAGTATCATCTGAGTCTAGTACGTCACATATTGTGTCACCATCGAAGTCAGAAGGTATTGAGCTAGCATCCATGCTGTTAGATCCACAAGCATCCTCATCTGCATCAGAATATGTATCACCATCATCATCAGTGTCTTCGTTGTCACCAACTCCGTCACCATCTGTATCATCCCACTCAGAAGCATCTGTTGGGAATTGATCATCAGCATCTGAATCACCATCGCCGTCATCATCGTTGTCAGCATTGTCACCAAGGCCGTCACCGTCTAAGTCAGCAGATTCAGATGGATTCATTGGGAACGCATCATCTACGTCGTCAACACCGTCACCGTCATCGTCAGCATCAGCATTGTCACCAGTTCCGTCACCGTCACTGTCAACCCATTCTGTGTTGTCTGTAGGGAATGCATCAATTCCGTCATTGACGCCGTCACCGTCGTCATCTGCGTCAGAATTGTCACCTTGTCCATCCATATCCAAATCTTCGGATTCTAATGGGTCAAGTGGGAACGCATCATCTACGTCGTCAACACCGTCACCGTCATCGTCAGTATCTGTATTGTCACCAACACCATCACCATCGTTGTCTGAACTTTCTGAAGCGTCTAATGGGAATGGATCGCTTACGTCAGCAACTCCGTCACCGTCATCATCAGGGTCAACATTGTCTCCAAGTTGGTCACCATCAGTGTCAACACACTCTGCTGCATTCATTGGGAATGCATCATCTGCGTCAAGACATCCATCGTTGTCATCATCAGTATCTGCATTGTCACCAGTTCCGTCACCATCGTTGTCGTTACTTTCTGATGCATCTAGAGGGAACGCGTCAAGACCGTCAGTAACTGTATCGTCATCGTCGTCGGTATCTGCATTGTTACCTGTACCATCACCATCTGTATCCAGTGCTTCACTGCTATCCATTGGGAAAGCATCTACATCATCAGAGAATCCATCGTTATCATCGTCTGTGTCAGTAATGTCGCAGATTTGGTCACCATCGTTATCATCAGGTGTAGAGTTAGCTACAAGGCTATCAGATCCACATATTGCTTCGTCGACATCAGACCATGAATCATCATCATCATCTTCGTCAATATTGTACATTGAAGCGTCACAAGCAGAACCGTTCAGCATTGTGCTGCCTAGATTATCTGCCATGCCATCGCCATCAGTATCAACGCCAACACATGGGTCTAGTGAATCTAGATCCATATCATCGAGAACACCATCATTATCATCATCAAGGTCAGCGTTAGTCAAACCTTGTGGGACAGACATTGTTACATCATCAATCCACACAGTATCTGAATTTCCGTCAACTATACTGTCTTTCCAGTAATTCCATGTGAAAGTGTGTGCGCCTGCGTCAACAGTTCCAGAATATGTTCCAGTTGTTAAACCAGCCCAACGCATTGTATATCCAGAAGTTCTCTGGCAATTTGCATCATTATCGATACAGAATGACAGATAATCCCAACCGCTTTCAGTAGATACAGAATAAGCGAAAGAGTAAGATGCTGCATCTGCAATTCCGTCTCCATCAGTATCTGTATCGTTTACCATGTTAGTTAGTGAAATCATCATTCCAGATGCTGAGCTGCCTATGTTCTGGTTAGTTGACATAGCAGAGAACGCTCCAGAGATTGGAGATCCACTATCTGCAACCATTGGATATGTAGCCAGGCTAGAGGTCTGCCAAATTCCACCAACTGCTCCACCCTCGAAATCTCCAGAGAACGGAGGAGGACCAGTGAAATCAGGAGTACCATCTCCATCTGTATCAACCCATGCAGTACCATCTAGAGGGAATGGATCAACATCGTCAAGTACGTTGTCACCATCATCATCTAAGTCAGCATTGTCACCAACTCCATCACCATCGAAGTCACTTGTTTCAGTAGCATCGTATGGGAAAGCGTCAAGAAGATCGTCAACACCATCGTTGTCGTCGTCAGTATCTGCATTGTCACCAATTCCGTCCATATCATTATCTGCGGATTCTGTTGCATCTAATGGGTACAAGTCATTCAAGTCGTATACACCATCGTTGTCGTCATCAGTATCCTGATTGTCACAGTATCCGTCACCATCAGTATCTACTTGCTCACCTGCATTGAATGGACATGCATCAGTAACGTCGTCAACACCGTCGTTGTCGTCGTCTGCATCCTCAGTCAAGGTAGTTGTACAACCAGCTACTATTGTGTCTGGTAGACCATCGCTGTCAAAGTCATCAGATGCACATAGATCAAGTGGCCAAACATCAGCCGTATCTAGTACACCGTCACCATCGTCATCAGTATCAGCATTGTTACCAATTCCATCAGTATCTGTATCGTCCCACTCTGTGTCATCTAATGGGAACGGATCGTCGACATCATCATCTTGATCGTTGTCATCATTAGCGTCTTCTGTTAATGTACTTGTGCAACCAGTTACCATTGTGTCAGGTAAACCGTCACCATCAGTATCAGTATCTGCACACTCATCCATCGGGAAAGCGTCGTCCACGTCAAGAGTCAGATCGTTATCGTCGTCTGTATCTCCATTGTCACCAGTTCCGTCTGCATCATTGTCAGTCCACTCGTTGACATCGTCAGGGAACACATCAGCTGAATTTCCATAGTTGTCACCGTCACGGTCAGAATCAAGTGCATCACAAGTTAGATCTGCATCCATATCTGCAGGAGTGCTTGTAGCATCCAGAGGTAGAGATGTAGATGCGTATGTACTGCTATCATCACAGTTTACAGTCTCATCTAAGTCAGAGTAACCGTCATTATCATCATCATAATCTAGTGATGTACCATATGTTGTGATTGTAGGTGCAACTGTACCAGATACATATGAGTAACTTGCTTGTACGAAACAAGCACCATAGAATGTTGATGGGTTACATCCGTCACCATAGGAGTCACCATACGAAACCGTGTAAGTACCAGCAGTTGTGTAAGTCCCTACAGTGTTAGAAGTTCCTGTACTGAATCCAGAATATGTAGTAGATGTACCACTTGGTTCGTCAACAGTTACTCTTGCTTCACCACCATAACTTGCTGTTTGTAGAGTTACAGTTAGCGTCTCACCCGCAGGTAGATCGAATGTACATGAAACAGAGTCATCTACACCAGATACATCGTCACCAAATGAATTTGTACCAGAATCTACTGCTATGTAATCTCCAATTGCAGGACTTGGGTATGAGGACATTGTGTACCATTCTGTTCCAGGGTTAGTCTGACC
>Ga0315330_10002728_pt1 | contig 12123 bp, 8 predicted proteins | sample M140m34915metaG_FD_203453 | JGI IMG/M metagenome (GOLD analysis project Ga0315330, IMG submission 203453) | Ammonia-oxidizing marine archaeal communities from Monterey Bay, California, United States - M1 40m 34915 | ecosystem: Environmental > Aquatic > Marine > Intertidal zone | place: USA... | reverse complement strand
CGGAGCGCTGGCGGAGGCGGAGCGAGCGTTCACGGCGGCGCTCAAACTCCGAGACCAGCGACGATGCGGCACCGACGTCTCCAATGGATCCAAAAATAAGAACCCGTATCCGAACAGGTGCCGCGGGGACTTACTCCGCATGCGGGCCATCGCGCGGCTCGACAGGCTCGGGTACGGACGCGACGACGACGCCGCCGCCGCCGCCGAGGACGACGACGACGATTTCGACCCCGAGGGCGACCTCGAGGAATGCGTCGCGATCGACCCGGGGGACCACGCCGCGTGGCGGGTCCTCGCCGATGTCTCTCGAGAACGCGGCGACTGCGAGGAAGCGTTCCTCCGCCTACGCCGTGCACAAGCCGCGGCGCCGAACTCCGCGAAGATCGCCCAAGAGGTGTTCGCCGCGGCGCGAGCCGCGCGGGATCAGATCCGCGGGGGTAAGGGTACGTACGAGGGTCGACGCGTGCCATCCGGCGTGGACGCGCGTGTGGATTCGTTTTATAAGATCCTCGGCGTGACGGCGTCGGCGACGGCGAAGCAGATTCGCCGCGGGTACCGCAAGGCGGCTGCGGTGTGGCACCCCGATAAGTGGCAGAGCGGCGGCGGCGCGGCGCTGGCGACGGCGGAGAAGGAGTTTCGGAGAGTGTCGGCGGCGTACGAGGTTCTCGGGAACCCTTCGCAGCGGCGGGCGTACGACTCCGATCCCGCGCGATTCGAATCGAAGGTTGCGAGTTGATACGTGTTATTCAGTTCAGCGATGTATCATGACCCTCGCGTTGTTTGATCTTCGACGAAAGCGGTCTCTCTTGACTGACGCTTACCTTCGAAGGTACATCGTAACCCTCACGATGAATTCTTCCATGTCAGCTCATCCCGCGCGACTCCATGTACGCGAGCACCTTCTCCGCGCGCGTGTTTTCCCCGGCGCTCTCGAAGGTTTCCAGTAGCTTCCAGCATGCTGCCTGACTGGGCGCGTGTCCGGCGGCGAGCGAGTCGATGAACACGCCCTCCGCGGACGACGGCATGCGCAGCGTCGAACACAGATTGAGCATCTCCTCGAAGACGTCCGACGGGACGATGCCGTATGGGACCTGCTTGAGGTCCGCGTAGGCAGCCTGCGCGGGCTTGTACTCGCCCTGTGCGCACGCGTCTCTCACGGCGTCCGCCAGCTCAGCCACCCGAGGCGCCGCGGCTTTCTCCTTTATTTCCCTCATACGGATCGCCTTCTCCTCGTCGGTGAGGGACTTGCCGCGGTCCGTCGGTTTTCGTACTCGCACCGTGGGTTTCTTGTTCGTCGCGGGTGTCGGGGACTCGCCGCCCGGCGCCGCGTCGGGCCTAGGGACCCGCCTCGGGACCCTCGCCGCCCTCTTGGGCTTAGATGCCCGCGGTTCGTCCCCGCCCCCGCCCGCATCGCACCTTGCCACTTGGATCCACCGCACTTGGATTCGACCGGACGAGGCGCATCGCGACCCGCTGTACCGTCGAGGGTATGTTCCTATGGCGCCGCATGGGGCGGTCAGCGCGTGTAACATGCCCGAGCCCAGTCTACGCCGCGCGGCCGCGAGTGGTGACGAAAGTAAACAACAAAGTCCTCTTTTCCAGCTGTGAAGAAGAGGGGTCCGTTGGCTGGAGACTGGGCGTCTTCGGGCGGGTCTCTTCGCGGCACTCACGGACAGGCGCGATGTCGCAACCGCCAACTCCGCGGGTCATCCACGACGCGCTCACGCCCGCGCAGCTCGCCTCTCTGCGCGTCGGCGGCGCGGGATGGGACGGACCCGTAGTTGGCCTACCTGAGACTCGTGGTTGGCGCCTCGGGCTCGTTGTAGGCGGTCTCGGCTCCGGCAAAAGCTCCCTCGCCCGCGTCGCTCACCAAGCGTTCCGGGTCGAGCCGCAGCCGACGGAACCCCTCCGGTGGGCCCCCGACAAGGCGGTCGTCAGTGGCATCGGCGCCAGCCCCGACGCGTCCGTCGCGGCGCTGCAGTCGTGCGGCCTCTCCGCGGTACCCGCGCTCCTCAGGCCCTTCTCGTCGCTCTCGGGCGGCGAGCGAACAAAGTCCGAGCTCGCGCTCAGGGTCCACGCGCACCACACCGTCTTCGACGACTTCGGCGCGACGGTATCGAGGGACGCCGCGTCGTCCGCCGCGGCCGGAGTCGCCAAGCTCCTCGCCAAGTCCGACGTGGTAAAGCGAACGCTCCGAAGGGTGGTCTTCACGTCGTTCCCCGAGGTTGGGGGGTACTTGGGCGCGGACTGGGTGTTGTGCCTTGAAACAAACACCCTCGTCATTCGCGGCGGCGCCGGACCCGCGCTCGGCCCGACGATCGTCATCGACGACTCGGAGCTCGAGATCACCACCGCGCCGCCCGAGCGCCAGTCCGAGGGGAACGACGTCAAGGAGCTCAAGACGTCGGTGAGGGTTGATGAGTGGGTGAAGAAAGCGTCCGAAGCTCTGGCGACACCGTTCGACGGCACCAGCGTCACGTGCGTCCACCGCCTTCCCTGGTCCATCATCGAGCGCGTCAAGTACCCGCCGGACGATGAGCGGGAGGCAACGGGAGGAGAGACGCCCTTGCGGATCCTGCTCGTGAGCGGCCGCAGCGGGTCCGGCAAGACGGCGGCTTGCGCAGACGCCTTCGGTCCCCCCGGTGAGTGGGCCAACGCCGCGAAGGGACGCGGGGTCGAGTCCATCGACGTTCGCGTCGCGAGGTTCCAGGCGCTCGGTTTCGACGAGTTCGTGATACGTGGACAGTACGGGCGGACCGCGCGCCAGTTGTGCGAGGCGGACCCGAGCGAGATGTCCACCTCCGAGGCGTACCTGGTATCCCTCGCGGACTCGATCAGGACGGGCGCCGTGCTGGACGAGTTTCTGACTTCGCTGCCCCCGGCGACGCGCGCCAAGGTGGCGAAGTGCGTTGGTGTATACGCGAGACACGAGCGCATCCAGGGTCTGGTGCTGCTGAGCTGCCACGGCGAGGAGATCGCGCGTGATCTTCAGCCGGACGTCATGTTCTCCGCGGAGACTGGCGTGGAGGTTGACGTTGAGTCCATCGACCCGGTCACGATCCAATCGGACGCCGCGGCGTGGCCCCCCGAGGACCTCATCCGCCGCCCCACGATCCGCCTCACCCGCCACAAGATCGCGGGTGGAGAAGGCGTCAAGGCTGTCAAGGAGGCATGGTGGGCGGAGTTCTCACCCAACCACTACCTCGGCGGAGCTAGCTTCAACGCGAAAGGCTGCCAGGCGTGGGTGTTTTTCATAGGTGAACGCGCCGTCGCATTCGATTCCACCCTTCCCATGCCCGGGAAGAGCGTCCAGACCGTTCGGCAGTACAGGCTCGTGGTCATGCCCGACTTCCAGGGGCTGGGCATCGGCTCCGCGGTGACGCGGCACGACGCTGCGAAGATCATCACCACCCGCCGCGCGAAAACAGACGTCTACGACGACCCCTTCACGCAGCGATACATGAGCTCCACCTACCACACCAAGCTGGGTAAGTCGAGGGACGCGTCGCCTCTGTGGCGCGGCTCCAACCTGAACGGCAAGCCCAAAAATATGGCCGACACGAGCAAGTCGATCACCGCCGGCTTGAACGTACTTCAAAAGGCGAAGGGCAAAGCGATTGCGAGCATCGACAGGCAAAAGTCGTCAAGCGCCGTGAAGGAGCGCAAGGCTATCGTGTACTCCCACGAGTACCTCGGGACCGACGCCGAGCGGCGGCTGTTCCTGGCTGGGTGTGGTGAGCGCTGCGAGGAGCAGAGCGAGAAGGAGAACAGGAACTTTCTGTCCATACGGAAGATCAAGGGAGGCCCGCCGGCTCCAGCCCCGGTGAAGCGGCAGATGACGCTCGGATTCGCCGTCGCGCCCAAGAAGCCACGGCAGTGAACACACGCGTCGAGTACGAACAACACGGCTCACAAACGAACGTACGGAGGTACGACATGACTACGAAACAGCTAGCTAGCACATAGAGGGAACCCGTCCCTTAGCGTTGACGACGAAACGAATACGTTCAACCCGTTCAACCAGTGAACTCTGCGATTGCGTCGCAAACAGCCTTCGCGGCGACCTCGCCCGCGGTGCTCTCGTCGACCACGCTCCAGGTGCTGAGTTTGCCCTTGACGCCAGTCACCGGCTGCTTGAGCGCGACGACGTGCTTGATTCGGTGCACCCTCGGCCCGTGCGCCCAGCCCCCGTCGCCCCACCCGCCGTGTCCTACTGACGCCGCCGCGGCGCTGACCACCTTGGTGTTCTCGCCGATGCATATGGCTCCGACGATGGAGCCGCGACGCGGGAGTCGCGCGCCGATGCCGGGCGGGACCGGCGGGTTGGCGCCCTCGGACGCGCGCCAGTGCTTGCGCCACGAGTTTTCCTCCGCCTCTGTCGGCTGGCCGTAGCCGAGGTGCAGGGCGTACCACCCCGGTGCGATTTGCCACGAGCGGTTCTCGCATCGCTTGGCGCCGGCGAGTATGGCGGCGACCAGGAGCTCTCCCTTGAGGGTCAGCGCGGTGAGCTTGTTCGGTTTCGGCGCCGATGGGGTGGGAGGCGAGCTCGGTAGGACCCGGCGGGGGTCCGGCGGCCTCAGCGGGAGCGCGTGAGCGATCGGCCTCGGCGATGCGTTTTTACGTGGACTTTGACCCGGCGACCGCGGCTTCTTGCATATCGACGGGATCAGCCAGCTGTCCAGCGGCCCTCGCGAGGGCGCCTCCGTCTTACGATTAGCGTTGGCGGTCATGCCGTCGACTCCGATACTCCCGGTGGTTTCGTCGCGCGGTGACGCGCGCGTGCTGTGTCAATGTGTCACCGGCTCCGAGGACACGTGCGTTTCACGGAGACGGGACGGCCGAAAATCACAGCTGTGCACATGTTGACCAGTGCCACGCGAGACGCGTCTTTCGTTCGTCACTACAAGCATTCGCTGACTATTCGCCGCTACGACACACAAACACTACATCATCCTGATAATATCACGTCGTCGCCACCCTTCGGGGGCTCGTCGTCCAGCCCCGCGTCCTCCCTGCTCCTCTTCGCCGCCGCCGACGTGAGCGACATCTCGTAGAGGGTATTTTCCATCTTCTTCAAAGTGTACTTCAAGCCGTCGTACTTTTTCCGCAGGGCTCCGTTGCGAAAGTCAAACTTGAGGAAGATGCCCATGAGCGCGTCGACGATCTCCCTACACTTCTTCACAGCCTCCACGTCCCTCACCGTCGCCTTGGCCACGCAGTATCGGTTAAGTTCTCCGGTAAAGTCTAAGATGCCTCCGAGGTATTCGTCCCTGTCGCATCGCGCCAGGTCGGGGTGCGTCGACGGGACCAACGTGCCGTGCTTGACGAAGTGCGCGAAGACCACGGCCTCGGCGTACTCCTCGAGCCCGCCGGAGTAGGACCCGCCTCGCAGTGGCGGGTTGGCTGAGACGATTGGCAGGAGTTCGTCGGCGACGGCGGCGGCTTGTGCGATGTGCGCGTCCGCCTTGTCGATCTCTCCGCGGTGCAGGCAGTAGATGGCCACCTTGGACGTCTTTGTGATGTCCCTGGCGCGTTTGATGACGGTGTCCCGCTGCTCGTCGTACAGGACCATCGCCTGCCTCAGGGCCTCGAAGTCGTTCTCATCGACCCAGGTCATCTTAGATGATGTCGTCGACGCGTTGATTCTCACGCTCGGCCGGGCGTGAACGCGGCTCCTAGACTGATACTTCGCGGCACCGAGCGCGCGTGTGCTCCGGGGACTTACGCGGAGCGAAGATACGGCGGCGCAGAGTTGGGCGACCGCGAGCATTCGGAGGGGGGCGCGCCTCCCTGTGACCTAATGAAAAAAACGAATCTGAGCTGACGTCAGATCCACTTTTTGCGCAACGCACACGCATCCATCGGCGCGAGAGGGACATTCATCGATGAACCCCAAGGCGATGCTGAGCGGGCTGACGGGGCAGGTCGCCAAGCCGTGGTTCCCCCTCGTCATCCTGGTCCTGTCGACGTTGAACGTCTTCATCGTGTTCCTCTCCGGCGGCGTCACCGCGCTCTTCGTCAGCACGTGCGCCGCGAGGGGTCGTAAGGGGTTCATGGTCGCGGCGGTGTGCAACGCGCTGGGGGCGCTGCTCGGGTATTGGATCTTCGGCACCATCGTGGACAGGAACGGCACCGACTGGGTCAAGGCGCAGTACCCCGACATCTTCGGCTCGGACAACTGGCGGCGCGTGCAGGATGCCATGTCGGCGTGGGGGTGGATCGGGGCGGTGGCGATATCCGCCGCGCCCGCCCCGTTGCACCCGCTCGTGGTGTTCGGGGCGCTGAGCGGGGTGGGGCGGTGGGTGATGCTGAGTGCGGTGTTCCTCGGGAGGCTCATCAAGTACGCGGGGTTCGGGTTCGTCGCCACCGCGGCGCCCGGGACGTTCCGATGGGCCGCGAAGGGGAAGGGCAAGAAGGAATAGTCGAAAGTTGTACGTGGGGTAGTCTGACATTAATGCGAGTTGATCAATTTACACTTTTTGACGACTAAATCTCTGTCTCTGGTTCCGTCCGAGCAATAAACGCCACTCGTGTCCCGGAATCTCGTGCCGAAGTGCCGAGCGAGCTTCGAGCGGGAAAATATAAGGATCGCAAGCGCCGCAACGGAACCAGGACGGAAGGACTGGCTCCAGGGCCATCGATCCGGGACTCGATCGTCGGAACAACTCCGGCACATCCGCCTCGACTCGCCCAGGGAGTAAACTAGGTTCCGCGGACGTCGCACGTCACCGCGAGGCCGACGTTTCGGTGATCTCAAGGTGCGCTTTTCTCCGCCGCAAATTAGGGCGTCCCGTCGACAATTACGGGCCGAGCCGATCGCGCGCGGGGTGCATCGCGAGCGGCCGATCCCGTCGCTCGACGACGGCCGGACCTCGCCTGATGCACCCTCGCCGCCGCCGTCTCGACCTCGCCGTCTCGACCGCGCCGGATCCGGGTGCAGCCTTCCAACGCTTGGGAAGGCTGCACCCCCTTAATTTTCCCATAAAAGCCCGAGCGCGTCGGACGATCTGGCCATTACGAGGCGCGCATCGCGAGTGTGCACGAGAATTCACCCGGAACCGCCTCACGGTGCCTTCCATCGCGGTGGCTCGTCGCATCATCACACGCGCGCCCGTCGGCCTCGTCGGTTTCCACGTCCGCGCGCCCCACCCGCGACCCGACGCGTCACCAGATCCCTGAACCCTCTGGACCAATCTCGTTCATCGCACCACCAGGCAACCTCGGTTAACCCTCGAGTCACATGACGGACGTCGACATGGCCCCCGTGGCCCCCGAGCCCGCGGCTCCCGCACTCGCGGTACCCTCCGATCCCACGACCATGAACGGCGGAGACGGACGCGACCAGCTCTGGCCCCCGGGCTCGGAAATGCAGATCTTCAGCGAGAAGCTCTGCGTGCTGCTCACGCCCAACATGTCCCTCAAGGCGCCCAAGGGCTACGCGTGGGTGCCCGAGGGCGACCACGACTTCGTCGCCGAGGAGTGGGAGGAGCGCAAGCGCGTCAAGAAGAACCCCGCGCGTCTACACATGCCGCCGCCCAAATCGAAAAAGGTCAGTCACAAAGCCCCCGCCGCGCGCGCGCCGCAGATCCCCGTCTTCGAGCCCGTCCCCGAAGTCTCCATCGACGAGATGGACTTCACCGGCCTCACCGAGGATGAGATCAAGGCTAAGAAGAAGGAGATCAAGCGACGGAAAAAGGCTCAGCTCCAGGCGCAGCTCGCCGCCGTCGTCGACGCCAACACGAAGCTCGATCAGGCCGCGCTCAAGGCCACCGGCACCCCGACCATGTCCGCGCACCGCGAGGAAGGCAAGCGCCCGACCAAACCCGTGAACCGGCTGGTTGACAACATCGCGAGGCAGGCGCAGAGCGCCGCGCCGGGCAGCGGCGGCAAGAAGACGAAGAAGGTTGCCAAACGCGACAAGAAGGGGAACGTGATCACGCACCGCGTGCTCAAGGCGCAGGAGATTGACGCCATCCGGGTCTTGCGCCACAAGGCGCTCATGAAGGAGTGCCGCGAGGCGCTCGGGTCCGTGCGCAAGCACAAGTACGCGTGGATATTCAACAAGGCTGTCGATCCCATCAAGGACCACATCCCGGACTACTTCGACATCATCAAGAATCCGATGGATTTTGGCAAAATCAAGGAGAAACTCGACAAGAAGTCGCAGCAGAACGGCGCGTACGCCGGCCCACAGGAGTTCGCCGAGGACATGCGCCTCGTCTTTGACAACTGCGAGACGTACAACTCCCCAGACTCGGACGCCGGGTTGATGGGGGGCACGCTCCGCCAGGAGTTTGAACGGGCGTGGCTGGCTCAAAACGTCGAGGCGAAGATGGCTGAGGAAGACGCCCTCCGCGCCCAGGAGGATGCCATCATCGCGAACACCTCCGACGAACCCGTCGAGGAAGAAGTCCTCGCGGAGTCGCAACAGGTGAGCGAGGTTAACCGACAGCTCGCGGAGGTTCAGCGACAGCTCGAGGAGCTCAAGAAGCAGCAGTCCATGGCGCCCCCGATGGGCGGCGGGTGGGGCGCGTCCACCCCGCCCTCCGGCGGCGGCGGCGGCGGCGGCGGCGCCAAGCGCAAGCGCATGGACGACGACGACTACTTCATGGAGGAGGAGGACTACGAGGAGTACGTCCCGGCGCCCCGCGGCGGGTCCAGGCGAGGCGGCGGCGGCGGCGGGGGCGGCGGCGGCGGCTCCCGGTCGGCGCCCAAGTCTCGCGCGGCGCCTCGCGCGACCGGCGGCGGCGGCGGGGGATCCTCCGCCCTTCCCAACCGCGACATGTCGTACGCCGAGAAGCAGGAGCTCACCGAACTTCTCGGCGAGCTCCCCGAGGATAAGCAGGCGAGGGTTGTGCAGATCGTCGCCGAGCGCCACGCGGAGATGGGCGGCGCGGAGGACGACCTGATCGAGATCAACATCGAGGAGCTCGACAGCGTCACCCTCTGGAAGCTCGACCGGTACGTGCGGTCCTGCCTCAAGCCCAAGAAGAAGAAGCCCACGCAGGCGGACATGCTACTCGAGGCGCAGAGGCTCGAGGCTGAGGCTGAACGCGAGCTCATGCAGGTGGAGGCGAGCCTGGGGGTGGGCCAGCCCATCGTGCCCCCCGGCGCGATGGACGCGCCGGCTCCAACCTCGGCGCCCGCGTCCAAGGCTGCGGACGGCGACGCCACGTCATCCTCCAGCGACTCCGACTCGGACTCCGACTCGGACTCCGACTCTGAGGATTCCGCGGAGGGTGGCGGCTCCAATCCCAAGGCGGGAGCCGCGCCCGCCGCGGTCGCCGCCGCCGCGCCCGCGGGCGGCGCCTCCACCCTCGTGGAGGTCTCGTCCACCGCGCGCGTCAACGAGGACCTCGCGCTCAAGCAGAACGCCTCGAAGAAGCCGGTCAACGTGCAGAACGCGGACGGCTGGGCCAACCTCGCCGACGACGTCGGCGCGGCTCCCGCCGCCGCCGCCGCCGCCAAGCCCGCGGCGGACATTCCCGACTCGCTCTGGTCCGAGTTTGAGACCATGGCGCAGCAGAAGACGGACCGGGAGAAGGAGCGCGAGCAGGAGGAGGCGAGGGAGCTGGCTGAGTCCGCGGCGAAGGAGCAGGCGAAGCTCGAGGAGGAGGAGAGGAAGGTTCGCGAAGTTGCCGAGGCGAACGCGGCGGCGAAGCGCGCCGAGGAGGAAGCCGAGGCTGCGAAGAAAAAGGCGCTCGAGGAGGAGCGCGCCAGGGCCAGGGCCGAGATCGGCGGCATGGCTCAGACCGTCGATATGGCTCCGGAGAAGGTGGGATCGATGATGAAAGAGTTTGAGGGGTGAGGCGCCGATACCTCCACTGCCAAATACGCAACGGGTGAGACGCAAATTTCGCCGGCTCGGTCCGTCGCAAAGACCACACCGTCCCACCGGAGTTCCACCGGACAACCAACCGTAGAAAAACCACAAAAAAAGATAGCAACATAGCACACACTGCGTTCCGATGAGTGTTCCGATATAATATTGACGGATCAACGAAGCAAACCTAGTGGCGCCGCGACTGAGACTCGCAAAAAACGTACGTTTTCATAAAATGCATCTATTCTCGCCCATGGAGCTATTCCAGACGAGACCTCGTCTCAACACCCACTGACTTCAACGCCGGGCGCTTAGAGGGCGGAGGTGGCGAGGATGGCGAGGGCACCGGTGCCGATCACGCCGAGGACGGCGCCCACGGCGAGCTTGAGGTCACCCTCGTACTTGTCGCCGTCGGTCTTGAACTCGGAGGGGGTGTAGATGGGGGCGTACTCGTCGATGTTAGCCTTGCCGTTGCGGAGGCCGAGCTTGTAGACGTAGCCAGCCTTGCCGTTGCGGCTGCGGGATCGGGAAAGGGGCGGGGGACGGGAGGTCAGCCTCGGCGGCGGGGGATTGGATTGGATTTGTTCAGCAATTCGCAGAGCTGAGAATCTGACGCGAGATCTCTCCGTGGGAAACCCGTGACGTAGATTTCGGGCCGTCCGACGCGGGGTATCTATCGATGCGGGACATGCACTCACAGCTTGGGGGCGGAGCCAGCCTCGGTGGAGCCCTTGTAACCAACGCCAGCCTGGCCACCCTGGGCCTTGGTACCCTGCGAGTCGAGGAGTGGGAAGGGGTGCCGTGGTCAGCGTCATCGCGGCCAAGTGGTTTTTTTTTCAGCAAGATACGGGAAACCGAAGGCGCGGGAATCGCGACGCGAGCGCGCGCGCCGGTCTTTTGGGGTCCAAGACGCGATCCAAACAGAATGCACGCGATCCGAATGAGACGATTCGCGCGTCAACCCGCGGATCTGACGCTCGCGACGCGTTCATCGACGCCCTCAACGGCGGGTAAAATCGTCGATATCGTGTGTTGGTTGCGAGTACTCACGCGCTTGGGGCCGGCTCCGTTGGCCATGATGACGGTCTGCGCGCGCTGGGACCTGACGGTCACGCGGGCCTGGACCTTCATGCCGGCGAAGGCGGAGGAGGTGGACATGAGAGCAGCCATTTTTATGGTGTGTGGTGGCGTAAACGAAGGTTTTACGTGGGTGCAAGTATGGATCGCGACCGGCATTTCACCCGCAAAATATGCAAGAATTCACCGTCAAGAGCCACGCCCGTGTGAAACTCACATCGAGCTGGGGAGATGCTCGATCGTGATTGGTTGAAAAGGGTTGTCAAAATCCGAGTCGATCTATGGAACGCGTTGAACCGTCATTCACGGGTCATTTGTACTCGACGTACACAGAGTCAAGGATAGTTTCGTAGACTATGATTTGTTGTCCATTCCTCGATACCAGCGTAGTTCTTCTCTCGAGCTTCATTATTGGGCGGAATGACGCTGTGCGCCTCGACCTGCTCGAACCGCCGCTCGTCACATTGTCAGATCGCGCTTTTCCACAGCCTTCATCGTGACGGCGAGAGATGGCCAGATCGCTCGCGCTTCTCCTGTCCGTCGTCGCGCTATGCGTGTCGCGCACCTCGCCCGTGCGGGCGCTCGACGCGGACGCCGGCGTCATCACCCTGAACGACGACAACTGGAGTGACCTGGTGATGAACAACGGGCGAGAGGCGTGGGTCGTGTCGTTCGGCGCGGATGGATGCGCGCCGTGCGCGCAGCTCGCGCCCACGTTCGCCAAGGCTGCCAAGCACATGGGCGGCATCGTCAACTTCGGACACGTCCACGTCGCCGACGACACCATGCTCATCGCGAAATCCGCCGGCCTGACCAAGATACCGCACGTGCTCGGCTACCCCGCGCACAAGACGCTCAACCCGTACACGAAAAAGACGGAGAAGATCGGAGTCGAGTATCGCAACAGCACGAGCTCGCACAAGCGAATCGCGGAGTTCGCCGCCGGCTTGCTCCCCGAGGATCGAGTGACGCGCGTCGTGGACGCCGACGCCTTCGCGACGGCGCGCGCCGACGCGGGAGACCTCCCGATCGCCGTGCTCATCACCGGGAAGGAAACCACCGGATCGCTCTTCAAGTCACTCGCCCTACGCTTCCGCGCCCGCGCCGCGTTCGTCGAGGTACACGCGTCCAACGTCGACGACGTCCTCGGCGGCGCATCGGGGTTGGACACCACCGCGATCGAACCCCCGGCGCTCCTCGCGTTCAAGAAAGACGCGCAGGCG
>Ga0315330_10002727_pt1 | contig 12125 bp, 8 predicted proteins | sample M140m34915metaG_FD_203453 | JGI IMG/M metagenome (GOLD analysis project Ga0315330, IMG submission 203453) | Ammonia-oxidizing marine archaeal communities from Monterey Bay, California, United States - M1 40m 34915 | ecosystem: Environmental > Aquatic > Marine > Intertidal zone | place: USA... | reverse complement strand
CGCGTCTTGATCATTGGCGACAGCATCTACAATACGCCCTCGCGCATGGCTGCACAGGAATTGAAAGGTCGTGTTGAAATCGTCTGGAAATACGAAATGTCGACTTTCCACTCTGGCGCGGCGTTGGAAGAGATCGATGAGTTGCTAGGCGAGAATAAATGGGACCTCATTCATTTCAACTTCGGTTTGGCCGACCTGATGTACAAAGATCCGAACACCAAGTCCATTCGCGCAATGAGCAAAGAAGCGGGAGGCGTTCGGGTTTCCTCGCCTCAGTTGTACGAGAAAAACCTACGCGCGCTGGTTAAATGTCTTCAAGCTTCTGGGGCTAAATTAGTCTGGGCAAGTACCACCCCGATCCCAACCGACTACAACGGCGTTTTAGAGGCCGACTCGGAAATCGAATACAATCGGATTGCCGCCCAGATCATGCAAGAGAAGCAGGTCACGATTAACGACATGCACGCCTACATCAATGCCAGCGAAGTTGCCCTAAAAAGTAACAATCCACTTTCTTTCAATCGCCACCCGCTCTACCCTCCAATCGTCCGCTCGATTCTCATGGAATTGAATCTGAATTAAAAGTGGACGCCTTTCGTTGGACAGAAGGTTCGAATTGTGCGCAGGGCTACTTTCCAAAGTACTTGCAGCGACAATGGAGACGCTGCGATAGCAGAATGATTGTTTCACGAGGCTGGCGATCAGTTCCGTAATAAGTACCCGCTTGAGGATCCGTGCTAAACAGTTAGTGGTACAGTTTGGGCTACTGTATCCCATCTCGTCCAAATTGCCGTCGTTATTCGAAGTTTGGAAATATTTCCGGCGTTGGGTATCGTTCCATTAACCCTTTGTTAATATATTCCTCACGAGGCAAATTCGGCGTGGGCCAATTGCCCGGCCAAATACGCACTATCCGACCGGGCCGAACTCCTTCGGTTATCAGGTCTGTTTTGAGTTGAATTTGAATTCCACTGCTACCAAGAGGAACGGCACCTGTAACTTTTCGGACATCTAGAATGGGACCGCGACACGCCATATGACTGGGGCCATATGCGCCATGATTATGCTTGAGTGTATCCGTGACCGAGTTCATTCTGGCGGATGCTCCCTTCTTAAAGTCGGCGTATAGGCTTGCGTCCATCCCTCCAAACAAGGTAGCTGTTACAGTTGCTGTCCCAAATTTGCCGTATTCTACTTTGTCAATCCATGCAGGCATCCAACGCGACCGGATAAACTCTTTATGAATAGCGGTTTGGCTTTTGGTTGCTCGGCTGATGGCAATGTCATCAAGCCAAATGTCGGAAATGTGGAATCTAGTGAAGATTCCATTTGGGGTTGGTTTCCATGAAATTCCGATAAGAGCCTGGAGCTTTAATCGGTGTTTGCCGCTGCTAGGCCATGTCCCCTCGTCAACGAGTTCCTCGACGGATAATAACTCACGGCCTCGCCAAATTCGCGTTGCGGCATCGAAGGTCATGGTTTCCTCCGGCGTCGATGAAGGCATTTGTTCCTTTGCACTCCTCACGCCTGTGATTTTGCCTTGGCTGCTTTCTATCTCCAGGGTCTGAAGATTCCAGACAAGTCCGGAACGCAGGCAGTAGCTGGGTTCGTCCTCGAGAAGTAGGACGTGATTTTCAGCTGGGAATATTCCAGTACCTCGATTATGGTTGGCGTCTTTGGATTTGTTGTCTACCGCGAGCACGGGAACAGGAGATGTTCTGGGGTCGGGTGGTAGGAAGGCCTTTACATGCATCACCGTGCCCAAGGGAATATCGCGTAGGTCAGAGGGTGCACCGTGCCGTCGAATCATCCCATAGGGCAGCATTGCGAAGGGGTGGGGGGAGTTTCGAAAGAACATACCCGAACCCTCAACTCGGATACTACCGCGCCGATTTGCATGATCCACAAAGACTAATTCACCGCGGTATATATGTGCTTTTTCCATCGGCGCAAATACACCGGGGACGGGCCTAAAAGCTTCATCCGCAAAAGAGATGGAAGGAAGGAGTAGCATGACTGCGGTTAGGAAGTTTGTGGTGCCGTTCATATTTCTAATTATCTATATTTTGGGAAGATGTCCGGAGTTGGGAAGCGATCGTTGATAGTGTTCCTCCCATCGTGAAGATATTCATCACGTGGTACCTCGACAAGTGGCCAGTTGTTCGGCCTAATGCGTACGATTCTTCCGGGACGAAAACCTTCTGTGACGAGATCCGTTTCCAGAGTAACCTGGATCCCGCTGCTTCCAATCGAAATGTTATCCTTCTTCTTCTGGACGTTGGTCAAAACACCTTTGCTAGCCATCTGGACAGTGCCTGCAGTGCCACTTGCCCAGTGTTTCAAGGTGTTTTCAGAGGCAGCCAGCATGGCTCCGCTTCCATTCTTGAAGTCGGCATAAAGGGTCTCGTCCATACCGCCAAACAGGGTTACCGTCACTTTGGCGTTTCCGAATTTACCATACTCGACAGCGTCAACCTTCGCGGGCATCCAACGGCTGTGAATGAAGTCCTTGTGTTTTTCGCTCTGACGTCGAGTGGCGCGAGTCAAAGAGATACCATCCAGCCAGATATCAACGATGTGGAAACGGGTGAAAATTGCTCCCGGAGTGGGCTTCCAGGCGATTCCGAGGTGAACCTCTTGCCTGTCGATAACCTTTTGCCCGTTTGCAGGCCAAGTCTGATCGCGGATCATATCTGCTAACTCGAGAAGTTCACGCCCGCGCCAAATGCGGGTTGCGGCATCAAAGGAGAATGTTTCACTACGGTCTATTGCGTCCGATCCGTTTACAGTTCTTCGAGTGGCCGTAAGTGTGCTACCTTTGTCTGTGACGTTGATTTCAGTCAGTTCCCATTTCAGGCCAAGACGGAGGTTATGACTGAGATCGTCTTCGAGAAGAAGTACGTGGTTTTCTGCTGGTGCGACGCCAGTGCCAGCGTAGCCGAGTTTTTTTAGGCGATTGTCGACCGGTAAAACCGGTACGGAAGAGACGTGGGGATCAGGTGGGAGAAATGCTTTTACATACAAGAGTGTCCCTAAGGGGATATCGCGGAGATCAGCCGGGGCGCCTCGATAGCGAACTATGCCGTACGGGAGCATGGCGAATGGCGAGGGACTCGTAAAGCGAAATCTACCTCCGCCATCGATGCGGATGCTTCCTCGGCGGTTGGCGTGATCGATGAATACCAATTCACCTCGATAAGAATGGGCTTGTTCTAGCCAGGGGAATTCCCCCTCCATTGGCCGAAATGGTTCGCCAGCGGCGACGGTCAATGTGCAAAGAAGACCGCTGAATCCGACTGTTAGAAAGAGCTTTGTTCTTAGGAGTTTGCTCATAATTCAACCGTGGCGTTGCTGTCTCCAAAGTTGTCAGTTTCAACCCCCATTCTTTGAGCCATGGTGAGAAGCAGATTGCTCATGTGGGCGTCGGAATTAACGGGCCTGCTGCAAAGGCCGTAATGAGTAGCGGGTGTATCGAGTTGGTACCCATCGAAATGTCCCTGATTGAAGTCTAGGTGACGACCGTGTTTCAGACCCATTTCAGACCCCCCAGCTAAAACTAAGGGTAAATTCGCATTCCCGTGGCTATGCCCATAAGACATTCCGCTACCGAACAGAGACATGGTTGACCCGAGTAGTGAATTCCCATTGATGTCTTTCGTTTCCTCGAGTCTGGAGAGGAAATAGCTGAACTGCTCAATCGCAAATGTGTCGTAATTCGTCAGCTTTTCCATGTAACCCAGATCACCGCCATGGTGACTGAGTTGATGGCGTGATTCTGTGATACCGATTTCAGGAATGGCGAATGCATCCCCTTCTCCCCCCAGGCTAAATGTTGCTACCCGCGTGACATCGGATTGGAACGCAAGAACCATTAAATCGTATACTGTTCGGAAGTAGTCCCCGGCCTGAGTTTTTGGAATGTCACGGTTTGTACGTTGGCGATCGGCAGCAGAGATTTCCGGGAGCGGTGTATCTAGCCAGGCGTCGGCACGTCGAGTGCGGATTTCCGCTTCTCGAACCGATGTTAGATATTGGTCCAGTCGGCCTTTGTCCGTTGAACCGATTAGTTTCTCGAGTCGACGTACTTCCGCCAAATTGTCATCGAGAACACTTGCTTTTCTTCTTAGGGCTCGGCGTTGTGCTTCGATCCCCCCTTTTGGCTCTTCGAATAGAGAACTGAAAATCTGGCTGCACCTTCGCATTGCCGGAAGTTGCACTCCGTCTGCCGTCCAGGCAAGCGAGCCTTGGGTGAGGGCAATCTCCAAAGAGGGATATCGTGTATGCTCGCCGGTAACTTTGGCGATTTGCTGATCCAGTGAAATCGTATTTCTTTCGGAAGGGCCGATTTTGGCGCCAGTCAGCCAAATGTTGATACAGTTGTGGTGGTGGCCCAGACTGCCCGGGTGATGTAAGCCACTAATCGGAGTAATAGAATGGCGATATTTTTCTAGAGGCTTTAGCGAACGTGAGAAATCGTACTCCTTTCCTGGAGTGGTGATCTGATAATTCAGTGAGTGCACGCCGTTTGCCAGATAAATGAACGCGCTGCGCCGGGGAGATGGGGTTTCTTCCGCCCCGTTAAGCGGAACCATACATTCAAGCATTGGCAAAGGAATAAAGGTGCCCATTGCTCGTAGCGCATGGCGACGATCGATTAGCCATGATTGAGAGAGGAAGTTTCCCATGATAAAGCCTTACCTAAAAATAGTAGCCTGTTCTTGCCCGTTGCTCTTAACAGGAATGATTATCTTTTCTTCATTAAATCGGATAGAGCAACAGCGCGTATAGTATCACGTAGCCCATAGTTGTGTTTTCTAGCCTGAGTGACGATCGTCTGTATATCGTCCTGATCGTCAATCGTTAGTACCCGTCTCAGTGCATATGTGCAAAGGTGTTCGATGAATGCTTTGGCCAGCCGGTCTCGATCATCAAGAAGTAGTGATTTGAACTCCACAGCATTCTTAAATTCACGACCGTCTGGTAAGGCACCGGATGGGTTGACTATCGGATCAGGGCCAACACCCGTAACGACTCGTTCTCGGGAGCGCCACTGGCCAATGGCATCATATTGATCAAAGGCCAAGCCAAGTGGATCAATATGGCGATGACATGCAGCACAGTTAGTGTCGTTGGTATGCGCTTCGATACGCTGACGGACGGTGATTTTGTTACCTTCAGGTGGTATGGGCTCAATCGGATCGACATTGGCGGGAGGCGAAGGAGGCGTGGCATTGAAGATTACCTCACTAAGCCAAACTCCTCGATGTACCGGCCGATGTCGAGTACCGTCCGACGTCAAACCGAGGATGGCTGCCATTGTTAGCAAACCACCCCGGTGATCTTGGGGACTCAGCGATACACGCTGGAATCCTTCTGATACAGATTCGGGGAAACCGTAAAAGTCATTGAGCCGAGCATTTGTCATCGTCCAGTTTGATTCAATGAACTGATCAATGGACAAGTTTTCAGCCAGTATTGCTCTGAAATATTCTACCGGTTCGGAATGTAAACTTGTTTCCAGCCAGTCATCATAATTTGGATATAGTTTTTTGTCGGGAGGGAACATACCGACACGATGTAACTGCAGCCATTGCCGTGAGAAGTCTTCAACAAATCGATCCGTTTTGCTATCGGCCAGCATGCGATCAATTTCTTCAACCAGTCTGGGGGAATTCAGTGCGTTTTCCCGTGCTGTCTGAGACAAACTAGCGTCGGGCATAGAACTCCAGAGAAAGTAAGAGAGTCTGGACGCAAATTCATGACTTGTTAGGTAACTCCGAGGCTTAGGATCGCCTTCTACCAGATAAATGAAATTACGTGATGTTAAGATTCCTTGCAGGGCGATTCGATAAGCGTTACGGGTCGATTCTCCGGCCTCTAGTTCTTCTGTGTAGGAACGTAGATAATCTGATAGCTCTGCTTCTTTTACATCACGTCGCCAGGCTCGCTGAGCATATTCTAATAGATGCTGCGTGACGACTTCCATGCTGGCGTCATCAGGCGGTAACACTCCGTGTCGGCGACTTTGTTCTGCTTCGGAGGTAATTGGGCCTTCCCATTCAATCCAATCGAGTATGACCGTGGAGAAGATTCCGTTGCCTTTATCATCAAACATTTGTGGCGCATTGGGATTCAATAAAACAGTTTCACTACTATGAGTGAAGATATAGTTGTCTCTGCTGGCTAACGCATTTCTAAATGCTGCTCCACCTCGGCGATCTACAATGTTGGTTGCCACGACACAGAAGTCTAGTGAGGTAGGCATTTCTAAAAACACTTCGAATTCGTAGATCTTTGGTTCGTCTTCTGACGCGGTGATATCAAACTCGATGATCCCGTCGACGGTCTCTTCGCTGGTTCGGCGTCCAATGCTTAAGTGTGCTGGTTGGCCACCAGGAGGTTTAATACCGCTCGCCTGAATCCGTAGTTTGTACAGTCCGCTGTGCTCAGGGCCTGTCGCCCCAAAAAACAAACCGGAGGAGAGAGCAGTAGTCACCCGTCCTGGGAACATGAGATACCGTAGAGGGCGATTGATACCAAAACGATCTAAAGCACGTTGCTGTTCCTCACCACCTCCATACCTCAGTTCGGCGGCCGTCCGTCTAACTTTTCGAGGCTCGGTAATTGCTTCAGGGAAGGCTCGTGAAAGCACTACATCCGCCGCTTGATAATAACGATCTACGTGAGAAGGTGAAAGGGAGAGTTGGGAGCCAATGCGTTCGTAACCGTGCCAGAGCGTGTCTTCGTTCAACTCGCCGGGCTTTGTGGGGTCATAACGCACGCCAAGTAAATCATAAACGGTATTCTGGTATTCTTTACGACTGAGGCGATAGTGTGAAACGGCTGGGCGAGTAGCCATTCTTGCCGCGCGGCCCTGTTTAATTCGTGAGTCAAGTGTCATGACGAACTTCGAGATTTCATCTTGCGATGGTTGTGGTTGATCGTCTGGTGGCATCTCCCCACTGTTGATTTTGTCTAAGGCCTCGGCCCAATGTTGTGTGTCTAGGCCAGACCTAAAGTCGCGAGACAATTTGTCAAATCGAATATCTCCTTGCTCCTTCTGAGGACCATGGCATCTGAGGCAGTATTGCCTGATAAACCCCTCGAACGTTTCGTTAGCCGTGATAGGAGTTATCATTAATTGGGTAACGATCAATGTGATGCACCCGATGATGGTGGTCCAGCGTGTTCGGGAGAAGAAAGTGGAGGTGAAACACACACGCGCTTGCAAGTCAGTATTGGGTAACATGAGAAGCTCTCCTGCGGTGGGCGAATTAGGGGCTAATTTCTATTTTACACGGTACGCAGTTGAGGCGGAATAGCGTGGCGTTTTTAACAGGCCGGTAGATCAGAATATGGATGGGCGCGTTCGACCATTCAGCCATCGGCAAGTAGCGGGGGCCGGAATACGCAAACCGTCCTCAAGCATCAAGGAATATAGGGTATGGCGTTGGAATGCAGTAGTGTCTGGGCCACAGTCTGGGCCAAGAGTTCATGATTACCGGGCAACCCTCAAAGCCCACTTGGATGATCGGGGACTATCTGGGTTATTATCGGACTGGCTGATCCTTATAAAAGAAGTGAACCGAGATGGTGATAACAAGCGGGGTTTCCTAATCTCGTAGACTACCTGGCAGCAGAAGAATGACTATCGACTATTCCTTATATGACTGTCCTGTCGAACCGTTGATGACTATAATTTTGCAGACCAATTCTTTCCGTCAATTTGCCAGATCCTAATAGCTTTGACTGGCATATTTACCAACGATATCTTGTCATAACAGCATGTACCGTAAGCAATCTAAATTTCCCCCAGTGCTCTTTATCTTGTGTTTCGCGTTGATCTGTTGTTCGGCTCGTCCAACGCCTCTTTTATCACAAGATCTCATCCCACAGCTGATTGATGAACTGGCATCCCGGCAATTCTCGACTAGGCAGCGTGCCATGGCCACCCTTATTCAATTGGGTCCAGATGTCGTACCGCAACTGGAAGAGGCTATGACGAACGGGAATCGCGAACTCCGGCTCCGCGCACAACTCGTGCTGGAGGCCTTGACTTTGCATCCCCAGCAGATGGAAGCCTTTATCCAGTCCGGGGAAAAGGCAGCTCTACCGCAGGTGGCGCGGCCCGCTTGGGATGGGTTTAAACAACTTGCGGGAACGACCAGTACTGCCCGCAGGCTTTTTGTTTTAATGTGTAAGGCGGAACCCGAACTGATGCTCAATCTGGACCGACCTGTATCGATTACTTCTCGTAGTATAACTAAACGCTGCAAAGAACTTCAGCAAGTATTCCGTACTTACAAGCGTGATGGTTTTCCATTAGGTACCGTTGCCGCGCTATTATTTTCGGGAGGCATTAATGGCGTGAAGGTAGATGAAGCAACCGTAAAAACAATCTATTGGGTCTGTAATTACAATCCATTCAGAAATGAAATGTATACCCGCAACCCTAATGGTACTTCTCAGTATCGTCGTACCCCACGCTCGAATATCCTCCGCCAATTATTTGCTGTCTGGATGAAACATGGCGGAAGTTCGGATGCCCAATTTGGTTTCAATCTGGCTATGCAATATGATATCAAGCAATGCCTACCACGCGCCATCGATCTGGTGCGTGCTAAAGACACGCCCTGCCACGTGGCTCAGATGGCGTTAGTTGCTATTACAAGGTTCGGGACTCTGGTTAACCTTCGGGATCTAGAAACCAGAATTGATGACAAGAGTTTTTGTGGTGCTCAAGAACGCGTGGGCCAAAAATTGCACCAGACACAACTACGGGATATTGCACTAGCCGGAGCCTTACTAATTGCTGATGAAAACCCACGCAACTATGGGTTTACACGCATTTCGTTTATTTTTTTTCAACCACTGGGAATCGACCAACAATTGGATTGCTCAACTGTGGGATTCACCAGTGACGAAGAACGGGTTGCCCCGCGAAAGAAATATGAACAGTTTCGTGCGACTCTTACATTGCCGGAAACAGATACGTCTACCCGACTACCCCAGCTTCCGTAAGATCTCCTCCTGAATGCTCACCATCTTCCGAACCAGCTCACCTTGTAGCTCAAGTTGTTGTTCAAGCTTGATCAGGAACTCTCGGTGCGAGTTGACCACAGGATCTACCACGCGGGCTAGCAGCACCTCACCGACTTTCTTGAATCCCCAGAGCAGGATCAGGCAAAGCCCAATCGGAAACCCAACATCAGTCAGCATTTGGGGTAAGTTCTCGCCCATACCAATCCTCCTTAATGCTGAACTCAAAGTTCAGGATGTGAGCTATGAAGCTTAAGAACTTCACCCTAACGTAACCCTCGGCTTCCATCAGGGTTTCCATACGACTCAGGGTGTGGACGTTCCGGAATCTGGGCCACAATCTGGGCCAAAAATGCCGAATCTGGGCCAGACTCAGGTAGTCCAAGACAGTCTAATAGGGCAGGTGATTGCTGCTACGCCGATTGAAGAGATGGCTCAGAACACCCTTATTTTACAGCACTTGGGTAGTCTCATAGAGTCCAATAAAGAAGCCTCCAGTCTCCTGAAGGCTCTGTTGCAAGAAAGTCTGCAAGTAGCGGGGGCCGGATTCGAACCGACGACCTCGAGGTTATGAGCCTCGCGAGCTACCGGGCTGCTCCACCCCGCGTCATGTAACTTGATTATGTCGGGCTTATTGAGCAGCCACTTGCTGACAAACTTCATAGAGTCGATTGAGGTATGCCGTGCACTCATCAGGACACATGGTCAGTGGTGGGCTGATACGTAGGACTTTACCTGCTAACGCACCAAGCATGTGGATAGCCAAGGCACCATCTTTACCCAGGTAACATTCCTCAATAATCTGATTGGCGATAATAGCACCTTTGCGTTCTCCGATGTCAGCACACTCGATACCCCAGACACAGCCTTCCCCCCGGACTTTACTGATCGCCCCGGTCTCTTTAAGCCGAATGAGTCCGGTTTCGATAATACCTGCAAGATGGGCGCCCTTGCGAAGTGTACCAGTCGTTTCGAATTCGTCGAGTGTAGCAACGACCGCCGCACTCGAAAGCGGGTTGGCACTCCACGTATCGGAGGCCTCACCATAGCCCAAACTTTCAAATACATCATTGCGTCCAACAGCGGCACTCACCGGGACACCATTGCCTAAGCCTTTGCCCAGCAAAACAATATCGGGCTCGATTTCATAATGACTAAAGGCGTACATGGGACCGGTTCGCCCAAAGTTCGATTGGATTTCATCCAGAATGAATACAAGATTGTGTTCACGACAGAACGCTTGCAGCAACTGTAAGTATTCTTTTTGTGGATGATAGGAACCACCCCCACCCAGATACGGTTCTGTAATAACACAGCAAAGCCGATCACCATGTTTTTCCCACAGTGTATCCAACTCCTGCTGATATGGTTTTAGATCAATGGGTTGTTTACGGGTTTCTACATCGTCGCATTCGGTTTTAGGGAAGCTGATGAATCGTACTCGTTCATCGCGCTCTTTATCTTTTTCGCTTCCGGTAACAGCCCCTGCCAAACCCTTCTTGCCGTGGAAGCCATTACGAGTGGCAATGATCATATCTTTCCCCGGTTGATACTTGATGGCAGCCCATAAAGCTTTTTGGACGGCTTCACTACCGCTGGCAGACCACATGATCTGATTGATTCTGTTGCCGCCTGGAGCAGCTTGCAGGTTAGCAATCAGCCGTTCATTGGCTTGAGATTCAATTTCGGTAATTGCGTTGTAGGCAGTCAACGGAACCGAGTTGGCATATTCGCCACCTTCTTTAATGGCCTCTAAGCCCAGATACCCCACAACTCGATTCCACCAGGCTACCGGGTTGTGTCCTAGATTGGCTACTAAGACACCTGAAGTAAAGTCCGCCAGCTTACGTCCTTCAGGAGTGTAATGGTAGCTACCAGCACTATGACTGATAACACACTGACTTGGTGTGAAAGTTCGAATGGCAAATGGTTCCTGTTGCAGGATTTTTGCGCGGACACTATTCGATTTAACTTCCCCGTCGAATTGAATGGGTTGTATGTCAGTCATGATGGAAACCAAATGCTTGCTAAGTGAACTGGTTCTGTTTTTAACGATAGTTGGAGGATAGCTCTAAACCTGATCTTTATATAATACGATACCTTCAGCCTGTCCCGGAATATATAGAACTAACCCACCTCCGGATTCATTGACCCGAACAACACAGTCCGGGTTGCCCGACACATGTTGGTCGAGGATGGCTTCCATTGCCTGGACAGCTGCGACGGTCTGACGATCACTGGCGATATCATTGTAGAATCCCGCGGAGAGTTGTTCGATGCGTTCTTCACGTGATCGATCATCTGTGCCATGCTCTACATAAGCAACTTCACGTGCAAATTCTTCCAGCACTTCGATACCATAACCACGTTGAGTTCTTCGCCCATCCGGCTCCATAAATGTACCGTTGTAGTGATTGTTCATGGAGTTTTTCATAGAGAGGGGTGTCTTTTCTTCGACGGTACATTCAACACCTCGTTTACGACTATGCCCATTCCAAATTCCATTATCGAACCGGAATTGGACTTCCTGCTCCACATAGCCAGGGAAATTGTCGGGGGTGACCCAACTGGTGTGTATATCGAAAGCGGCTTCTCTTCCACTTTCATATTCATAGACTAATCGCAACTGAGTTGAGTCCCAGGTGTGACCATTAGCTTCACCTACAATTCCACGCTGACCACTACAACTCACGCTTTTGAGCTTCCCACCAAAGGTGAAGTCGATCAGTTTTATGTAATGAACCGCCACGTAAGTGCCCGGGTTGCGTCCCTGAATCCATTCTGCAAACTGTGCTCCGGAAATCTGTTTGGGTTCCAGCAATGTGCAATAGCCGGTGTTAATGTGTTGCAGGACATTATCCGCTACAAGTGTCCGCATTTTTTTATGATCAGGATCGAAAAGTTTGTGATAAACGACTTTGCATAATACCTGTTTGTCACGAGCAGCAGCGATGATTGAATCGAGTTGCTGCATGGAGAGCACGGACGGTTTTTCGATCATCACGTGCTTACCAGCATCAATGGCTGCCATGGTTGCCTCGTAATGTCGGTCGTCGGGAGTGGCGACGCAGACAAAATCGACATCA
>Ga0315330_10002726_pt1 | contig 12125 bp, 10 predicted proteins | sample M140m34915metaG_FD_203453 | JGI IMG/M metagenome (GOLD analysis project Ga0315330, IMG submission 203453) | Ammonia-oxidizing marine archaeal communities from Monterey Bay, California, United States - M1 40m 34915 | ecosystem: Environmental > Aquatic > Marine > Intertidal zone | place: USA... | reverse complement strand
CATCGTGACTATGCATAGAGACATGCCATGACAATTACGTATTGAATGATTCTGGAGCTAAACACAGCTCTACCCATCGCATTCACAAGTGTTCCTGTTGAATCTGAAGACAAATGGGTGCCTCAGCTAGTGCGGGCACCCATCACAAGTTGGTGGCTGCTGTCCGATCAGCTTGTCTGGTAGATGTTTTGAGAGGCGACGCTCTTTTACGGTTTTCGCACCTTCTTTCGAATCTGTCGTTGGGCTGTCTGCTGGCGCAGTCGAAAGCCTGCTAAAGACAGAAAAAAAGACTCGCGGGTTGCAGTTCTAACCTACCACGTCGTACCCGGCAAGCTGATGTCCACTGACATCGCAGGCCAAACTGCTGAAGTTGATAGCGTTCAGGGCAGCGCTAAGCGACGATGCACGAGATGGTGTGCGTGTCGGCAATGCGACTATTGTTGCTTCTGATTTTGAAATCGATAACGATGTGATCCATATAATCGATCGGGGCGTTTTAAAGCTGAAAGCTGTCCTACTAGCCGGGCGCCAGCCCGGTTATTTTCCCTAGAGGCTTGGGCTGACTTTTGTCAGCCCTTTTTTTTGCCCGTAGTTAAATGACCGTCATGCGACTATCTCCTGCAGTGGCTTGTTAGGATCGATTTATCGAAGCCGTTCAGAAGCCTGACTTCCATTAATGCAAACACTTTCTGAGTATCTGCCGCACTCGCCATTTATTTGCGCAGGTCGTATACAGAATCGCCAAAGATTTCATGAGCCGGGATGACCTGTTCATTGGTCAGGTCCGTGGCGGCATGCAAAATGGAAAGCAGTCGAATGGTTAGGACTATACCACCAGCATTTCTGAATTCTGATGCTCAGAAATCGAAATATAGTTGCAGTGCACGCCTGAAATCCATGCCTCGCTATAGCTCGCATTTTCTTTCAGGCGATCATTGTCAAAGGTATGGCGTTCGCATCCGTCCAATCCTAAAATCAGGAATACGTGGCCGGTGGGCACGATTCTTTTTATGGAGTGGTCTGGCACAAAATCCTGGTAGTGGAATATATTCCAAATATAAGGCGCAATTTCTGCGCAGACTTGATGAGTTGCAGAATCCATGCTGTCGTAAACGCCTGACTAACCTGCCAGTCTCGCTCGTTCTTTTTCTACCAAGATGCGCCGCAGTATTTTACCGGCCGCTGACTTAGGTATTTCGTCTACAAATTCAAGTAAGCGAATCTTCTTGGTGGGCGCTACTATGCTGGCCACATGATCCAAGATTTCTTGTGCGCTAATATCTCCCGTGCGCACCACAAAGGCTTTTGGTACCTCTCCAGCCTCTTCGTCGGGGCTGGGAATTACCGCTGCATCGGCAATGTCAGGGTGAGCCAGAAGAATAGCTTCCAGCTCCGCAGGTGCAACCTGGTATCCCTTATATTTAATCAATTCTTTGACCCGATCGACGATGAAGAAATAGCCGTCTTCATCGGCAAAGCCAATGTCGCCAGTGTGAAACCAGCCGTCCTTGTCTATGCAGCCATCGGTTGCCTCCTGGTTGTTGAGATAACCAGGCATGATATGAGGTCCCCGTATGCAGACTTCACCTCTCTCATTTACTCCAAGTTCGGCGCCGGTTTCAGTATCGATGATTCGGGTTTCCGTATTGGGAAGCACCTTGCCCACTGAGCCCTGTTTCTCCGGGGGCGCGTCTGCGTTGTTGACATGGGATGCACCAGCAACCTCGGTAAGACCATAGCCCTGATAGATGTCACACTGAAGACGTTTTCCGCAGGCTTTTTCCAATTCAGGACCAAGCGGTGCAGCGCCTGAACCGATAATCCTCACGCTGGAGAGGTCGTATTTATCCACTATGGGCTGCTTAGCGAGGCCAAGAATAAGTGGGGGCACTAGATTAAGGCTGGTGATTCGGTGTTTCTGCACGAGTTCGAGAAACTGCTGCATATCAAAGCGAGGCATGGTGACCAACGTTATGCCGCGGTAGATCGCAAGATTTAGGATTAGCACCATACCATAAATGTGAAAGAACGGCAGCACGCCGAGCATGCGATCCTCGTCGGTTAGCGCGTTCATCTCGCAGGTTAAAACCATATTAGCAATAAGATTCTCGTGGGTAAGCATGACGCCTTTTGAAAGGCCGGTGGTCCCACTAGAGTAGGGAAGTGCTACCAGGTCTTCGCTGGAGTTGATTTCGACCTGCGGGGCATTGCCGTCGTTTTGCATTAGTTCGGTAAAAGGAGTCGCTCCTTCGGCCTCGCCCAGAACGAAGATTTCTTCGATGCCAGTTGCTTGCGCTGCAGGAATAGCGCGATCCATAAACTGCGGGATCGTGATCAGGAATCTGGCACCCGAATCGTTGAACTGATGAATGAGTTCTGGTGTGGAGTAGAGTGAATTTACTGTAGTATTAATCCCGCCCACAGAGGCAACGCCAAGAAAGATAACCGCATACTCTGGAACGTTTGGGCAAAATAAAGCCAGTACATCGCCCTTCTTAAACCCGCGTTGGTTTAACCCAGTGGCGAGGATCTTTACCTGAGTGCGCAGCTGCGCATAGGTGAGGGTACGATCTGTGGGGCCATCAATGAGTGCTGGCTTGTCGGCCAGCTCGTCTACTCTGCGCAGCACGACCGACGTCAGGTCGGTGGCTGGAATTTCTACATTGGGTTTATCGCTGGTAAAAATCAATCGGATCTCCATTGTTGCCGTTTACTTTTGATTCTGACATCTTCAGGAATCTCTTATTCCATGTGCAAAGATTAGGTCAGCCTGAGCCCAAGCTCAATAGTCTGATTGCGGCCACCGCTTGAAACCAAACTAAGGCTTTGGCTCAGCAACAGGTAGAGGGTTTTCAGGGGGCACTGATTGGTTCAAGTAGACATGCCGCGCGCTGCAATCGGCCAGATAGCCTCAACGCGCTCTCCCCGCACCGCATAGAGATTATTGTAGAGATTGGCCACCGGATCACAGTGGGAAACGATGAGTTCGATTTTGTCACCCACCTTATAAGTGCGCGACGGTTCTTCCTCATAGCGCAAGGTGCCAAATTCGTCTGAACCGGACGTATAGCTCATGCCGGTTTCACCCTTTACCCGGGGCCAGGGCCGATTAATGGTGCAGGCCTTGGCGCCGGCGTCGGTGGTGCAGCGGCCAGGATACTGGTCGTTGATAACGGTAGTCATAATCGTCAGGGACGGCACGAAGTCGGCATAGAGTTGGTCGTTATCGGCACTACCGATGTCCATATACTGCGCGTCCATAAAAACGTAGCTGCCCACTTGAACGTCTGTCAGCCCCCGGGTCTCATGATCAATGTTATAACTGCCGGTGCCGCCACCGCTGAATATTTCTGTATTGAGTCCGCTGCTGTTAAGCAGATCAAAAGTTTCAGTTGCACCAAGCAGACGCTCCAGGGTCTGCTCGCGGCGGGCAGCAAATCCCTTCACATGCTGGGAACCACCGTCGTAACAGAGCAAACCCTTCAAAGTCAGGCCTGGTAATTGGTCTATGAGTTGGCCCAATGCCAGGGCGGGCTGCCCTGGCGCGATGCCGGTTCGGTGGCCGCCAGGGTCAACGTCCACCACCACGTCGGCGGTGATGCCCATGCTGACCGCTGCCTCTGACAGAAGGCGCGCATTCTGTTCGCTATCGGTGGCCTGGATAAACAGCGGGTTGGCGTGACGCAGATTCATGGCGCGCCTGATTTTGGTGGCGGTGACGTTGGTAGTGGTCATCAAGACTGCATCAATGCCATGCTGAAACATGGTCTCGGCTTCACTAACTTTTGCGGCGCAAATTCCAATTGCGCCCGCATCTAATTGCATGCGGGCTATGGTGGGACTCTTATGGGTTTTCCCGTGTGGTCGGCTGGCGATACCGTTGCGGGTCAGCGTATCCTGCATGGTGGCAATATTTGCCTCCAGCGCGTCCAGGTCGACACAGAGAGAGGGAGTGTCTAATTCCCATTTTGACACGTTTGCCTGCATGCTGCCGTCAACATACAGGTCCTGAATTTCTTGGTGGGTATAGCTGTTCACGCTAGCGGGTATCCACAGTGCCGCTGCACTGGTGCTGGTCTGCAAAAACCGGCGGCGGGTCATGGCGGTATCGGGCATATTTATAAGCTCCTGCGATGGCGCTGAAAGCGAAATGTCGCAGCTCAGTCTACACCCTGAGTCAGCCAGCGGCCAACAAGCCACTCTCGGCAATGCCGTCGAAGACAAACTGCACCGCCAGCGCTGACAGCAGCACACCCATGACGCGGCTAACCACGTGCATGCCAGTGGTGCCAAATAGACGATGAATCTGGCCCGATAGCAATAACATGAGCAGGGTTGCCAGCATTATCAGGAGGATGCTGGCCAGCACTACCGCTTGCAGTGCCAAATTGCCTTCGGTGTCGGCCATCAAAAGGATCGCCGCGCCCATGGCGCCTGGTCCTGCAATCAGTGGTGTGGCCAGGGGAAATACAGAGATATCCTGCTTAGCCCTGGCCTCTTCCTCTTCCTCATCGGTGGTCGAAGTGCTGCCTGAACTTCTGGCAAAAACCATATCAATCCCGATCAGCAGCAGCAGGATTCCGCCAGCGGTACGTAACGCTGCCAGGGAAATACCCAGCCCAGATAAGATGAATTCGCCGATCAGCGCGAACAGGACAAGAATGCCGCCAGCAATCATGGTGCCGCGCACTGCCATCTGGCGCCGACGCTTACTGGGGACTGAAGCGGTAAGGCCTGCGAACACCGCGGCTACATCCAGGGGCCCGATGGTTGCAAAGAACGTGGCCATGGCTACAACAAAGGTTTCAAGCACAGTCTTATTCCTTAAGCCGTGGCAAACTGCACCGCGGCTTCGCAGTGCAGTTGCGTGGTGTCATATAGCGGAGTGCTTGTGTGCTTCTGCTCAACTAATAGCGCGATTTCTGTGCAGCCAAGTATCACTGCCTGCGCACCTGCGGCGCCCAGTTTTTCGATAATCTCCAGGTATTGCTGCCGAGATGAATCAGAAATCTTCCCCAGACACAGTTCTTCATAAATGACCCGGTGAATGCTATCGCGTTCAGGCTGCGCAGGCGTAACTACCTCTATGCCGAATTTGTCTGTGAGTCGGTTCTTGTAGAAGCCCTGTTCCATAGTGAAGCGGGTGCCCAGCAGGCCAACTTTTTCAATGCCGTCCCGCTGTAATTGCAGTGCTGTGGCATCGGCGATGTGGAGTAATGGGATGCCGATCTGGGCCTCAATCTCCGGCGCCACCTTGTGCATGGTGTTGGTACAAATAAGCAAAAAATCTGCACCTCCGGCTTCAATAGATTTTGCAGCATAGGTCAGGATCACTGCAGTTGCGTCCCAGTCATCCGCATGCTGTAGTTTCTCGATTTCATCGAAATCGACGGAGTACATGGCGATCTTCGCAGAGTGAAGTCCCCCTAGTGAAGTTTTAATACCCTCGTTTATTAGCCGGTAATAAGTGCTGGTGGACTCCCAGCTCATACCACCCAACATGCCAATAGTCTTCATTACGTGCGCAGCCTCGAAATCGCCGGCGATGATACCGAAAAGCTCAGGCCATGCCCAATGCTATGAGTCTCGAGTCGTGGCTTGCGTGCGCTTGGGGACTGGTTTAGCTTGTAGCCCCACAGCAAAAAACCCAATCCCAATAAACCCAAAAAGGTATCGAAATCAGATGAAACCAGTCACCGTCAGGATGAGCCTGCTGTGCGCCGTATTGCTGCTCGGAGCTTGTCAGGCCTCGGACCCCTGTTCTTCGGCGTGCTTCGTTAACCTGCCTGCTACGCCGGGTGTGCAGACTGATGTGCGCTACTTTACGACTGATAATTTTGTGGGTGAAGCGATTAATGGCTATGAAGCCTCGCTTATCTACCTCACTCGGGAAGCCAGAGAGGCCCTTCAGGGCGTCATATTAGACGCCAAGGTGTTCGGTCTTGGTATCAAGGTATTCGATGCCTATCGTCCCCAGCAGGCGGTCGATCATTTTGTCGCCTGGGCCGAAGACCTGGCAGATACCAGGATGAAGGCGCGTTACTACCCCAATGTTGAAAAGGCCAACTTATTTCGTGATGGTTACATCGCGGCGCGCTCTGGTCATTCTCGCGGCTCGACTCTCGATCTCACTTTGTTTGACCTAGCCTCCGGCCGTGAATTGGATATGGGAACACCGTGGGATTTCTTCGACCTGACTTCCTGGGGGGAGAGCGATGCGGTAACTGTACAGCAGCGAGTCAATCGTGCGCTGCTGCGCGCGCTCATGACCAAACATGGATTTATGTCACTAAGAGAGGAATGGTGGCACTTCACTCTCGAGAATGAGCCTTATCCAGATACCTATTTCAACTTTCTAGTTAGATAATGCTGGTTTAGGTGCCCGTGTCGGTGGTAGCAATGCATTGGGTACGGCTACATTCTGTTCACGGTAGTAGCGCAGTGCGCCGGGGTGTAGCGGGACAGGAATGCCTTGCAGTGCTTCCTCCAACACCATGGAACGAGTGGCGCTGTGAATCTGCTGCAGCGTGGCGAGGTTTTCCCAAAGCATTCGAGTCAGGTCATACACTGTTTGTTCAGAGACGTCCTCCCTCACAATTAGGACGTTGGGGCTTGCTGCCGTGTTAATCGACTGCTTCTGGTAGGGGTAGGTTTCGGGCGGCAATTCAAAAGCTTGCCATAAGGGATAGCGCTGATTGATGGCCGCAATTTCTTGTTCACTGAAATCCAGTACGGTCATGTCGTTTCTCATCTGGGCAAAAGCCTGAGTGATTGCTGTGACCGGAGGGCCAGCTGGCACGTTCATGCCAACAATGTTGCCATCCTGCATGGCGCTGGCTGAAGCGCCATATGCCATGTACCCCAGACTGAATTTATTCAGATAGTCTATGCCCAGTGCCTCGAGAATATAGATGCCGGTATGTTCAGCGCCGGAATTGCGCGCACCCAAGACGTAGCGCTCGCCATCAAGCTGATCCAGGTCTTTTACCGTGCCAGTTGTCACCAGATCGGAATGTAGTACAAAGTGCTCTACGTTTGGCCACATTGCACTAATGCTGCGCAGATTGGATTGGGGGCTACGAATAGGTCCTTCACCTTCGTAGGCCCAGGCGGCAAAGATTGCAAGCACCAGAGCAAACTGGGCCTGGTTGTCACGCAGGAGTTTGATATTTTCCATGGAGCCAGCAGAACTGATGGCGGTTAGGGAAAACTCTGCCCGGGGTTGTGCCGTGACAAGTGTAGACAGGGCAACGCCAACCGGATAGAAAGTGCCGCCGGTGGTGCCGGTAGTCAATACATAGGTGCGGCGCTGGCCAACCTGGTCACTGCATGATTGCAGTAGTGCGATCGGTAGTGCAAGTAACAGAAACAGGATGCCAATTTTAGGCATAAGAATTATTATTTATTGTTCAAGGTACCTAACTTTAACGGAAAGCCGCGGAAAAGCCACGAGTCTTATTATTCATGACTCACACCGGGCGCGGTTGGTGCTGAATTGCGGCGCGGCGCGCGCTGGAGGCGGCTAAGCAAGCTTTCTGCGCGAATGCGATAAGGGAGGGGTATCGCAAGACAGGGGGTGGATCTGTCATTCTGCAGCAAGCTGAGGGCACTTGATTTCAAGATCTATGCCCTTTATGACCACTCGAGCTGTCATTTCGAAGAGTTTGGCCGGTGTGAAGTGATGCAGCTGTCAAGCAAACAGCGAGATTCGCAGTTGCAGTGGGTAGATAGTGCCCTGAAGTTTAACTGCAGTCCCCGGACAATGTTGCAATCCAGCTGCTAATCAGCTCTATGCCTTCAGCGTGAATCAGAGCGCGTCCCAGTTCAGGCATCATTTCATCGGGTTTGTTTGACTGCATGCGGTATAAGAGGATGGACTGCTCCGGTTCACCCGGCACGATGCTATAGAGTCGGTCACCAGCACCACCTCCGGCAGCCACGGGAGGTTTGCATACGCCCATATTGACGATCTGCTCGTGTTGTCCGGTGAGAATCAGGTTTGAAGTGTCGGCAGCACCCTCCGGGTTGTGGCAGTGGCCACAATTCATGTTCAGGTAGGCCAGGGCCCGGTCTTCTAATGTTTCACTGGGATCAAGCCAGGAAGTAGGGGCAAGCAAATCGGCAGGCGCCTCCAGCCAGCCGCGTTCAACCATGGCGCTTAACTGGGAATTAGCGATGTCATCCGGATAGGTAAATGAGGCCGCGAGCTGGGTCGCCACGGCACCGAGTGGATGCATGTCACCGTCTGGATGTTCAGTGACGTGGCAGCCCGCGCACTGGTTTTCATTTGGCACGAAGTAGACGAAATCAATGTTTCCGGTGATACTCATTAACTGCATGGGCTTGCTGGTGCCGGCGACTCGCAGGAATGCCTCGGTACCTTCTTCATTCCATACATAGGGAAAGGCATCCCACCCAGTCTCTCTTCTGACCAATAATCGTGTTTCAATCAATTTGTTGTTGTCAAGATCTATTGATTCGGCAATTACTTCCTCGGTGCGCAACAAATTTCCCGAAGCATTGGCAGGATAGTAGAAAGTTTTACTCACCACTGTTCCTACGGGATAGGACAACTCTCCATCAATCAGTGAGGCCTGGGCGCCATTAGGAATCCAAATGCTGCGAAGTTTCTGCGCATAGTCGGTAAACAATTGATTAGCAGGCCTGAACACCATGGTGTGGGAAGTAGGTGTCAGGCTTGCTGGTGTCAGTTCGAACAGATTCCAGTCCGATAGACGCGCCGGGTTTTCGCTGGCATGGAATGTTGGAGTGGATTCACTGCAGGATAGCAGTGAAAACAGCAGTAAAGCGCCTACTGCAATAAAGCGCCATGAACTCATAATTTTAATCCGCGTTTGAACTCAAAGATATTACCGAAAGGCTTGGCAAGCTACAGTCATGAGCGCTGGCGTCGAATGAAGGTGCTGCGAAACCGTTAGCGGCGTCAAGGTTCACAAAACTGATGTCGCCGTTGTCTGCAAAACAAAGAGTATCTTCGGCGGATTTACCTGGCAGTGTGATGCCGTCCCAAACGATATCAGGCACGTCCTGTCCGGTTGCCGTCTGCAACGCCTGCAGTGGCTCTGAGTCAGGCTGACTGCCGCCGCCACTGAAAACGTTGTCGTGAATGTAGATGGTCTCGGGAAACGGATCGTAGTTTGAATCTTCGAAAGGCCGCTCAGTCATGAAGTAACTAATAATCATGATGTTGGCGCTGTCGTTGTCAGTAAATTCGTTGCCAAATACCTCGATACTGTCATTGGCCAATACCATGAGTCCGGAGCCGGTGGGGACCTCGCCCACAATGTTGCCTTCTGGTGCGAAGTTGGCCACGTTATTGTTGATGATCTGGTTATTAAATACTCGGGTATTGCGGCCACCCTGCACTGGCAGATTGGGCAAATCGAACACCAGAATTCCACCTGTGTTGTTAGTTGCCACGTTGTCATAGACGTCGGCGAAGGTAGAATTTTCAATTTCAATTCCCGCCACATTGTACTCGGCCCGTGAATTGCGCACGATGATCTGGGTTGACTGACCCACGTAGATGCCGGCATCGGAAGCGCCTATTGCTACAGCGCCCTCAATCAGGATATTGCTGGACTGCACCGGATAGATTCCGTAGGCGCCGTTAGTCGTCAGCGGGCCGCCAGTCCACTCGGTGCGCACATTGCGAATTATCACGTTTTCACTTTCATTGATCTTAATGGCGTCGCCAACCGTGTCCTCAATGGCAAGATCTTCAATAGCAAAGTTGTCCGCGTTGACCAGCAGACCCTCGGCGCCCTGGGCCTGGTTTTTAAAGGACAGCACCGAACTGTTAATGCCCTGACCTCGAATCGTCACACCATCGACAGTAAGCGAAAGACCGCGCGTGAGTTCATGGGTGCCTGCGGGAATCTCAATCACATCACCGGGTTGCGCCTGAATCAGCTGTTGCTGCAGGGATTCTTCGAAACTTAATTCTGGCTCAGGGGGTGGTGCGGGTTCGCTGCAGGCATTGACCAGTAACGCTGTTGCAGCGAGTGAGAGTATGCGGTATGAAGACTGTCCCATGAATTTCTCCTGTAGAGATTAGCCAGAGGCTAAGGTTTCCCAGAATTGTGAAAGGAGTATAGGGAGTAAGTCTTTGCTGGGCAAATGCTCACGGGTCTATGAATTAAGCTCTGCAGGGAAATTTAGAAATCGTTGTGGTAGGGTTTGCCGCAAATGCGCGGGTCATTATGGGTAGCAGATCATGTGCAAAAAAATAACAAGAGTAGGAAAGTCAACGCGATGTCTATGCTGAATCGACGCCGTTTTTTGCGTGGCAGTGCCGGAGCCATGGGAGGTGCGTGGCTGTCAACCTGGCCATGGCAAACCCTGCTGGCGCAACAGGAACTGGATGTGGGTCCAGTGGATGATTGGGATGCCGGGAAAGTCAGGCATTTGTTGCCTGCAGTGAGTGAATCCCACTTATTGATAAAGACTTCCTTTCGTGCACCGCTTTCGCAACAGCCCCGGCTGCGCATAAACGGTGGCGGCAATAGTCAGACTATTTCGGGTTTGCAGAATGATACGGCGGGAGAGTTCTGGCAATTTTATGCCGAGGATTTGCGCCCGGACACAGCTTATGAGCTGCGCCTGGAGGAGGCCGGTGGCGCCGCACTGTGCGAACCCTGGCCAATCTCAACGTTTCCTGCAGCAAGTCACACGCCGGAAGCGGTCCGCGTGCTATTTTACACCTGTGCTGGCGGACCAAGTGGCGATTATTTCGGCATAGGCGACCGCCGCGGCAATCTTCCCATGGCTATTCGCCGCCGCCTGTTGCGCCGCGCTCTCTCATTCGCACCCCAGGCAGCGATCGCCAACGGCGATCATATCTATTGGGATTTGCATACCTGGCAGGGGGAGCAGGCTGGAGAGCTAAGCGCGGCCGGTCGAGAGTCCAATTTTGATTTTGCTGCTCGGGTCATGGGTGACGATAACGAGCAGGCTCTGAAACTCGCTGCCGGCCCGCAGATTACCCCCTTGTACGGAACAGATTTTCGCTCGACGCCGATGTATTTCCTGCAAGATGATCATGATCACTGGGAAAACGATTCGCCTCTAACCTATCCAGTTGAATGGTTTCAGCTTCAGTTGGCCAGAACCACTCAGCAACTGTATTACCCTGAATTTCTATCGGATCCTTTTCGGTCACCGGGATTACCCTACTCTCACAGCAGTGTGCGCGGGGATTTATCCGAAAGCTATGGCACGCTGCGTTACGGCGACTTATTGGAGGTGTTGCTCTATGATGTGAGACGGACGCTGCGAGTAGGCCAGTCCAATGCGGCTTTTCTCGACAGCAATGTCGAGGGCTGGCTGCTGGAGCGTACAGCGTCTCGCGAATCGCGCCACCTGGTGCACGTGCCTTCTAACCCGCCCGGCTGGACTGCCGGTAAATGGGGTGAGTGGTATCCCGATGCACTGCATCCTGAATCAGGCGAACTGACAACGTCGATTCCCAAACCGGAATGGCAACAAGGTTGGCTGGATCAACATGATCGCATCATGTCGGGTCTGGCGAATATGACGCACCGCAATCCTTTTATCATGAGCGGGGATTTGCACGCGACCGGAGTGGGAACCATGCTTGGTGCGGGCGCACTGGATTTTAGCGCCAATCCCATTACCAATGTGCTGAGTGGGCCGATAGGGACGTCGATTCGCGGATTTCCTTCGGTGGTCAGGGGGGTAGGAGCGCAGCCTTCAAAGTATCTGAGTTTCGAGGAACAAGTGGCGCCTCTGGAAGAGCATGGATTCACCCTGGTGGATTTTGAGCGTGACCGTATCACAGCCCAGCTCTTTAAATGGGATGTAAACAGCCAGCCCCTGGCTGCCATCGATACGCTGGATCCCTATTACACTGTAGAGTTAATGAGGCCAGACTAGCGGCTAGCATGCTGCGGTTTTTCTGGCCAAAAAAAGCGAAGCCCGAGGGTTCGCTTTTTTGGATGGAGCGGTGAATCCTAGTTAGATGAACGTGACATGGGGCGATATCTCACGCCGGCGTATTGTTCATCGGTGGTAGGCTCTAACCAGTTTACCGTGCCTTCGTAAATTGTTAGTTGCAGCGCGTCAACGTCCGGGTGAGCGCCATG
>Ga0315330_10002724_pt1 | contig 12126 bp, 10 predicted proteins | sample M140m34915metaG_FD_203453 | JGI IMG/M metagenome (GOLD analysis project Ga0315330, IMG submission 203453) | Ammonia-oxidizing marine archaeal communities from Monterey Bay, California, United States - M1 40m 34915 | ecosystem: Environmental > Aquatic > Marine > Intertidal zone | place: USA... | reverse complement strand
GGCAAGCCCTAGGGGTGACGGCTGTCGCTGATCTTAGTGCCGTGGTCAACGACTTCGACATGCTTATCGATTTTACTTCCCCTAAAGCGAGCTTGGGGCATCTGCAACTATGCCGCGAGCATGGTAAAGCCTTGGTTCTTGGGACTACTGGCTTTAACGCCGGTGAAAGAGCAGAGATCAAAACCGCTACTGACTTGGCTATCGTATTTGCGCCGAATATGAGTGTGGGGGTCAATCTCTGTTTCGATTTGCTTGCCAAAGCAGCCGCAGTGTTGGGCGATGACGCAGACATCGAAATTACAGAGGCGCATCACCGCTTCAAAAAAGATGCGCCTTCCGGAACCGCCGTCAAGATGGGGGAGGTAATCGCTGAGACCCTGGGGCGGAATCTGGATGATGTGGCGGTTTACGGTCGTGAGGGCGTTGGTTATGCAAGAGACAGTAACACCATTGGTTTTACCACAATCCGCGGTGGCGACATTGTAGGTGATCATACCGTGATGTTTGCGGCGCTGGGCGAACGCGTAGAAATTACCCACAAGGCCACTAGTCGCATGACCTTTGCGCGCGGTGCGGTGCGCGCGGCCCGGTGGCTTGCAGGCAAGCCAGCTGGCGTTTATTCGATGATGGATGTCCTAGGGCTGGTGGACTGAAGTTACTCCCCGGCTGCGTTCTAGGGTTTCTAACAGCCTCCTGGATGATCTCGATGCAAAAAGCGGCTTCTGTCCTTCCAATATTTGACGCTGGTGCAGGTCTTGGCTGTGGATAAGTCAGTCAGTGAGTCGGTTCTGGGCACCGACGCCGATCAAAATGCAATCAATTACAGAAATTCCCACATTGCCGATGGACACCAACCGCCGAGCTTCTATAGAATCATCGCTCAGTATGACAACTGCTGAATCTCAAGAAAAAAGACGAATTTTGTAAGAAGCGGAGTGAGGATTCCCTCTCTCCGCTTTTTTTCGCCTAGAGAAAACAGCAGCCAAGGTTAACTGAAGAGGAAAACAAGTGACTCAAGAAGCGATTCTGGCGTTGGAAGACGGCAGTCTATTTAGCGGCATCGCCATCGGTGCTGCAGGCCAAGCCAGCGGCGAGGTGGTATTCAATACCTCCATGACCGGCTACCAGGAAATTCTCACCGATCCTTCCTATGCTCAGCAGATTGTCACGCTCACTTATCCGCATATAGGCAATACCGGAACCAATGGCGAAGACAACGAGTCAGGGGCGGTCTGGGCGTCAGGTCTGGTGATCCGTGATCTTCCCATGTTGGCCAGTAACTGGCGTATGGAGCAAACCCTGGGCGAGTTTCTCAGGCTGCGCAACATCGTTGCCATTGCTGAGATAGATACCCGGCGTCTTACACGGTTGCTGCGGGATAAAGGTCCGATGAATGGAGCCATAGTTACCGGCAAGGAGCTTGCTGCAATTGGAGAAGAAGGTGCGGTTGCCCTGGCTCGGGAATTTCCCGGTCTCGAAGGAATGGATCTGGCCAAAGTGGTGTCTTCCAGCGAGCGCTATACCTGGAAAGAAGGCGAGTGGGCTTTAGGGCAGAGCTACGGTGCCAGTGATGAATTCCGGCATCGAGTGGTGGCCTACGATTTCGGCGTGAAGCTAAACATCCTGCGAATGCTGTTGGAAAGAGGTTGTGAGGTCATGGTGGTGCCAGCGCAGACGCCAGCTAGTGAAGTTATGGCCATGAATCCTAGTGGGGTGTTTCTGTCTAACGGCCCCGGTGACCCGGAGCCCTGCGACTACGCCATTTCGGCAATCAAGGAATTTCTGGAAGCGGACTTGCCCTTGTTCGGGATATGTCTTGGCTGCCAACTGCTGGCATTGGCCTGCGGTGCGAATACCATCAAGATGCGCCTGGGTCATCACGGTGCAAACCATCCGGTACAGAACCTGGGCGACGGTACGGTAATGATAACCAGTCAGAATCATGGCTTCGCCGTCGACGAACAGACTCTGCCCGCCAATTTGCGCGCGACACACAAGTCGCTTTTCGATGGCTCTTTGCAAGGCATTGAGCGCATTGACAAGCCGGCCTTCGGTTTTCAGGGGCACCCGGAGGCCAGTCCCGGCCCACATGATGTGGCTCCGTTGTTTGACCATTTTATTGAGCTGATGGATGCGCCCCTCGGTAATCAACCACTAGACAAGGAAACTCGCTGAGATGCCCCGAAGAACTGATATCAACAGCGTTCTGATATTGGGTGCCGGACCCATAGTGATTGGTCAGGCATGTGAATTTGACTACTCAGGAGCGCAGGCCTGTCAGGCACTTCGTGAGGAGGGCTTCCGGGTAATCCTCGTGAACTCGAATCCTGCCACCATTATGACTGATCCTTCGATGGCTGATGCCACCTATATAGAGCCGGTGAAGTGGCAGATCGTGGAAAAAATCATTGCCAAGGAACGACCCGATGCCATTCTTCCCACCATGGGAGGTCAAACCGCGTTGAACTGTGCCCTGGATCTAAACCGCATGGGGGTGCTCGAGAAATATGGCGTGGAACTGATTGGTGCCAAATCCGAGGCCATCGACAAGGCGGAGGACCGGGAACTGTTCGATGATGCCATGGTGGCAATAGGACTGGAAACCCCGCGCCACTATATGGCGCGCAGTATAGAGGACGCCTTCACCGGGCTGGAATCGATTGGTTTTCCCTGCATTATCCGCCCCTCATTTACCATGGGTGGCAGCGGTGGTGGCATTGCCTACAACCGGGAGGAGTTTGAGGAAATTTGTGCCCGTGGCCTTGAGCTCTCACCGACCAACGAATTGCTGATTGATGAATCACTGATTGGTTGGAAAGAGTATGAAATGGAAGTGGTGCGGGACAAGAATGATAACTGCATCATTGTCTGTACCATCGAAAATTTCGACGCAATGGGAGTGCACACCGGCGACTCTATTACTGTGGCGCCCGCGCAGACCCTGACTGACAAGGAATACCAGATCATGCGCAATGCCTCGATCGCGGTATTGCGGGAGATAGGCGTCGAAACTGGTGGGTCCAACGTGCAATTTGGAGTCAACCCTAAAAACGGACGTCTGGTAGTTATTGAGATGAATCCGAGGGTTTCTCGAAGCTCAGCGCTGGCATCCAAAGCCACCGGTTTTCCGATCGCCCGAGTTGCCGCGAAGCTGGCGATCGGCTTTTCCCTGGATGAATTGCGCAATGAGATAACAGGGGGCGTTACCCCCGCTTCGTTTGAACCTGCGATCGACTATGTGGTCACCAAGCTTCCCAGGTTCACCTTTGAAAAATTTCCGGAAGCCGATGACCGCATTACCACCCAGATGAAGTCAGTGGGTGAAGTAATGGCAATCGGGCGCACGTTTCAAGAATCGTTGCAGAAAGCCTTGCGTGGCCTGGAAGTTGGGATGTCTGGTTTCGATCCGGTTCTCGAGGCGGACCTCAGCAATGCCAAGGCTGTGCTCACTCGCGAACTCACTGAACCAGGTGCACAGCGTATCTGGTTTGTTGCCGACGCTTTCCGACTGGGCTGGTCAGTAGACTCAGTTTATCAACAAAGCGGTATTGACCCTTGGTTCTTGATCCAGATCGAAGACATCATCAAGTCGGAAGAACAGCTCTCAGTACAAAAGCTATCGGATATTGATGCCAAAGCCATGCTAACTCTAAAGCGCAAAGGTTTCTCCGACCAGCGTATGGCGCAATTGCTCAACGTTCCCGAAGCAGAGGTGCAGCAAGTCAGGCACGGGTTAAATGTGCGCCCGGTCTACAAGAGGGTTGATACTTGTGCTGCCGAATTTGTTTCCACTACTGCCTACATGTATTCGACCTACGAAGAAGAGTGCGAGGCTGAGCCGAGTAAGCGTGAAAAAATCATGGTTCTGGGCGGCGGGCCAAACCGTGTGGGACAGGGTATAGAATTTGACTACTGCTGCGTGCATGCGGCGCTCGCTATGCGCGAGGATGGTTACGAGACCATCATGGTGAATTGTAATCCTGAGACGGTGTCCACTGATTTTAATATCTCCGACCGCTTGTACTTCGAGCCGTTAACATTTGAAGATGTCATCGAAGTTGTCAAGCTGGAAAATCCAGTTGGTGTGATCGTTCAGTTCGGCGGTCAAACTCCCTTAAACCTGGTCAAGGACTTGGAAGCGGCGGGCGTGCCCGTGATTGGAACTAGCCCCGATGCCATTGATCGCGCTGAAGACCGGGAGCGCTTTCAGCATTTGATTAAGAAGCTCAACCTTAAACAGCCGCCAAACTGCACTGTGCGCTCTGTTGACGAGGCACTTGAGCAGGCCAAATACATTGACTATCCACTTGTTGTAAGGCCTTCCTATGTGCTGGGTGGTCGGGCCATGGAGATCGTGTATAACGAAGCTGAACTCCAGCGTTACATGCATGATGCGGTGAAAGTTTCGAACGAAAGCCCGGTGTTGCTTGATCATTTTCTGAGTTCGGCTATCGAAATTGATGTTGACGTGGTTAGTGATGGTGAGCAGGTGGTGGTGGGTGCCATCATGCAGCATATTGAACAGGCGGGCATTCACTCTGGCGATTCCGCGTGCTCCCTACCACCTTACAATTTGCCTGCTGAAGTACAGGACCAGATTCGTGAACAAATTGCTGCCCTGGCGCTTGAACTGGGTGTGATTGGCCTGATGAATACGCAGCTAGCCTATCAGGACGGTGAGATTTACATTATTGAAGTCAATCCACGTGCTTCGCGGACTGTGCCTTTTGTTTCCAAGTGTATTGGCACGTCGCTGGCCAAGGTCGCGGCGCGCTGTATGACCGGTAAGAGTCTGTCTGACCAGGGTTTCACCAAAGAAACGGTGCCAAAGACATTTGCAGTGAAAGAAGCTGTGTTTCCATTCAATAAATTTCCCGGCGTTGATCCCATTCTGGGGCCAGAAATGAAATCGACCGGTGAGGTGATGGGTGTGGGCGAAACTTTCGCCGAGGCTTATGCCAAGGCGCAAATGGGCGCTGGTGAGGCCATTGAGGGCTCAGGAAACTGCTTTATAAGTGTGAGAGATCGCGACAAGCCCTATGTTGTGGAGGTGGCAAAGCGCGCCCTGACATTAGGCTATAAACTGATCGCGACCCATGGTACAGCGGCAGTGATTACCAAGGCTGGTTTGCCTGTGCAGGGAGTGAATAAAGTCGCCGAAGGTAGACCTCATATAGTTGATATGCTAAAAAACGAAGAAATTCAGGTGGTTTTCAACACAACGGAAGGCAAGCAAGCGATCGCCGATTCCTCAACAATCCGGCGGACTGCCCTAAGACATGGCGTGTTTTGCACTACGACCATTGCAGGTGCGCTGGCAGTTTGTGACGCGCTGGAATTCGGCAACAACATGTCGGTTTACACGCTGCAAGACTTGCATGCCGCACTTTAGAGATACCCCTGCTGTTTCTTTAAATTTTAAAGGCTGATTTAATTCTATGTCTTTTACCAAGGTACCCATGACGGTGCGCGGCGCAGAATCGCTTCGTGCTGAGCTCACGGAGCTCAAGAGCGTTACTCGGCCTAAGATCTCGGCGGCTATTGCTGAGGCAAGAGAGCACGGCGATCTCAAAGAGAATGCCGAATATCATGCCGCACGCGAGCAGCAAAGTTTCTGTGAAGGGCGCATTAAGGAAATTGAAGGCAAGCTGGCTGACTCAGAGGTTATCGATGTTACCAAGATCGAACCTACAGGGAGGGTTATATTTGGGACAACTGTTACCTTGTATAATTTTGATACGGAGAAGGCAGTGACTTATCGGATTGTCGGCGAAGATGAGGCCGATGTGCCCGCTGGAATGATCTCAGTGATCTCGCCCATTGCTCGGGCAATTATGGGAAAACATGAAGGTGATGAGATTGTGGTGAAAGCGCCAGCTGGAGATCTGGAGTACGAGATAGAGTCCATCAAGCATATCTAGAGGGCTGTCAGCTGATTTTGCGCAAGAGCCTTCAGTTGTTTTTCCTGACGAGGTTGGAGAGCTTGGGATCAGGTCGCCTGGCCGCGCGGTACAGTAGCAGCACATGGCCTATGCTTTGCACTACTTCAGCCTTGTGATTTTTGCAGATCTCTTCAGTAAGCTGCTGTTTGGCCGCGCGATCTGGAATCTGCAGTTTCAGCTTGATAAGTTCGTGGGAATCCAGCGCTCGATTAATCTCTAGGCCGATGTTTTCCGTCAGACCCTTCTGTGCAATGATCACCACAGGCTTGAGGTTATGGCCAATCGCGCGGAAGCGCTTTTTTTCTGGGTTTGTCAGACTCATGAGCTTGCGGATTCTCGTTTAGGGCAAAAGATTCTATCAACTCACTGCTCGCTCTGACACTTACTTTTAGTACGACTCTCCGAGCCTCAAACTTTTACTGGACTTTGAACTCAAAGATGGTGCGCTCAAAAAGTAGTAAGCAGTGGCTGAAAGAGCACTTTGAAGATGATTATGTGCGCCGCAGTCAGGAACATGGTTATCGCTCCAGAGCCAGTTTCAAGCTGCTAGAAATGCAAGAAAAAGATCAACTCATCAGACCCGGGATGACAGTGGTGGATCTGGGTGCTGCGCCTGGTGGTTGGTCTCAGGTCGCTTCTGAACTAGTGGGAGAAACGGGGCGTGTGGTCGCGACGGACATTCTACCCATGGATGGGATCGCGGGAGTCGATTTTATCTTGGGTGACTTCACAGAAGAGTCCGTTCTTGCGCAGATCCTGAATAGTGTTGGAGAGGATGGTATAGACCTTGTAATTTCCGATATGGCCCCCAATATTAGCGGCTTGAAAGAGATTGATCAGCCGCGCAGCATGTATCTTGCTGAACTCGCATTAGATTTGGCTAGATCTATTCTTAATCCAGGCGCGTATTTCCTAGTGAAGGTGTTTCAGGGAGAAGGATTTCCTGAATTTCAGCGGGATATGCAGTCTAGTTTTGCCTCTGTTAAATCCAGAAAGCCCAAGGCATCAAGGGCACGTTCACCTGAAGTATACCTGCTTGGGTCGGAATTTAAGGACTGAGCGACGAATGCACCCTAATTTGCGTGCATTATTTCCTGCAGAGATTAAAATCTACTGCGTTTCACGCCGTAACGGCATTGTAGCAGTGGCGCGAGAAGCGCCAACCCACAGGGAGATAAACCCTTGAATGATATGGCAAAAAACCTGATTCTCTGGATGATTATCGCTGGAGTGTTGTTGACCGTGTTCAACAATATCAACCAGGAATCTCGGGAAGATAACATTAACTATTCACAATTCGTACGGGAGGTACGTTCAGGGCGCGTGAACGCGGTTGAGCTTGCCGGCATTGATATCACTGGAATTCGCTCCGATAACACCCAATTCCGCACCGTGATGCCATTAATCGGTGACGACCAGTTAATGAATGATCTGTTCGAGAATGACGTTGAAATAATCGCTAACGAGCCCGAACAGCAGAGCATCTGGACTCAGCTTTTGGTGGCTAGCTTCCCGATCCTGATTATCATTGCCTTATTTTTCTTTTTCATGCGACAAATGCAAGGCGGCGGTGCCGGTGGACGCGGCGGGCCGATGTCTTTTGGCAAGAGTAAAGCCAAGTTGCTTGGTGAAGATCAGATCAAGATAACTTTCGCCGATGTTGCTGGTGTGGAAGAGGCGAAAGAAGACGTGGAGGAGCTGGTTGAGTTTCTGCGCGAACCCGACAAATTTCAGCGGCTGGGAGGCAAAATTCCCCGAGGCATCCTGATGGTAGGGCAGCCCGGAACGGGTAAAACGTTGCTAGCAAAAGCCATCGCCGGTGAGGCAAAAGTTCCTTTCTTCTCAATTTCAGGGTCCGACTTTGTCGAAATGTTTGTTGGTGTTGGTGCCTCTAGGGTGCGTGACATGTTCGAACAAGCCAAGAAACAGTCTCCTTGTATCATCTTTATTGATGAAATTGATGCAGTCGGTCGCCACCGCGGTGCCGGTCTGGGAGGAGGCCACGATGAGCGTGAGCAAACTCTGAATCAACTGCTGGTAGAAATGGACGGTTTTGAGGTTAACGACGGAGTAATCGTCATGGCAGCTACCAATCGACCTGACGTGCTGGATCCAGCTTTGTTGCGTCCAGGCCGATTTGACCGTCAGGTAGTTGTTGGGTTGCCTGATATCCGAGGTCGCGAGCAGATTCTGAAAGTACACATGCGTAAAGTACCGATTGATGATCTGGTCCAACCTGGTGTTATCGCCCGCGGTACGCCAGGATTCTCTGGCGCAGACCTGGCTAACTTGGTGAATGAGGCCGCCTTATTTGCAGCCCGCGCCAGCAAGCGCCTAGTTACCATGGAAGAATTCGAAAAAGCCAAGGACAAGATTATGATGGGCGCAGAGCGCAAATCCATGGTGATGTCCGAAAAAGAACGTCTCAACACTGCATATCATGAGTCCGGTCATGCCATCGTGGGCCGCCTGATGCCCGAGCATGATCCGGTGTATAAGGTAAGCATAATCCCTCGGGGACGGGCTTTGGGTGTCACAATGTTTCTGCCCGAGGAAGACCGGTACAGCTTCAGCCGGCAGTCCATTCTTAGCCAAATATGCAGCCTCTACGGAGGCCGTATAGCTGAGGAGATGACGCTTGGTAAAGAAGGTGTGACAACTGGAGCCTCAAACGACATTCAGCGAGCAACTGAGATGGCCCGCAATATGGTTACCAAGTGGGGATTGTCCGACGAACTGGGTCCGCTCTTGTATACAGAGGATGAAGGCGAAGTATTTTTGGGCCGTTCCGCGGCTTCTCAAAATAAGTCTTTCTCCGGTGAAACCGCGAAAGCAATCGACAGAGAAGTGCGACGAATTATTGATGAATGCTATGGCAAGGCAGAGCGCATCCTTGAGGAAAATAGGCATTTGCTGGATATCATGAAAGACGCATTGATGGAGTACGAGACAATCGACTCTGGTCAAATTGATGACATCATGTTGGGTAAGACGCCACGACCCCCAACGGGTTGGACTGACTCTGACAATAATGACCCCGGGGCAAACCCTGTTGAAGAGGAAGTAGAGAAAGAGGGTAAAAAAGAAGGCAAGGCAAACAGCCCATCAGGGACGATTGGCGGACCGGCTGGCGAGCATTAGCGCGCCCCTGTCTTCAACTCCAAGCCACTTTGCGAAAGTCTTATACCCTGCGAGCTGGAAAGCGACAGCTAGACCTGTCCTCTCCAGTTTGCATGGGCATTCTGAATATAACTCCTGATTCATTCTCTGATGGCGCCGAGCTAGCCAGTGCCACCAGTGCCTCATTCCAATTTGACCGAGATAAAGTGCGTCGGCGCGCCCATGAAATGGTAGCGGCTGGTGCTCAAATCCTTGATGTTGGAGGCGAATCTACACGCCCCGGCGCTGCCGCGGTTCCACTCGATGAGGAGCTCGCTCGCACCATACCGGTATTAGAGCTGCTCCGCGCCGAATTCGATGTCCTGCTTTCTATTGATACCAGTTCGTCGGAAGTGATGCAGGCCGCCTTAGTGGCCGGTGCAGACCTGGTAAACGACATCCGCGCACTCAATAACGATGGGACTTTGGCAGTTGCTGCTGAGGGCAGCAATCCGCCAGCTGTTTGCCTGATGCATATGCAGGGGCACCCACGGACCATGCAGCAAACCTACGCCTATGAAGACGTGGTGAGTGAAGTGGTGGCTTTTCTGCAACGGCGAATCGCCCACTGCGAGGCTGGCGGAGTCGCGCGTGACCGGATTATAGTTGATCCAGGTTTTGGCTTCGGCAAATCAGTAGCGCATAATTACGCCCTGCTGAGGCATTTGCCGGCACTGCAGCAGCTAGACCTCCCGGTCCTAGTGGGTATATCCCGTAAGTCTATGATTGGAGCAGCCACTGGCCGACCAGTCGGTCGGCGCCTGGCGGGTTCAATCGCGGCTACCGCACTGGCATTACAGGCAGGCGCCCACGTTGTGAGGACACATGATGTTGAGGCAACGGTCGACGCGATTCGTGTTTATAAAGCCTGCGCCGAGGCTTGATCGCAGCGAAATTGAAAGGCCCGCTACAGAGAGCGATGATCTAAATCCCTGAATTGTCGGCAGTTGTGTGTATTCAAGCGAATTTTTAAGTATCCCAGCTCATAGCTCCCATATTGCGTCACTGCTGCAACTTGGTTAGTATTGGCGCCCGATTTGTTGGGCTCCAGTGAACTTTGACTTACATTAGGGGCAAGTTGCGATGCGTCAGAAGATGGTTTTCGGCAACTGGAAAATGCACGGATCTTTTGAGCAGATCCAGCACCTTCTGCAAGATGTAATTCTGGGTCTTGCGGGAGAGGAGTCAACTGTCGTTGGAATATGCCCACCGTATCCGTATTTGCAGCTGGTTAAGAAGCTTTGCTCCAATACGAACATGAAAGTGGGGGCACAGAATGTGTCTCAACACGATAGCGGTGCTTTTACTGGCGAAGTGGCAGCTTCGATGTTGTCTGACTTGGGAGTCAACTATGCTATCGTCGGACACTCGGAGCGCAGGGAGCTTTACGGGGAAACCAGTGACTTGGTGGCTAAGAAATTTATGGCCTCTCAGTGCGCCGGAATTACCCCTATTCTCTGTGTAGGCGAGACGCTAGTTCAACGGGATAATGGTGAGACTGAAGCGGTTGTGCTAGCTCAACTTCAGGCGGTGATCGCTGCTGCAGGCGTCGAGGCTTTTAGCAACGCGGTGCTGGCCTACGAACCAGTCTGGGCTATCGGAACCGGAAAAACTGCAACGCCGGAGCAGGCGCAGGAAGTACACAGGCTATTGCGCAAACATGTCGCTGTGCTTAGCGAGGACATCGCTGCGAACCTGCAAATTTTGTATGGTGGCAGTGTGAAGGATTCAAACGCAGGAGCTTTGTTCACGCAGGCTGATATAGATGGTGGTCTGGTGGGCGGCGCTTCATTACACGCGGAACAATTTATTGCCATCTGTGCATATACGGAAAGTTGATTATGCAAACTATTGTAGTTGTCGTTCATGTAATCGTCGCTATTGCAATTGTTGGCCTTGTGTTACTGCAGCAGGGCAAGGGTGCTGATGCAGGCGCTTCATTTGGGGCCGGTGCTTCTCAGACTGTGTTTGGCGCATCCGGCAGCGGTAACTTCCTGGTGCGGGCGACTACGGTGGCGGCCACTATGTTTTTTGTGACTAGCCTGCTGCTGGCAGTTTTTGCCGGTAATCGGTCTGGGCTTGGTGCCCCCTCGGGACTGCCAATTGTCAACGAGGAAATTCTCGAAGAAGTCTCTTCCCAGCAGTCTGACGTACCGATTTTGGAATCTGAGGATGTTGAGCCTGCGTCAAATCAGAGCGATTTGCCCAGCCTGCCCGGGACGCCGAACTAAATTGGCAATAAATTAGAAGCCACAGCACAGTGAGTTCTGCTCGCGTATCTGTTGGCAGAGTTTACGATTAACAGTCAAAAAGAAGACTAGACAATGAAGACTGGATTAAGGATATGCCGAAGTGGTGGAATTGGTAGACACGCTATCTTGAGGGGGTAGTGAGCTATGCTCGTGCCGGTTCAAGTCCGGCCTTCGGCACCAACCATTCGTAATTTCTCGTAACCTGAAAGTTCTTAAAACACTGTGAATACCAGTGTAAAACCAATTCTAGTTGTAATCTTTCGTAATCTGGCACCATTTTTTTATGGCGGGCATATGCCACGAAAAGCGAAAGAGTTACTTGATGCGGTGATCCGAAACTTTTTCCCAAACTTCTGCTGCCGGTTTGTTGATGTCGTTCTCCATATCGATAGTGACATATTCCTGCGCCATCGACGCCGACGCGAATTGCAAGACTATAACCACAAGCATTGGTTTTAATACATGGCGCATTGGACTTTCCTCAAAATCCCATCTCAGCCATCTGCTTGGAACGCCCAACCCTCGTACGGCCTATGCGCTCAACCAGTATTCCAATTCATGAAGGATTCATTAACGTGTCCTCCTTGCTCTTCAGGAGGTCCTAACTGAAAATCAGACTGCTCTTCGGCGCTCCAATTCGGGCTGAACCGTTTGGAGGTCTATTTTGGTCGCGTTGGTTGGGGTAAGGGAGCGCTTTGATCAGCTTCTGACATCAAGACTTACTTCGTTGGTACCTAAATTTACTTGGCATAAATAGACAACTTGGCAGCCTG
>Ga0315330_10002723_pt1 | contig 12133 bp, 11 predicted proteins | sample M140m34915metaG_FD_203453 | JGI IMG/M metagenome (GOLD analysis project Ga0315330, IMG submission 203453) | Ammonia-oxidizing marine archaeal communities from Monterey Bay, California, United States - M1 40m 34915 | ecosystem: Environmental > Aquatic > Marine > Intertidal zone | place: USA... | reverse complement strand
CGTTATGATGATGAGAGTTAAAGTCTTTATCACTATTGATATAGACCCAGATGAATATCCTGTACCTGCTGATGAGAATGTGGGGGAGGAAATAGAAGAAGGCATCCGTGAATACTTTTATGACATTGACGGAGCAACAATAAAAAACATTAAGCACATACAGGAGTGACCCTATGATAAGTAATCATTTACCTACAGACTATCAGAACTTTATTGCTCTATCTCGCTACGCAAGATGGAAAGAGGATGAACAAAGACGAGAGACATGGCCTGAAACAGTATCACGTTACTTTGATTATATGACTGTTCATCTAAAGAAGAAACATAAATATACACTTTCTAATGAATTACGCACAGAGTTAGAGACTGCTGTGCTTGACCAACACATCATGCCAAGCATGAGAGCCTTGATGACATCTGGTCCTGCACTGGACCGTTGCCATGTAGGTGGATACAATTGTTCATATGTGCCTGTGGATAGCCCACGTGCGTTTGATGAGACAATGTATATACTCATGTGTGGTACAGGTGTAGGCTTCTCTGTTGAACGTCACAACATTGAGAAGCTACCAATCGTCAACGAAGATATGCATTCTACAGATACTATCATTAAAGTTGGCGATTCACGTCCGGGCTGGGCCAAGTCACTACGGGAACTTATTGCTATGCTGTACGCTGGTCAGATTCCTAAGTGGGATGTATCAGAGGTACGCCCCGCAGGTGCAAGGCTCAAGACATTTGGTGGTAGAGCCAGTGGCCCAGCCCCTCTTGAAGAACTCTTTGAGTTTTGCATAGAGAAGTTCAAGGCAGCATCAGGTCGTAGATTGTTTCCTGTTGAATGTCATGACATCATGTGTAAGATTGGTGAGGTTGTAGTTGTCGGTGGGGTCAGACGCAGCGCACTCATCAGCCTATCAAACCTGAACGATGACCAGATGGCTCATGCAAAGTCAGGTCAATGGTGGGAGAACGAAGGACAACGTGCGCTTGCAAACAACAGCGTTGCCTACAAAGGTAAGCCACAGATGGGTACATTCATGCGTGAGTGGCTATCACTGTACGAAAGTAAGTCAGGTGAGCGTGGTATCTTTAATCGCAAGTCTGCACAGGTGCAAGCAGCTAAGAATGGACGCAGAGATGCAGAACAAGATTTTGGATGCAACCCCTGTAGTGAAATTATATTACGTCCTTATCAGTTCTGTAACCTATCTGAAGTAGTTGTACGTGAAACAGACACGCAGCAAACACTAACAGAAAAGGTGCGCTTGGCTACAATACTGGGTACGTTCCAATCTACTCTGACTGACTTTAAGTATTTGCGTAGTATATGGAAGAAGAACACAGAGGAAGAACGTCTGCTTGGTGTGTCACTCACTGGTATCATGGACAACCAGTTAACGGCAGGTAAGTCTGCTCATCTAGGTATGAATATTGGACAGACTCTTGAGGCATTACGTGATGTGGCTATTGACGCTAATAAATCTATGGCTAAACAGCTAAAGATACCACAGTCAACAGCTATCACATGCGTCAAACCATCAGGTACAGTGTCGCAGTTGGTAGACAGTGCATCAGGTATACATGCCCGTCACAACCCTTACTACATTCGCACTGTTCGTGGAGATAACAAAGACCCATTGACACAGTTTATGGTAGCACAGGGTATCCCGGCAGAGCCTGACGTAATGAAGCCAGATAGCACTACAGTGTTTAGCTTCCCAATGCGTTCACCTGCACGTGCCGTAACACGCACCACTATGTCTGCTATTGAACAGCTTGAGTTATGGCTTATGTATCAGCGTTACTGGTGTGAACATAAACCGTCTGTAACAATATCCGTGAAAGAGGATGAGTGGATGGAAGTAGGGTCTTGGGTATATAAACACTTTGATGAGGTATCAGGTATTAGCTTTTTACCATTCAGTGAGCATACATACAAGCAAGCACCTTATCAGGACTGTGCTGAAGAAGAATATACAGAGATGAAAGCAAAGATGCCAATGTCAATTGATTGGTCTGCATTGCAAGAATTTGAGAAGGAAGACACTACATCAGGTGGACGTGAGTTAGCCTGTACTGCAGGGGTATGTGAAGTAGTTGACTTAACTGCTGCATAATGATAGAGTGTAGTGGATTAAACTTGTTATGGTGGCAGTGGTGGATACTTATAATGATTACAACAAACACCCTGCTTAATCTAGTAGTGTTCTTTAAGCACAGATTTAGAAAGGAAAAAACATGAGTATAAAAAATGTTATGATAAATGCAACTCGTTCTTATTTAGTTGGCGGTGTGAATAAACATCTTGCTAACATAGAGGTGTACATGAATCAAACTGTAGGTATTGGAGAACACTCTGATGTCATAGAAACTATAGACTTAGAACTTGACAAAGCTGCAGCATACCATGATAAGTTAGAGATACTAACAAAGTATTTCCCCCTTGAACAAACAGAGGAGAAAACAGATGGCAATGAAACCGATTAAAGGAGCAGTTAACCGTAGATTTAGACCATCTTCGTACCGTAAGAATGATAGCCTTGCAAAAGAAACTATCATCGCTTACCTTGAGGATAATGGACACACTATCCTTGACTCAGAAGAAAACTATTCTTTCGACATTAAGAGTGAGAAGAATGGTAACATCTACTACAGTGAAGTAGAAATGAAAAACCAGTGGAAAGGTGATTGGAATACATCATGGAAAGAGATACGCATCCCGTATCGTAAACACAAACTCATTAACAAGTTTGAAGAAGTAAAGGCAGACAATACATTCCTAAACTTCTATGTGATACGTGGGGATTGTAAGCAAGCATGGCGCATTAAAGATACCCTGCTTGAGAAGTCGGAAGTGAAAGAGGCACAAGGATTTAGAATTGAACCGGGTGAACATTTCTTTCACATTCCATACAAAGATGCAATACTCGTGGAGTTAGAAGATGGACTTAGAAACGCAAGCTAAAGCATGGATGAAGGAGAAGTACAAAGACATGGAGATGAATGAATATCAACGTAAGTCTATTGAGTTTGCCATCTATCCAGCCACTCACAGGATACTTTATCCTGCGCTTGGTTTGGCTGGTGAGGCAGGTGAGGTTGCCAACAAGGTAAAAAAGTTTATCAGGGATGGTGCTGACAAGGAAGCATTTGAAGTAAAGAAACTTGAGATAGCAGCGGAGATTGGTGATGTTCTATGGTACTGCGCTAATCTGGCAAATGACTTGGGTATCAATCTTTCTGATATTGCTAGTGAGAATTACTCTAAACTGTCAGGACGAAGTAAGCGAGGCACACTTGGGGGTGATGGAGATAATAGGTAGGATACTTATGTATCTTATATTGGGTGTGGTTGCTATGTGGCTAGGTTATGTAATTAGCATGGCAGTCATTAACACTGTGTGTGATTGCATACGTACAGGGCCAAAAGACATCATAGAGTGGATACAAAAAGAGGGGGCTTAATTGCCCCCTTATTTATTCTGCTTGTCTTGCCTGTATTCTACCCACACTTATAGCAATCTTTAGATGATTTACTTCAGGCTCTAACTCTTGCATTTCAAGAACAGATTTACCGTGTAAGTTCATGTAATATTCATCTGCAGCTTTCGTTTCAAGGTCAGATAGTTTAGTATATTGCGCCCTGTCAAACGGAGTATAAGACTTTCCTTTTTTTCCTTCTGCTTCTATTACAGCGAGTTGCTTTGCTCTTGACCTGTACATCTGCATATATTGATTTAACATAGCCCTTTTACCTACATCAGTTTTTGCCAAGTATCTTTCTGATGTAACTAAATTACTTATTTCTTTTTCTACAATTGGACCTAGTGCTTTTTTAACTGCAGCGTCTGCTGTCTTGTCACCTGAACCCGGCACAATCCTAAATCGTTTGATACCAAATCTTTCAAATTCTACCTCTGCAGGATTACGTTTTGCTTCTCTACGTGCGCCAGTTACCTGTCCTATTAATGGACTCTGACGATAGATATCACTTTCACGTGTAGGGCTTTCTATTGGTGGTAGAGTTTTAGAAAGACCGGGAATGTCTTTCATTAAAGTATTTTTCAAGGCACTCATAAATCTTTCATTAGGACCAACACCATCTGTCTGTTTAGCATCACGAACTATAGCAGCCTCTGTATCATATGCTGCCTGTATATCTCGCACTACACGAACTGGTGTAGCAGCACCACCAAACAGTTCACCTACATAGCCGCCCATTATCTCAGCTAAACGCTCACTGGTAATACTACCTTTTTCTGCCTTTAATAACTCTTCAAAGTTATCTATAACATATGAGCTTGCGCCAGTTCTAAACTGTACACCTGTAAATGCTTCAAGAAACTCTTTGGAGTCTATTGGTTTAGAATCTTCATTACTTAGTTTTACGATAATGTCAGCCAAAGCAAGATAAGGTGTTAATGGAAAGAAAGGTCGCAGGTCAGTAGTGCTACCATCCTCATTCTTATATTCATATAACTTAATATCTTGATTGTTTGCACGGTACTGAATGGCTGAGTACAATGCTGCTGTACCTACAACCCCTTTAGAAAATTCTGCTCGTGCCTGTGCTAATGCTTTAGAAGCCTGTTGTCCTTTTTTAGTAGCTAAGTCTGTATCACCTACAGCACGTGCTGCTTTAGCCATAGACTGTGTATACTTAGCCATACCATATTTGTAACCAGCAGTCACCATACTTGTAGGCATGTAGTTCATTTGAAACTGAAAGGCATTTACCATAAATCTAGCAAAAGGTAAAGCTGCTGTACCTAAAGGCAAAGGAACAGGACCGAGTGCTTCGTTAAACTTTAAAAAGTAATGACCTACAGTATCACCTGCTCTGCCAGAACCCGGCTTTGGCATACGAGAAAATGTAAAGTCTAATGACTCTTCGATTGCATCTGATAACACAGAGGCTGGTAAGGATTTACCTGCCGCAGCAAACTCTTCAAGACTTTTGTACTGTCCAATCTTAGTTGGGTTATCTACAATTACACCTGCACGTCTTAATCTTTTATCAATCGTGTCTGTAAATACTGCCCTACGGAAAAACAAATCTTGTGCAATATTTAAACCATTAAGCATCCTTGTCACTTTAGAAAGAGACTCACCTGCGCCTTGCTCTTCTATAGTTCTATCCAAACGTCCAGCAAGACGAGGGTTGTGCTTTAACAAAGCGTCAGTTAATTCTGCTGTGCCAGTTGCATGACGCATACGTTCAAGTCTACCAAAGCTATCACGCACTATGTTTTTTATACTACCCACAGCACCAACAGGAGCATTGCCTGTCATGCCAGCATCTGCACCTCTACCTATTTGATATAAACTAGACTCCATTAGGTCAGCAGCCATGTCCATTGTTAAACGTGTACCTGCAGTTGCTACGTTACGTACTGTGGTAGCAATTTGTGTAACCATTAATGCTCTACGTTCACGGTCAACTCGTTGCATAAAACCATGTGCCTTGCTCATAGGACCAATTATACTATCTGCCCTTGAATCTCCAATAATAGCTTTTGCAAGGTCCGGGTCAATTTCTCTAACACCTTTTATTATTTTTCCAACCTGTGATGCAGTTTGTAAATATCTACCAGCGTCCGTAAAACTAGCACCAAAAGCATCTACAAATTGTTTAGTGGTAAGACCTGCCCTAGATATAGCAGACTCTAATACATCTGCATCTATTTCTATGTCACCTAATTCATCTAGTAAACCTCGTTTGCCACCTTTTTCACCGACAAGAAGTCTCTCTGTCTGCTCTGCTATCTCTTTAGCAGACTTACCCTCAACACCTTTTAGTGTATCAGATACAATCTTACCTATTACTTCAGATGCTTTTGTATCTACATCTACCATTTGACCAAGCCTACCTGACTCAGCAAGGTCTTCCACGATATTAGTAACCACAGTTCCAACACGTTGCATGACTTCAGTTTTAAACTGAACTTCAGTCAGTCCACTATCTCCTGCTTCGCCAAGCATATTGAGAGTTTGCCTACCTGCATCAATATCAAATATACCTGTAGCTGATTGTGAGGTAGCTTCTAACGAGCGTTGTCCTGCTTCTTTAGCAGCAATCTCTTTATTACGAGCGTTTAAATCTTTAGCAATTCTGTATGATTTAATACGCATTTCTCTGGCACGAGTGAGCATTTGCTCACCACCTAAACCGCCAGATAACTTAACGCCTAAAGAACCTGCGGCTATACCTACCCCGCCTACAGTCAAAGCACGTAGCATACTTTTCTCTTCAGGTGTAGCGTCACCATATTTTTGAGAAAGCATTTCAAGTTCTTGTAGCTTTAAGTCTTGCACAGCAGCCGCACCAGCTTCAGCGGCTATGCCGCCAGCAGCAATCTTGCCACCAGTTGTGGTGAGCATACGCTTTGCTGAATACTTTGCAGCCTCTTCAATTGCAGCTTTTTTCCCGCCCGTTTTTAGTGCTTGCACAATAGCACGTGTACCTACTTGTTTAGCAACTGCACCTGCTCCAAAACCAATGTAGTTGAGTGGGTCCATTACCAAAGACTTACCAAAGTCACGAACAGCAGATAGATAACCTGTTCCACCTTCTTCATAAAAAGATGGTAATCGGTCAAGCTGACTATATATATAACCAAACTTCATGCGTTGCTCTTCGTCTGCAGTACGCACCCAATCTAGTTGTCTACCTAAATCAATACTATTAAACTCAAACTCACGAGCATGTGTTAAGAAACGCTTGAGATATTCTTCGTTTGTTTCATCTTCTTGTTGTGCGCCATCTTCACCAAAACGATTACCATTATACTCACGCAACATTTCCATATAGTCTGTGTCAGACGCAAGTTCTTGAAACGACAGGTCATCATCCTGTTGCTTTTCTTCGGGTGTATTATATTGTTTTGGGGGAGAAGGGGGAGTTAATTCAGCCGGGATTTCAGCAGGTTCATCTTCTACTGTAGGCTGTTCAGGTAGGTTAGGTTCATCAAGCGTAGTGTCTGCTGTCTCTTGCTCTACTGTAAAAGAATATGCGCTCTCTAAATCTTCTAAAGTTTTGTCAGGATGATAGCGATTGCGATATGCTTCAATAATATCAGCGTCATCTTTATCTTCATACATAGGATACTGCTGACGCAGTGCATCAATAAGTGACATTATAGTAACCTTATGTATTAAAGTTAAGTTTTAATGGGTCTGGGTCATCATCATCTTTTGGTTTATCTGCGCCTAGTATATCAGTGCGAACTGTATTGGCAATATTACCAAGACCCAAAGCCCTTGTAGCAAAATCCGCATCGTTACTTATGTAATTTCCTGAAGTATCAAATATGCTGTTACGTACAAAGTTTGACTTAAACTGGGCTTTTTGTTCTTGAAAATACTTAACTGCGTCTGGACCTGTTAGTGGACCAGAACCATCTAAGGGTTGAACAGTAACAATACCATTTGGGTCTACTTGATAGCCTGATTCATCCATAAGTTCTTTTAAACCTTTAGTGTATAAAGAACTAATCTCAGTTAACGTAGGACCAGTATCTGTAGCAGCAGCTTCTGCTTTTGCAATACTTCCTATAGTTCCTATTAATTTAGCATTTTGTAGTTCTAACTCTGTTATTTCAGATTCATCTAAAGTCCTGCCCATCAGGTCTTGTCCTGTAAGAATCTTGTTTACGTTATTACCTAACTGTGTTTTTAAACTAGGAGCAGATGCTTCTAGTTCACGTTGGTAATCTGCACTCTTAGCCATACCACTGCGGTCAAGTGCTGCACCTACAATACCATCAATAGCTTCACGTTCACGTGCAGGTATCATATCATTAACACTTTTAGATATACCCGCACCCATATTTTCCATGCCAAGACCAATTTTTTGAAGACCGCTAGTGTCCTCAAGATTAAGTGTTGTAACTGGTCTAACCTCTGTACGAATAGAAGCAAACGCACGGTCACGTGTGAGGTCTTTAAACTGTGTTAAGTCCACACCTTGCAAATCAAGTTTGTCAGCAAGGTTATATTGCATGCCTCTACTTCTAGTCTCATCAAGATTAGCTAAAAAACCTTCTACTTGTTCTACCTCTCCACCAGCAGCATTATATGCAGCTAAACCCATAGCAACATTACCACCTGCCTCTTTAATCATTCGGTCAAGTGCTTTTCCTGCACGAGTATCGCTTTCATCTGCACGTTCTGCTTTCGCACGTTGCATTTGTAGAGTATATTTTTTTGCTTCAGATAAATCCTCGTTACGTCTATCTATAGCAAGCTGTAAATTTTTATCTACACTCTGAGCGAGACCAGTTACAAAACCTGAACCAAAACTACCACCAAAGATTCCCATTAATTTCTCCGTGCCATTAAGCCTTTTGGCTCTTTCTCTTCTTCTTCTGATTCAGTTTTGTCATCAACCATATCATCTAGGTCAACCTTATCTAATTCACGTTGGTATTGTACAGCATACTTTGCAAGAAGAGTTTTACGTGTTTTATTTTTATCAGGGTCTTCAAGGCCACTATCATATTCAATGCCAGCACTTTCTGCTAACATCATCATCATTTCCATTAGCAAAGGAACTACAAGCATACCTGTATCAACACTGTGCTTTCCTTCCATAACACCAGAAAGCTGTATAGTATTAGCAACAGTAGTAACAGGAACACCCATTTCAAGAACGTCAATTAACTGTTGAATAAATTCTTCACTGGTCATTCTGCCCATGTAGTATTCAATAGTTTCATCAACAGTTGAAAACTGAGCAGGTGTTTGCCAAGGTCTTGCCCCTAACTCATGTGTTAAAGACATGCCCGGAATAGGAGCATCAAAAGAAGGTTCGTTAGACACTATCATTTTTGTTCTGTTCCCTATACTTGCGTATTGTCTGCATTTGCATACCTACACGTACAGCAGGACTACTGTAATCTAAATTACGTGTAGCAGGTGTTGTTCTGTTTAACAAACCTTTTGATTCTGTTTTTTCACTAGGCATATTTAAATTTTCAATATCCATATTTTTGTATGCCAATACAATATCAGTAAGCGCACGAGACATTATGCTTCCTCTTTTTATTTTCTACCACTAAATTCATAAGTTTTTTTGTAGCCCATTTTAGTGGGGGAACTTTAGATATTAACTTAGCGTAGCTTTCACCATGCTTCATGTACAGATTTTTAAACCACTTAGGAGCATCATACTGCAACCATGTTCTAAATATAAACCACTGCACATTTTCTTTACCATATACTTCACGTGCTACCCAACAGGACATAATAAAAGCACTACCCAATGTTCCAATTAAGCTACCGATAGCCTGTCCTGATGCACTTTTACCTTGCTCTGCCGCAATCTGACTACGTGACTTAGCGTCTAGTTCAGCTATAGCTAAAGCATTGTTGCGGTCAATTTGATTTTCTGCAGATGTCCATGCCCACTCCATAGTATCAGCATAATAATTCCACAAATTATCATAGGCTTGTTTAGATATGTCTAATATAGCTGTGGCGTTAAGTTCATTAGCACGATTAACAGCAGCCGTATCTGCAGTAGCAATTTCTCTACGCCACTGTGCATTACTCTGTCCAATTACCAATTGGTTCTGTGCATTAAACTGGTCACGTTGGTTATTCAGTTCAGCATTAAATCTTTCAATAGTATTTGCTTGTCCTGCATTAAACTGGCCTTGAGCATTTATTTGTGATGTATTAAACTGTGATACCTGATTAGCAAGGTTCGCAAAGAATTGGTCAACCTGAGTCTGTGAACTTGCATTAAACTGACGTGATGCATTTTCTGCTGCTTGGTCAGTAAATAATGACTGCACACGTTGCTGTGCTTTAAACAAATCTGTCTGCTGTGCATTTGATAAATTAGCCATATCAACTTGCAAGAAGCTACCTGCATTCTGCACAGCAGCTTGTTGACGATTATTTAAGTTTGATAAATCTAAGTTTGCTAATGCACTAGCCTCTGCTATTACCATAGCTTGCTGGTTAGACAGATTATTTAAATTCATTGTATTAGCAATGCGTGAGTTTTCCAAAGCAATCTGCTGTTCAGCAGTAAAGTTCATGTTAGCTACATCAGCTATACGTGCAGCATTTTGTACCTTTGTCTGAAATGTCTGGTCAAACTCTTGACCTAAAAACTTAGCACGTTGCTCTGCAGCAAGCATTGCTGACTGCTGACGATTAGACAGATTCTGCTGTTCAAACTGTGCAATTATGGCTGCATCTGCCTGTGCAATAGGTAGTGATGCTTCCATAGCTGCTTGCACGATAGCCTGACCAGCTAGTGATGAAGCACCTAAACCACGAGCAGACATCTGTGCATTAGCTGTACGAATAGCACCAGCAGCCCATGCAGGTGGATTAGCACCAGTAAACTGATTAGCTAAGTTAGCAAGCTGCCCTTGTACTAATGCTTGTTGTGATGGCTGTGCTGATGCAGCAGCAGCCTGTGTCTGAGCAGTAGCCTGTGCAGCTTTAGTAGCATCTACACCTGTACCACTGATAAGTTCACCCTGTTGAATCTGCCTCTGTTGAGGATTATTCATCAGAATGGCATTACCCTGTGCGGCCTGTAGGTTGCCTACAGAAGAGGCTGTTTGCTGTGCAGCAGTTACCTGCGACCGTGGGTCTTGAGGGTTAGCTTGTGCCGCTTGTACAGCCCCTACAGCAGCATCTACAGCAGGTGCAGCTTGTTGTGCTTGCATTAGATTAGCTTGCTGTTGCTGTGGTGCAGTAGCTTGTGCTGTTTGTGCTAGTGCAGTTGGAATTGCAACACTGCCTGTAAGCATACCTGTTTGTGGGTCAAGTTCCTGACCTGCCGTTACAGGTGTTGTTGCAGCTTGTACTACACCGCCTGTTGGTACAGCAGGTTGAAACATGCGTTGTGCAGTTACGTCACCAATTTTTAGGTCTTGTGCTGTAGGAGTAGTGGTTGTAGTTGTTGGTGTAGTTGCAGGACCACCTGAAATACCAGCTTGAATGCCACCACTACCACCACCGGGGCTTATGCCTAACTGTGACGTTGGCGTGTATCCTACAAGTCCAGATTGTGTATTTAAAGGTTGTATCTGTCCACCTGTCTGCATCTTAACCACACCACCTTTAGCCATCATACGTGCAGCATTGGTGTACCTATCCATCTGTGCTTTACGCTGTGGGTCTTCTTCAATAAACTGCTGGAACTGTGACATATCACCCTGATATCCCATAGCCCCCGCAATCTTATTAAGTGCTTGTGGCTTAAATGCCTTGAACTGCATCATTTAATCTGCATCCTGTATTGTGTTACCTTCAGCTACCCACTCAAGGATGGCTGCGTATTCAGTGTTAGCTGGGTCAAGAGGAACGTGCATCTTAATGCCGTTGATAGTAGCAACTACACAAACATTTTTTGTGTCTTCTGCATCTCTTGAATATTGCGCTGATGTAATGTTCATTTATAACTCCGCACTTGCCTCATAGCCAAAAAGATAATATGAACCATTGTTATTTGCATTTGCAGTTTTATACACTTCAAACCTTGTCAATCCATAACCATTTACAGTAGGGTCACCAGAAGGAAAACCAGAAACTGCGATATTGTTAAAAGTTATAGATGGGGCTGCCCTCATAGGAACTGTGTGGTCAACAAATCCAAAAATATTATTACCACTAACTATATGCCCACCAAAGATGATTCTTGTGCCAAATATATCTCCACCCGCTGGCACTGCAGTTTGATAATACCTCATACAGCTTGCCAACTCATCCCCAAATGACCGATGCTCAAATGGGGTAGCCTGTTCGCCCACCTCAAGCTGGATGCCTGTGAGAAAAATATTATTATCTGTACTATTTACTGCATTTACTTGTCCAACAGCAGTATTAGCCGAAGTAGAAGACTCCCATGCTGTTGCTAATGTTCCACTTGAGTAAGTAGTGCCAGCCGAAAACCACCAGCGAACTAAAAGAGATAAAGCGTTATCATTATCAAATGCACCAGTTGTATCGGCTGGAAAAGTAATCGTTTTCTTTTCCCAAGTGTTAGCACTAGAAACTGTGTAAGATTTACTTACACTACGATTATTGTCATTATCATACAGTTGAACAATATAAGTTCCTGTAATTGTGCTTTTTATATAAAACGATAAGGTAACAGATTTTGCGTTAG
>Ga0315330_10002721_pt1 | contig 12135 bp, 31 predicted proteins | sample M140m34915metaG_FD_203453 | JGI IMG/M metagenome (GOLD analysis project Ga0315330, IMG submission 203453) | Ammonia-oxidizing marine archaeal communities from Monterey Bay, California, United States - M1 40m 34915 | ecosystem: Environmental > Aquatic > Marine > Intertidal zone | place: USA... | reverse complement strand
CATCGTTAGTATCGTATGATTCTTGATTGAATATCCTGGCTTTGAACTTGCTCATGATTTGTTTCTTATCGCTATCTTCAAAAGAATAAGATAGCCTATCAAATCTTGAACAGTATCTTCAGTAGCGTCAGTTATCCCTCTAGACTTGATACGCATAAGCTTATCATCTATTCTTGCACATAAGCTATCTACGGCTTCTCCTTTTGAGAAGATACCCACGGGGTAAAGGGCTGAGTCCCCGTAGGCATCATTCTTCTCTAAAAGCAAGTTTGTAACTTCCGTAGAAACTTCGATAATTAAATCTCTTGTTTCCATAAAACTAAGTTAGTCTATTTCATCTAATAAATCAACTTCTACTTTATAAATCTTTTTAACATTATTTCCTTGCAAAACTAATCTGCCCGAAGAAGGGTTAAAAAATATGTACCTGTCTGTACAACCGGTGTAATCAGACACATCAAACTTATAAATGTTTCCGTTGATAGAAATGTTTCCATCTTTTTCAACAACTATATTAAGCGCATCGTCCACATTGAATCTCATATAAGCCCTTACTAAATTAGCAAAGGCAATCTTACGATCAAGAATTAGGCTGTGGACTTGCGAAGACTTTCTTTCCTTGTTTGTCGAGTTCATAGTATCTGTTCATTAATTTATCATAGAATAGTGTTACCGATCCAAGCTTACCTACAATCTTAGGCTTGGCCTTAACGACAGTAATCTCGACTTGATTAGGCTCATACGGAACTCCGTTCCCATCTTCCAATCCGAATGGACATCTCCATACGTTTATAACCATCATACCTTTACGACTCCACTGCATCCCACCGGCTATGTCATTCATAGTAGGCTTATCCATATAGGGTACTCCGTTCTTGTACTTAGCTTGTTGGTGTTTAGTGTGTACTGTAACAATCGAATGATAGTCCCTTTCGGAAGAGTGCTTTCTAACCTTAGTCAGTATCTGCCCAATGGCTATATCATCTCTTACTCCAGAAGTTACATCGGTCTTTATCTCCGTAAACGGATCGACAAAACAACCATCTATCTCTGTGAACTGAGACTCTTCAATCTCTTGAACACACGTATAAAAACCTTCTATAGTAAGGTCTTGAAGACCACTATCTATTATAAAGAAATGCTCATTGATAAAGTCTAAGGCTTTCTCTGTCTCCTCATCTGTAGCGGTCATATGGTCGTTGATAAGGAAGGGCTTACGAAGATATACCCATAGTAGTTCTGCGAACACTTCTGTTGGCGAACCTGTCTCTGGGCTATAGACTGCCCACTTCCATCCCGAATACTGAGCCGTATTCATCATCAACTCAAAACCGAATTGTGATTTACCTTGATGAGCACCCGCATAAATATATGTGGTGCTTCCTTTCTTCATAGAGTATTTATCGAACAAGGAATCAAATCCTGTCCATGTTCCTTTCTTTACTCCTTCTTTTCTCAGCGAGGTCAAACTGCCCTTAACCTCTTTCGCTGTGTATACAAACTTGCTTAATGCCATTACTCTTTTTCTTTTAGATAATCTTTTTCTTTATGTGTAAATGATTCACTTAGTTCTTTTCTGTGCAGTTCTTCGTACACGTGAAAATCGTAAATCTTTTTACTTGTCAACTTTAAAGCGGCCATCAAATTCATTATCATCTCTGGCTGCCGATTCATATCATCAATGGTTTTCATCCTAGTGGGGAACTCCATTGTTCTGTAGTGGTTAATGTAGCCATTACCTTTCTTTACCTTGTAGGCAATCTTAACACCTACATAGTAAATCATTTGTCCATCATCTCTATCTGTCATTTTAGGATATCTTTTATAGCATTCTTATAGTGGTTAGCTATGTCCATCTTTTCGACCATCCACTCTAAATAACTTCTTGGAACTTCCGACAACTTCTTACCCTTGTGTTTACCAATCTTCATTACACCATCTGTAATTCTAAAAGGAGTAAGCTTTACTTTCTTGGTAACCTCTGAGTTGTTAGATCCAGTCCTGTTGGCCATCATCAACTTTGTTTTTCTTCCCATCTCTCTTTGGTGTTAAAGGTTATGCCATATCCTTGTAGACTTGAGTCCCTTTGTAGCTCGTAGCCACCAAATCTACCTGCGTAGATTAAATAACCTATACACTTTTCTTTTTCAGAGTAATTCCTTATATCAAAAAAAGCAGGGGATACATTGATTTTTCCTTTGTGTCCACGAATATCTGCCTCTACTACGGCATCGTTTAATAGTTGAACTAATGTTTTCATTTCTCTTTTGTTTTTAAGGTTTTCATACAATAAGAATAAAAGTCTTTATCCTCAACTCCTTCAAGTTTCTTTTTCAATAATTCATTCATCTCTTTGAAACCATTCTCAAATGCTTTGTCAATGCGCCTCCAAAAAAGATAGTCTTGGATTTCCTTCACTACGATGAGTGATACAAATGCAATTGCGATAATTAGTAGTGTGACTTCAATCATTTCTCGTTTGTTGTTAAAGTAACTGCATAACCAAACTACCAACACCCCAAGATGCTACCACAATTAACCAAAACAAAGCCCATATCTTAAGTCCATAGCATATATAGCAGTCGGCTTCTTCGTAAAATTCTTTGGGAGTAAAAGCCTTGCCCGTCCAATAAGCACCTATTGCAAGTAGTGCTATTACAATGATTCCTATTATTATTTTCATTTCTCTTTGGTGTTAAAGGTTTGCGCCCATTTTTTTATGTGTGCGCCTATAATTGTAAGGTTTTACCCTTACTTTGTGTACCATATTGTCAGGTTGTAAGTTAAAGAAGGGGGGCAATGCCCCCCTACTATTAATACAACTTAAACATGGAAAAAATTAGAATGGTAAACCATCATCAGTATCGTTCACTGCTACTGGTTTTGCTTTAGCGTTGTACTCTCCTTGTAATTGGATGTACTTACCGCCATCACGTTTGTCTTTAATCTCAAGATTAACCCAACCTTTCTCGTTCTTCGAGTTGGTTAGAACTTCGAAATCTTGTGGGCCTAATGCCACTTTAACAATCTGTCCATACTTCGTATCGACTACTGTTGTCTTACCTACAAATACCTTGTCTGCCATTTTGATTTAATTTACTTTATTAATAATTGTTCTAGGTGATCGTACTTTGCATTCAATTCCATAAGGTTCTCGTATATTATCTGAACCTTATCGTTCAAGCCTTCATCAGAAAACTCTTCATATGTATGGATAAAAGATACAGCCTTTGCGTAAGACCTTTTGTATCGCACATCCTCCATTCTATCATCGTGTCCCGATATATATACAGACACTCCTTTAGGATCGGTGTTCGTGATTCTGGAAATCTCACGGATTCCAAACCCACAGAACTTTAGAACTGAGCAAGATAAAGCCCTAGCCATCACTGCCTCTTGCTTTTTGTTGCTACCCATTATATCTACTATACTAACTCCAGTTACTGAAGAACAAGCGTGTAGACATACGTTCTCGTATTTATTAAATTTCGCCATAGCGCACATTATAAGGATTAAACGGTTGGTTAAGAAAGAGTTCCTCGTATTGGCTCACGGATTTTTCAAACTCGTACTGACCGCTTGAAATGAACTCGTCACTAGCTTTGAATATTCCTACCTCGTAAGGAAACTCTTTCTCTATAACCAAAAAATAAAAATCATCAACACCAAAAATCCTACTGTATAAATAGGCTTGTTGGTTATACATCATCCACCTCGCACCTTTCTTGAAGTCATCCAAACTTTTAGCAGTTGTCTTTAAGTCTACAAGATATTTTCTTCCATCCTTGTTAACCAAAGCATCTGCCTTTCCTTTGAACTTTAACTCTGCAAAAGAATCGGTTACTAGATTCATAACACCAGGAACCTCTGGTTCAAAATTATCACCCATTAATTCTGTAACTTCTGTAAGCTTCATAAGCTTATCATACATTCCTTGAACTAAATTATAATCCTTTTTAGGTAACACAAGTTTGTCGGTGTTTAAAGCACAGAACTCCTTATAGTCATTACCTCTTCTTGTTCCCTCCCAGAGAATACTCTTGTCGATACCTTCGAGAAACAAAGAGTGAAGCGCAGTCCCTACATCAAAGTAAGAAGCTGAAGGATATGACCACTTTCCTTGTCTCATTAAATGAAACTTAGTTGGCGATTGTCTTAGCAACTTCAGCATACTATTAGATAAGTATTCCTTATCAGCGTAGTAGGCTTCATCATCTTTAAATTTCTCTATTGCATCCATTAAAGTATCTCCTCTAATTTATAAATCACATCGCCCAACTCGTGTCTCGATAAAGTGAGCGGTGTTAGCAAAGTTCCAAACACCTCTATAGACAAATCAAACTCTTGTCTATCTTCATCAGAGGCTGATATCTCTAAGTAAAAATTATCTGTTCTTACTCTGATTCCGCTTGGATCGTTATTAATCATTTAGCAGAAAGTATTTCTTTCTTTCTTTTTGCAGTAGCTTTATATCCTTCCAAAGCATTTTTAACTGCATCGGCTTTTCCATCTTTAACTGCTTCAATCATTCTGGCCTCAACCTCTTCTGTCAATTCCTTTAATGATTTAGCGGATGGTGTGTTAGGCGTACTGTTCTGCTTTGCAATAGCTATAGCCACCTCATTAGAACTTGCAATAGAAGTGTCGATCCCAATGCCAAGATTAGCTAAGGCTCTACCCCAAGCACTAGTCTCGCAGTTCTCTACATAACTTGTTTTGTTAATGTAGCTTGAAGACTTGTCTTCTTGTGCAAAGCCTGAAGAGATTACCATCCCTTCTGAATTACAGATAGTCGCTCTGATTACACAACTGTTCTCATCAAGGTGTACCATCTCAGTAGATAGTGACCACCCCTTGTACTTCTCTTCTAAACGGAAGAACTTGATTCTTTCATTGACCTCAACATACTCTTTCCCCTTGATGTTGGTGGTCTTAAACTGATACTTGCTCATAGTTTTTTGTATTAATTAAACTTGATTTACAACGAAGATACATTATTATTCCGACAACTCAGACAATTCCGTTGTCTTTTTTTTCAACAAGTCTTCTATAATGCTATGCTCTAGCCCAGACTCAGTTATCAGTGTATCTAACTCACGTGTGAAGATTTGTTTTAAGCCACCCTCTGATCCGAACTCCATGCGAAACACCCTTTGCCACGACTCCATAGCAGTTAGCGTCATAGAGTCTCTTATTTCAAGCAATCCATCTATGGTCTTAACCGAGTGAATGATGGTAGCATGGTTCTTATCAGCTAACCACCCAATCAGTTGATACTTCATATTGTACTTCTTCCTCAGAATATAGAAAAGACATTGCCTCGATGTATTGACTTCTTTTCTTCTCGTCTTCTCCATTGGATTTATGTTCGTCTGCGAATGGTATATGTTGCAGACTCTCTTGTACTTGTTCTTCGTTAGTAGAATTGGTAGATACTTGTTTTTCATTTCTATGTTCTAGTTTAATTGCTTTCTTAGCTTTTGTTCTTACTCTCGATCTTGCCAGTGATGCTTGTTTATCACGAAGCCCTAACGCTTTATCTATTTCTGGAAAGCTATAACCTTCCAATAACTTATTCATAACCTCACGTTCTAAGTGTGTTAGGCTATGTTCTACTGAATCCTTATATAGCATTTCAAACCCGCCCACCTCAGTGTCCTCTACGGCCAAGGCTTTGTTGTACTTACTGTAGTCTTCTGAATCGGGATTGATTATAAAGTCGGAGGCTAAACGAATATCCAAGCCCTTATCGGATCGCCTCTTGTCTTCGCCATAAGCGTTCAGGATTCCATACTTAATGCAATACATGACCGCTCCGACCATCTCACGCTCAGTATCGAACTCACGCCCATGCTTGGCTATATACCTCGTTATATTGACTCCCGAATAGAACAGCGCACTATCCACTACCTCGCTGTTGTGGAAGCTGTAGCCCCACCGCTTCGCCACGAAGTGAATGAACCTATTATTGTAGGGGAAGAACTCCCTTAATCTTCTCTCTGTTAAAACCATATGGTATTATAATATATATTAATATAATAATAATAAATAATAATAATATAATAATTTATAAAGGGAGGCTTACGCCTCCCTATTTATTACTATAAATGTAAGATATGACTACAAGATAACAAAACTTCTACACATAAATCTGTAGGTATTTTACTTCTCTCGTAGTTACCTTTAAGTCCTTGAGTACCCGTACTTGATCCTCTTGGAGCAGACACGTGACAAGGTGCACCATTCTTACAAGGTTCTTTTGAAATCCATCGTTTAGAATTAGTCCAAATATCCGTAGGCTTCATTCTGGAATCTCCGTACTGACAATATGTAACTGTCCTTCTGAAGTCGTTAGGCATAAAGTCCATCTTCCTTAACATACCTCTTGGGTTCTCTATGAAATAATAAACACTTGGATTATGCCAGGTATAATGTTGGATTATCTCTAAAGTTTTCTTGACCATATTCATACCCTTGACTGCGTTATCTGTCTTAGGGGTTCGGTCTTTATTCCAATGTCTTCCAATACTTGCAACACTAAAACTCGTACAAGGTGGAGATGCCCATATGATATCGGGTATAAACGGAACCATCGAGTAATTGAAATCCATTATATCCGTAACGTAATCAACGCCTTCGAAGGGTTCGATATCTACCGAAAAAACCTCCCATCCAAACTGCTCGGCAACCTTCCCAATAGAACGACTACCCGCAAATAATTCTAATACTTTCATATTATTCTTTTATATATTTATCATATAAAGAGCTATACTCCCTCATCATTACAACCCAATCTTGAAGGCTTATTTCTTCTTCACAAAACTCTTGTGCTAAGTCTTTCGCTCTTGGATCAAACATATTGTAAGCCCCTATCTCTTGTACTTGTAAGTACGCTATAAATTTTGCTTTCATCAGTGTATCTGTTTTAAAAATTCTACTGCATCTCGCTTTGATTTGAAGTAAAGCATTTTTCCTTTTACATCCTCATCAAAAATTTCTTCGCTCACGCAATCCCAAGTGGATTCCACAACCTCTCCATCTTCAATAGTGAAGTAAGTGTCCCCTTCTAAAAAGGGGTACACTTTTTCTAATCTTGTTGATTCATATAGATTAAACCAAAAGGTATCATCTATGTAATCTCTTTGGATGTCATCACCATCCGTTCTTCCAAATATCTTTTCCATCGTAAATTAAAATTAAGATTAGTAATACCAAAGCAAATGATATTATCATACATATAAAATCTAATAAGATTACCATTAATATCTAAGCAGTTTAAGTCTTCGTTCATACTTTCGAATAAGCTTCGCACAATTTATAATGTAAGAGGTTGTGTCATTTGTCCATCCTACATTTGTACTTTGAAGTGAGGAGTTAATTATCTCCCAATGCAAATCACGAATGTTACATTGTAGGTAACTTATATGTTTCCTTTTCCTTAGCATTTTTATCATCAGCTCCAAGAGTATTTGTTAATTGGATAAAAGTCATCTTGGTCAGGAACCAGCTCATCATTATCCATATAATGATATAGGTAATCTTCACTCTCCCAATACACTTCTCGATTAGTCATCTCATCAATAAAAGTCGGCTCTTCCTCATACGCACCTACTATATTTCCGTTGTCGAATTTAATATAAATACCATACTCACAAGATTCCTCTTCGCCCTCAATCTCAAAAGAAAGGTGAGGATACTTTTTAAACATAGCATCAAAGATTGGTCGAGGATCTGCCCAAGCAGTAGACATAATATAGGTGTGGTAATCTGTACCTTCTCCACGCTCATCATCTACATTTGCGTTCCACTTAGTTCCCCAATTCTCTACATTCCAATTGTACCAATCGGGTAGGTGATTGTCCCTACAATACTTCTCTTCTTTGCTTCCTAAAGCACCTCTAAATATATTATCGGGCTGAGGTATAAAATGATTGAAGTCAAACACATAACCTTCTGTGTCAAAACGCTTTGAGCCTTTGACATTCTCTACAAATTCTTGTACATCTTTTTCTTTTCCGTTCACATCTAATGTGAAATTAAACCAATTAGGCATAACTTAAATAAATTTAGTTTGTAATTCTTCTAACTCTCTAAGAACGGCAACTGCATTATAGTCGTTCTCTATTTCCATACTCCATTGCACCGCCATTGCACAAGCAATACCCTCAAAGGTTTTGCTTCTAAGAGTTCTTCTTTCTTCAGTGCTTCTCGCTTTAGACAATGCATCGAAGTACCACTTTGCTTGGCGTTTCTTCTTACCATTCTTGTCGATCCACTCGACCATCTCTCCTTTTCCTACAACATTCGTGTGTTCCAAGTTCGCCAGGTTTTTTAGCCAAAGACAAGTCCTTTTACTTGCCTCGTGTCCAAAGTGATATGGTTGAATTATTTGGTCGGGCTTTCTTATCTGAGTGCTTATGACACTCACAGGATTTTCAATTGCGATATAATCAATAGGCGCATTCATTAGATGCTTGACAAAAGCTAAACCTTCTGCTTGATTCGCCCATCGTTCTTCGTTTCTTGAGCCATCTTTATTATACAACCATCGTGCACCGCTAACTGCTAAGTAAGTACAAGGTGGATGTGCAATCATTAAGTCCCATTCATAAGAAGTGTCGTATGCTACTTTTAAAGCATCGCCTTTTATATGCCATTCGGGATGTCCTCCGCTACTTTCTAAAATATCGCAACTGAATGCGTTATGTCCTAAAGCACGAAATGCTTTGGTTACCGCTTGAGATTCTTCACAAGCAATCAATACGTTTAGTTTCATAATTTACTATTTAATAATTCGTTATGTGCTTTCCTTAAAAGTTCTAAGGCTTCCTTCGTTCCATTATACTTATAAGATAGGCTTTGATATTCTGCTCTCGCAGTATCTACTTTCTCTTTAAGAAGCATTAAATCGTTACATCTTGTCTCGTGTATAGATACAAATCTATCAAGCTTCTGTAACAACTTAACCATATCTTTACTATCCTCGAAGAGCTTGGATATTTCAACAAACTCTCCGAGAATAGAATACAATAAACTAAGGTCTGCTTTTATAATCAGACTATCTGCTTGTTGCATTTTCAAACCTTTCTTTTAGTATTGTGGGTATGCTTTTGTATTTCGAACCCCAGCACGAAATGCTCACAATTCTTTCGGGGATCAACGAAGTATAACGCTTCCGATTATTGTCCCAAATTGTCAGCACCTTTGGGGAAGAAACCCCCGTACCCTTTGTGAATTTATGGACACCAAAACGCCCATTTACTTTGGTGCGAGTTCCATCTTTTTTGATGTACTCTGCTCCAAAAATTACACCGCTACTTTGTAAATCTGCAACGATGTCTTCAAATGATTGATAAGACATAATATATAATTTAATTGATTACTATTTAACATGAACACCATCCGCATAATCCGAATATATTATCGGATATTTGCCAGACATAGCCGTCCCATTTATCTCCATTTTCTTCCACCCAATCGTAAAATTCATCAGCGTTAGAAAATTTATCTCTATCCAAAGTAGTCCAATCGCTTATAGTTCCAAGTGTACCCGAATAAGGATTCCTTCCAAATTCTGCAATTCTTTGACTTCTGCAAATCGTTACTGCTTCCTTACTATTTTGCGCTTGTACGCTTTCGTAATCTAAAGTCGCTCCCATAATTTTTATTTAGTAAAAGGTTTATTATCATCAACTCTCTTCACAAGAATTGATACATTGAGCTTACCGCTCATCATTAATTTATTACGTGCATCTCTTGCTTCAGAGATGTGAGCGAATACGAAAGGAGTAATAAACTCCTCTCCATTCTTTTCGTACATTATTCTAAACTCTTGCATATTATTTTTCTTGGTAAAAAACGTGCTCGAACTCGAACATTGTCTTGTTAGTAATCGACTTATCTCTGTTCGCTTCTATCAACAAATTTGCGATAGCATCTGCTACAAAAAATAACGTGTCTTGGTCAAGCGTATCCTTATATAAGAATCCACTCTCGTTTGCGATTGCTGCTAATTTCTTAGCGAATTGATTGGTAGTCATAATGAATTTATTTAGTTATTATTTATGATTAAAAATTGATTCAAATTCTAAGTCTTCGATGTTTAGTTTATCGACTACTTTAATGTTAGTGCTTGTGGTAAAGAACTGTCTCAGCAGTCCAACACGCTCTGCAATCTTTGCACTCATTATTTTGATTTGGAGCGGGACATTTTCTTCCATTTAATTCTGTGTTTTTATCGATAACGCCAGAGGCGAAACCTGTTATATTGTGGTTAGGTTGTGCATCATTCATGTGTGCTGAAATTCTCACAATTAGGTTAGGGGCAAAAGCATACATCTTTTGGTAAAGCCTCACAATTTTTATCTCCCTCGTTGGTAACCAAAACTCAACGTGTGGTAAAGCTAAGGCTATGTTGTTTATTGAAATCAAGTGATTCATATTTTGAAGATCACCGCTATCGTGCCACCTAAAATACTTCTTGTCTCCTTTGCGATATTTATCTATGAAAATTATCATATTCTTTTCCCATAAATCCATATCATTCATGAGCGAGTTATAACGCTTATACAATGCACGTTCTACGTTAGGAAATCTATACATTCCTTTCAAAGCATAGCACCCACTGCAAGTGCTATTTTCTACGTTCACTAATCTACTTCCAACACCGCATTCTTTTGCGGGTATCGAGTAGCTTGAACATGGCATTTTTGAAGGTGCAGATAAACTACCCACAGCCTCTTTTAATTCTTTTAGCTTCATGACTATTTTGTATTATTCGTATTCAACATATGTAAAATCATCAAGGATTATTTCCTCTTTGATCAACTCAATATCTTTAAAATTGTATGTAGCTATTTGCTCTACAATCCAATCAATAAATAGGTCATTATCACGCCATTCTTCTGCGCTTATTCTATCAGATAATTGCAAACGTATGTTTACGAAACCTGAAGCATTTGCGTTGTTTTGCTTTTCCATTTTATTTAAATTATAGGTTATTAACTGCCTTATCAACAAAGGCAATATACGAAATTTTAGGGACATATGCAACTTTAATTATAGCCACAAAAAAACCCTCAAGATATCTCAAGGGTTTCTTTGAAACTAAAAGCTTAAATGTTTTCAATCTGTCCATATAAAAATTGTGCCTGGATCGTTCCACTCAGCATACCATCCTCGCTTACCAAGAAATTCAATAAGCGTGGTTCTTACTCCCAATTCATAGCCTCTGCTTTCTGCATAGTAATTGAAGAAGTATTCGTTTTCGGGTTCCTCAGCTGATATCCAAATACCACCTCCGACACCATCGAAATTTTCACTATATCCTACGATAGATATACCTTTTCTCTCAAGGTTTTTAATCATCATATCTCTTTTCATAATTCGCTAAATGCATATTCAAGTTCCTCATCAAAATGATTTTCCACAATGTACTGCTGTGCTTTCACATTTTCTGAGTACATATTATAAATTGCGATGGATGAAAATCCAGCATAAAATGCTCTATCAATTTCTAAATAAAGCGCATCAACGTGTGTGTTATTTTCCATTAGTTCTTTTGTCTAATTCAGTTAATACTATTCCAATAATTCCAAATGATGTCCCTATAAATAATAGGGCAATAAGTTCTAAAGATATCATAATCCATATTTTAAATTAAGGTCTGCAACTCTTTGGCTTTTAGCCTTGCTACCTATGTTCGAAATTTTCCAATTGTTCCTATAAAGTCTATCCTCACGTTCTCTATCAAGTTCTGCTTGTGTTCTTTTAACGTAGGGCGTTCTGTTCTTTTGCTTTCGTGGTGTGCTACCATCACGATACATTTGCTTTTTTACGATGATTATTTCATCTGTAATAAAATCAATATCTTTGCAAATAATTTTCATAAAATCCAGGTTTTATATGAATAAAAAAAAGAGGGGCGAATGGATCGCCCCCCTATATAATTAGTCAATAAATTCAACTATCGTTTTTACCTTAGCCTTGCCTACTTGAGCTTTCCAAGAGTCATCGAATTTACCTATCATGGTTTCAATTCGTTTTATTGTAGCTTCATCCTTTTCAAAGATAACGCCCCCAACCTCTAAGCTTTTCGCCTCTGCGAATTTTTGCAAAATAGGCGAAATCTCTTTG
>Ga0315330_10002713_pt1 | contig 12148 bp, 10 predicted proteins | sample M140m34915metaG_FD_203453 | JGI IMG/M metagenome (GOLD analysis project Ga0315330, IMG submission 203453) | Ammonia-oxidizing marine archaeal communities from Monterey Bay, California, United States - M1 40m 34915 | ecosystem: Environmental > Aquatic > Marine > Intertidal zone | place: USA... | reverse complement strand
TTCCTCTCAATCTTCATGGAAAATTGCTATTTCGTCCAGTGTTTTTCGATGAATATCCGGCACCATCGCCGCCTCATCAGGATACCCCACAGGCATGACCAGCAAAGCTTCTTCATGATCGGGCCGCTCCAAAATCTCGCCCAAGAACTTCATTGGAGAGGGTGTATGTGTCAGTGTAACAAGTCCCATTCGGTGAACGGCGTTGATGAACAAACCGGCAGCAATGCCACACGATTCTGTTGCGTAATACGTTGGCCCCCACTCCCCATTGCTTCGAATTCTCTTTTTTTGCTTGAACAGAACCACGATCCAAGGTGCATCAGTGAGATGGCGTTTCACGGCATCAGTTCCAAGCGGAGCCAAAACTTCAGCCCAGGCCTCTGGCATCCTGTTTTGGTAGGTTTTCCGCTCCTCCTCCTCAGCAGCGTCACGTATTTTCTTCTTGAGTTCGGATTTGGAAATGGCCACCCAAGTCCACGGCTGTAAGTGCGCTCCATTGGGGGCGGTCCCTCCAGACTGAATGGCCAACTCAATCAGTTCTCTCGGGACTGGTTGTTGTGAAAAATGACGTGTTGTGCGGCGTTTCTGGTTCTCGATTAAAGCGTCGTTAGCCCTTCTCAACATCTCGTCTTCATCGAGCTTTGACCATTCGAGGGGAACGAAACCATCCTCATCCATAGACCCCCCAAGAGCGATGCGCCTATCATTGCTTTTCGCAGATGTCAACGTTCGGGCATGCGCCCACGCATCCGCAACCAAGTTTCACTGCTAAACATCAACGCGTACATCGCCGCCAACCATAATGTGGGGCGGCCCCACTGGCTCGCCCCCACTGGCTCTGGCAACAACCCGTTGCCAAAAGCGAGGAGTACGCACAACCACACCAAAGTGAACCCGTGCAACCCCCACCTCACACTTGACATGATTTGGGAAGAATTTGCTTTCATCTCGGTGATTTCAACATCGGTTAATACCGCGGTGACGCCTTTCAATTTGTCCAACGCAGTGCCCCCATTCCATCGAATTCGACCGAGCCGGAAACGGCTCAGAATTTCGATGGCGGTAAACATCGTAACCCACACCACGACCACTTCGAGAAACGGTTCAGCACCCCTTAGATCGAGCGATCCTTCGACCGACCAAATCAACAAGCCCCAAAGCCATGACACCAACACCAACTGAAATGTTCTGGCAAATCGAGTGATTCTGTGAAGCAATTCTGCGTCATGGGAGAGCAACATTTCAAGCGCGATGATCAATGCAGTGGTTGCGGACAAGCCGACGCTGATCAACAGCCACCACCAGTCCAGGTCACCATCGCGCCATGCAAGCATAAGGGCGACCATGGTCCAACCCAACGCAATCACAGAAGCAACATTGGCGGCAGCTTGCATGGTGTAGAGCGGATCCCGCCCGTCTTTGAGCACAGCAAAACCCCCCATCAGCCGCGTTTCAAACGCCGAATCATCCACCATTCCGTGCCCAGCGGCAGTCATGCCCCCGACGGCCTTTATTCGAGCGTTTCCAACAATGGATTCCGCCTCACCCTGGGCCCATTCGTCATCTAGGCCGCCGCCATTCCACGAAGATCCACGGCTTGCTGCATGAGCGGCCCCAGCCCCTCGGTTTTTGGTGTTTCCAGCCGACCTTGTCTTGGCCCAAGCCCGAATTTCATCAGACATTATTGTTTCAACTTGATCTTCATTGAGGGGTGCGCCGTGGTCGGTGTACAACCATCGGCACTGAATCGGTACAGGGGCAGGGTCGACGTCAGGAGCAACCATCTGGAATTGTCCCGGGCCGAGGGTCGGCAATTGCGCAACGAGGTCTTGATCCCCACCGCTTTCTTTGAGCAGATGGCGTACCTTTTCTACATCTTGCGGTTGAGTGAAACGCCCAATGAAGGTGGTGTTTGCCTGTGCGAGAATTTTGTAATCGACATCGCTCACGTTTTGTGTAGCAAGAACACAAGCTACCCCGTACTTACGTGCTTGTTTGAAAATGAGTTTGATCAAATCCTTTGCGGGGGGGTTGCGAGGATGTGGCGGGAGATAGGGGGCCACCTCATCCATAAAAAACAGCAATTTTAGTTCCCCTTCAGCGGGTTGCTGAGTCAACATCCAATCGTAAAGTTCTCTTGATAATTCTTGAACGAAATATTGCTTCTGTGCCTCATCTTGAATGGTATTTAGATACACAATATTGAGTGGTATTTTTCCAGGGATTGCGGGTTCAACAAATGAATCAATGTCGATTGGAACCCCATTTGAAAACAACAGTTGATTGACACCAGAAGAGTAGGCAGAGAGCCGACGGGCCAGTTCATTCCGTTTTGTTTTCGGCAAACGTTCCTCAAAATCAGCAAGGCGGTGTTCGATCATCACCTCTTCCCAACTTGGAATGTCGGGCTTTTCTTCACCCTCTTCAACCTCATAGAAACACTCTGGATACAATTGTTTGGTGAATTCCATATTTGGTTCGCGAACAACGCGCGCCAAAGCCTGGAAATCACTGACATTGAGGCCGTGCTTTGTCCCTTCGACCAACACTTCATAGAGAAAGGGCTTGACAATTTTTCCCTGTGCCTTTTCGACGTCGTAGCCGGCGAGGCTTGTGAAACCTGCAGCAACCATGTCCCATGCCGTGATCGCTTCCTCCGCATCAAGATTGGAGGGAGGGGTTCGAAAAGGGTCGATGCACAACGGCAACCCCTTTGATCGCAGGGGCGTCCAAATTCGAACTTCACACATATCCATGAGCCTCTTGGCTCTCGCAAGGTCGCCACCTTCCGCTTCAAGATCCGCAGGGTCGATGCCCAAAGCCAAACGCGCAAGATCGCCCTGGGGGTCAATGATCAATGAGGGGATTTTTGCCAGTGCCGCCTCTTCAATGAGCGCCTTTGCCATGACGGTTTTACCAGATCCTGTTGAACCAAGCATGGCGGCGTGGCGGGCAAGAACCATTGATTTGATATCGATTGGCTCTCCAGTGTCTCTTCGGTTCCCCAAATACATCCCCTTTGGCTTGTACCGTTTCGATTTACTAGCTGCCTTTGGCGCAGCGATAGCATCGGGCGAAAGAATCTCATCAACAAGGGCCGCGAGACTCGGCAACTCTGGCGAGGCGGGGTCTGCCGAGAAACCATCGTCGGAGGACACCATAACGGGGCGAAAGGCGGCAGGGGTCTTGAAGACCGCGACCACCAGAGGTGCTGAGAAGCAGACTCAAGGGGGTCGGGCGATTCGCCAGAGGTATGGAGCGCATACCGACAGGCCGCCCCACTTGGACGCCTCAGATGCGTGCCGCTGCTGTTGCCGTGCTTGACTCAAAAAGATGGGTCAAAGGCCCGCAAGGAAAAGCGTTCGGCGCAGCCTTTGCCGCCTACACCGGGGCACTCACGGCGGCACCCTGTCAGAACGGGTCCTCAGCCCTATGGGCCGCCTTACGAATTGCTGACATTGGTCCTGGAGACGAAGTCATTGTCCCCTCCTACACTTTCATTTCTACCGCAACATGTATTCTTCTGGTGGGGGCAACCCCTGTCTTTGTTGATGTGGATCCTGAGTTCTATTGTCTCGATGTAGATGCCGCAACCAAAGCCATTACGGCCGACACCAAAGCGGTCATAGGCGTCCATTTGTTTGGCCACCCCTACGATCCAAAACTGATCGAACTTTGTCAACGCCACGACCTTGTTTTGATTGAAGATGCCGCGCAAGCACACGGCGCAAATCAAAACTTTGACGACGGCTCAAAGAAAGCAGCGGGGTCGATGGGCGACCTTTCCTGCTTCTCCTTCTTTCCATCAAAGAACATGGCCGTTGGTGGTGAAGGGGGTATGCTCGCTACAACCAACGAAGCATACACCGCGAAGCTAACCGCGATCATCAATCACGGGCGCAGTCCAGAACTGCATGCGATGGAACTTGGCAGCAACATGCGGATGTCCGAGGTCGCCGCCGCCATTGGCCTGGAACAACTGAACCTCCTCGATACGTGGGTGGAACGAAGACGCCAGATCGCTTCACGGTACTCAAACGCCCTCCTAAATCATCCATATTTGAACGCCCCAAAGACCCGCCCCGGGGCCGAACACGCGTGGCACCAGTACTGCGTTTACACTGAACACGCCGCCGCCTTCATGGCGCATTTGGACACCCTCCAAATTGACACTCGCCAGTATTATTCACTTCCAATCCATCAACAAAGCGTGTTTTCCGCCCACCCTCAACACACCCACCACCTACCAGTGACTGCTAAATTGGGTTCTTGTTTGGTAGCAATTCCAATCATGCATGAATTATCAGATGATGAAATACATAGGGTGTTGGCCGCCTTAACATCATTCAATCCAGAATAATACGGCTGGATCTGTATGCTAGATTTGAATTGGACCAAGAATAGTTTCCAGTGATTTCCAACTGGGCCCACTCGGGCAGTTCAACAGGTTGCTCAATGTTCTGGAGTTCAATCTCTGCAAGCACAAGGCCAAGTAAGCCACCTTCGAATTCATCGATTTCCCAAAGCATTCCGTCAGACCCCCGCCATTCGTATCGGGTTTTTTCAACCCGGGGGTATTCTTCGAGGGAGACAAGGGCCTCGCCGAGGGCCCGTTCGATAGGCCACTCCAGTTCAATGGCGCTTGCATTTGTTCTTCGCCCTTTGAGGGTGAAGACGGTTCGATCGTCACGGAACCTCACTCGCACCGCCCAGTCCTTTTCGGATTGAAAAAGAACCTGCTCTTCTTCATTGAGGCGTACGATCGCAGCCCCGCCATAGATCAGTTCAGATTCAGAAAACACCAATTGGCCCTTGTCGAGGTAAAATTGTCGAATAGAGGTGGAATCGCCATCTTCCCTCCACGGTTTGTCCCCCTCTCCGTTCACGAAGAAGCGCCGTTCGATTTCCGTATATTCACTCATATATGCGGCACCCAACCCAGTTCTTGCCAATCACTGCTCTTTCTTAGTCCCACCGAATGTCCAATTCCAACTTATTCGTTTTGTCAAATCAATGAACCAAGTTCTTGAAGAGCGCAAGCGCCATGTCGGTCCATGAATGGCAGCTGGTTGGTGCGGTTCTTTCTCTTCGCGGCCATTGCTTCAATCGCGTTTGGCCTAGCTCCTAACCAAGAGGTTGCTCAGAACGGTGAGCCCAATGAAAATTTCGACGCGCCAACTGAGGAGATGGGGCCGGCCGACGCTTCAGATGACGATGCACCAGAATCCGATTTTAAAAACGTAGAAAGGGAGCAGGCAGAGGCCGGTGATCCGAGCGAAGAACACAATATTTTCGTTGGATTTGGGGCCGGCATTCTTGCGGTAATTTTTGTGGGCTCAGGCGTTTTCGAGGTCGTGAAGATCGCCGTACTGATGGCAGTGATGACGCCACTCATCACTAAGAAATCAAAAAACGATGAACTGAACAGAGGTCGAATTCTAGGGTTCATTGAAGGCAACGCTGGGGTTCATTTCTCCGCCCTCCGCGACGCACTCGGGTTGGCGAATGGGGTGACTGCACACCACCTTCAATCGTTGGAGGCGACAAACCAAATCATTTCATGGAGAGACGGCAAACTAAGGCGGTACGCAGCATCACACCTTTCAATCGACCAACGAACCTCTGTTGCGCACCCCATTATTGGTACGCGACTTGCCATTCTCGAAACGTTATCCAATGCCGGGCAAATCGGTCTTTCGAATTCAGATTTAGCGCAAGAACTCCACCTTTCGAGGCAACTCACCTCATACCATGTGAAATCACTGAGCCAAGCTTCGTTGATCGAAAAAACACATTCAAAACGCCGCTCACCCTGGAAACTCACAACAAAAGGATTCAACGCGCTCACCCCCGAGTCGGCGGGAAGTAAAACCAATTTACCAATTTCTTCATAGGCAAGCGTTCCGTGCAAAACGCATGAAAGAACACAAAACGCTGGCATTCGCCATGATTTCCTTGTTCCTGTTTTCAGGTTGCCTGGGCACCGTTGAACCAAGCGTAGAAGTTCCATCTGTCGAACTTCCAGAAGATTGGTCAGAAAGCGTCCAACGAGCGGTGTCAAACCCCCACTTGAATCAGTTTTCAGACTGTGAAGAACTCGAGCGAGCCCTCAAATTATCGATTGAGGAAGAAGCGCGAACTCAAATTCTGCAAGCCATTGAAGAACAATATCTCGACGACGGTATGTGGGTCGTCGACGGAAACATCGCCATGGCAGAATCGACAGACGGGGGCGACACATCAACCTCGAACCAACCCGCCCAACCGCGCCGCGCCGAAGGAAGCGATTATTCGGGCACGAACAACCAAGAACAGGGCGTTGATGAGGCGGATTTCGTCAAAACAGATGGCTACAATATTTACTTCCTCAACGGTAAAAACTTGGTTATCTTCGGTGTCCCGGAATTTGGTGAATTGACCCTCCTTTCCACCACTCCAATCCAAGGCAAGCCCACCTCGATGATGCTCGATGGCGACCGAATCGTCGTTATTTCTTCAGTTTCGTCATGGACGCTCGGGCAAAACGACCCTCTCGTGGCAGAACTCGGCTGGGACGACGCCCCAGGGATTTGGCGCTCTTCCTCACTGACGAAATTTACCGTGTTGGACGTTTCTAACCGCTCGGCACCCACCATGGAGAAAGAACTCTTTTTGGAGGGCAGCTATATGACGGCACGTGAAGTCAACGGCACCGTTCGAACGGTTACACACGCGTGGATGAACATTCCGGGAATTCAGACCTGGCTCGATCTCCCAAGCGGCTATTGGAATTTGGATTACGAAGACCCACTGCGCCTAGAAATCCGAGAAAAGGTCGGCTATCAAACTATTCTTGACAACCAACGCACCATCTCAATGCTTACCCTTTCGGATATAATCCCAAAGGTGTATGAACGCGTCAATGGAGTGTTGACTGTCCACACGATGGACGACGATGCGTGCGCGGATTTCGTTGCTCCAAGCGACGGGTTAAACCGCGGCTTCAACAGCATTTTCACCTTCGATTTAGCCGATGACAACTTCGATTTCCAAGCCGATCACATCGTCGGAAATTACCCCATGGTCTATTCTTCAGCAGACGTGTTGGTGCTGACAGAGAACGCTTGGGATTGGTGGTGGTTCTGGGGCAATGACAACATCGACGAATCCACGAACATTCATACCTTCGATATCTCAAGCCCAGGCGACACTGTTTATACGGGCTCTGGCAGGGTGAATGGAACCGTCCTCAACCAATTTTCAATATCGGAGTATGAAGGCGTGCTGCGTGTTGCATCAACCTCTGGACAATGGGCCCGGTGGTGGATGGAAAACCCAGAACCGATGAGCTCGAGCGTAGTCACCTTTGTACGGGGTGTTGATGTAGAAACGGATCGACAAATTTTGGTTGAAGTTGGACGCGTTGACAACATCGCTCCCGAAGAGCGAATTTGGAGCGCTCGATTTGATGGCGACCGGTGCTATCTTGTGACCTTCCGCCAAATTGATCCATTGTGGGTGATTGATATGTCGGATGAAACGAACCCGACCATCCTCGGTGAACTTGAGATTCCCGGCGTCTCCACATACATACATCCGCTTTCACGCGATCATTTGCTCACCATCGGAATGGGCCCAGGCGAAGATGGCTTGGGACTTGACTGGTCCAACACCCGCTTGTCGCTGTTCAACATCAGCGACCCCACCGCTCCATCGGTTGACGATGTTCTTTCATTGTCGCCGGTTGCAAACCCGTACGATTCAGGGTGGACATGGTCGTATTCAGAAGCCTCCTATGAACACAAAGCGTTCCAGTACTGGGCGCCAAAAGGAATGCTTGCCGTCCCACTTTCGACTTACAATTACGACAGTTGGTATGATGAAAACGGCCGTTATTCCTACGCTTACAACTACGTGAGCAAACTTGTGATTGTGAACATCTCAGAAGACAGTGGCAACATGTCAGTCCACGGGACAGTTGACCATTCAGACTTCTACAACGGGGATCAAACAAATTCCTATTACAACAATTACAACATTCGCCGGTCGATCTTCATGGGGGATTTCATCTACGCTATCTCTGCCCAAGGTGTCACGGCGACCAACCTTACCACCATGGAAGTGAGCGCCTCTGTGGGTATTGAGTACGAGGAACAATGCTACTATTGCTCAAACATCGCCTCAGAAGAGGTCGAAAGGACTTCAGATGGGAGCGAGAGCGACTCAGGTGATGGCGCAGCACCGGACAGAGATTGAGGGCCTCCAAATGAGTTCTGCTGTTGGCGTGGTCGGGTGCGGACGCTGGGGGTCAGCCCATGTTCAAACACTCATTACAATGAGGAGTAAAGGCCAAATCGATAGGGTCGTCGGTTGCGACATCGATGCAGGAAAAAACACCTGCATAGGCCAACTTGATGCGATGTATTCGGATGCGCAAACAATGCTCGACTCAGAACAACTCGACCTCGTAATCCTCGCCACACCAAACGACACCCATGAATGGCTTGGGGCGGCGATTCTTGGCGCATCAATCCACTGTTTGATTGAGAAACCAATCGCATCCACAAGCGCTGGCGCTCAGCAGCTGTTCGATCGCGCAAAAGACACCGAAGTCTTCCTCACCTCTGGATATTTACTACGACACCACGCAGGGGTGAAAAAACTCCGAGAGTTCACCCCAACGGGCGCGGTAGGTGCGCTGAAGAACCTCACTTATAGGCGCCACACAGCGAGAGAAAGGCCCGCCAAAACCAACGTCGTCGAAGGCCTCGCCTCACATGGCATCGACGTCGTATTTTTCCTCGGAAACGACGGGTCAGAAGTATCCCTGAGGAGCGAAGATTATTTTGACGCTAAAGGGCAGTCTACCACAAGGGAAAATGCCACTAAAGCCCTGCTAAAATTTGAGGTCCAGCCCCAAGCAAGCGCCTCTTTCGAAGCGCTGATTGATGTTGGGTGGGGTCAAAACGCCGAATCGAGAGAGATTACTATTGAGGGGGCAAATGGAGCCGCTAGCGTCGATTTTGGGCACCATGGGAGCTATTTTTTGAACGGAGCCGGGTATGAAATCGACCAGGCCATGCCGCCTTTGGAGGCCCAAGTAATCGCCACGCTAAGTCAAAAATCGGTTACGAGGAAGCACCGTCAAGCGGTGATGGCAACGGCCACACTCCTTGACCGATTCAGCAATTAGGACCCATCAAAACGGACCCTTGGGTTTGCGAGTATTCAAGAATTGAACGCGTGTGGGACATTCCATGGGCCTCTCCTACCCGACCATCCAACGTATGTTTGCCGGCAACGCCATCCTCACCGGCCTCACCTGGTTTATGCAAGACAACTACATGGATGCGGCCTTCGTATTCATCGCTTTGTCGGCCCTGATCGGAATCGCATGGGGTCTTTCTGAAAGGGAATTGACCTTCGGACACCTCGGAATGAACAGCGCCGGAATCCTCACCCTTTTTGCATTCGTTGCATCAATAGCAGTTTTCGCAGAGGTAAGCATCCGAGTTTGGGATTTCCCAACGGTTGGCTCCTACGTGCTTTCTCTGTTCTTTGTTGGCTCGTTCTGGTGGACGGGTGCTTTGATTCAACCGAAGAACAACTGAATCACGAAAACGCGGTCCTTCGCATGGGTGAACCGTGCGAAGGGTGAAAGGCCTTATGCGCGGACAGGTAGTGATTGGTATGGCAAAATACGGCGACCACCCAGCGCTTCCGAAGCGCCTTGAAGACTTGCTTATGGACGATGTTCATACGGTGTTCATCAAGGCCGATTGCCCCCCCCGGGTGAAGAGGGGCTCAATTGGAGAACTGAAACTGGTTGAAATCGAGGAGTCAGATGATGGAAACTGGGACACACTTCGAATGGAATCCCTGCAAGAGGAATTGGTGGGGCTCGTTGACGAACACCGCCATCGCAGCGATTGTTTTCTAGAAATAGACCGCAAAGGCTGCCAGGTGATCCAACTCGGAGACCTTCGAATTTCATGCGCTTGGCCACCGTTTGCCGACGCCCGAGAAATCACTATCGTTCGCCCAGTTGCCAAACTTTCCCTTGACGACTACCAACTCGACCAACGCCTTGTTGACCGTCTGGCCGATCACCACCGAGGCGTATTCATCTGTGGCCGCCCCGGCTCCGGGAAAACAACCCTCGCCCAAGCCATAGCTGAATACCTCGATACGGACGTCGGCGCCATGGTGAAGACAATGGAGGCGCCCCGGGATTTGCAACTCGCAGATCGAATCACACAATACGCCCCACTCGAAGGCGATTTGGAGAAAACAGCAGAGATTATTTTTCTCGTGCGCCCCGACTTTGTGATTTTTGACGAAGTCCGCAGGGCTCGCGATTTCGAAATTTTTGCCGATGTCCGTCTTGCCGGCGTCGGGCTGCTTGGCGTGACCCACGCCAACTCCGCCCTCGAAGCAATCCAGCGTTTGATCGGGAAGGTTGAACTCGGGCTCGTGAGCCAAGTTCTGGACACCATCATCCACGTCGAAGCTGGACAAATTGAACAGGTTATGGAATTACGAATGACCGTGAAGCCACCGACCGGAATGCAAGAGGAACTCGCCCGCCCCGTGATTGAAGTCGTTGAATTCCCAAGCGGCAAAATCACCCACGAGATGTTTGCATTTGGATCAGAAATAGCGGTGGTCCCGGTCGAAGGACGGCAACAAGGCACCCTTTCCCCGGTGAAAACGCTTGCTAGAGACCAACTCGCACACATCATTCAACAATGGGTTGGCGTGGAATGCAAAGTGGCGTTAAAAGGCGAGAGCAGCGCTACGATTTATGCACCACAGAATATGATTTCGACGCTCATTGGCAAGGGGGGCGAGAACGTCCGGCAACTGCAAGACGAATTGGGCGGGATGCAATTGAACATCGAATCATTCGATGAAATGCCAGAGTCCATGGGCGCCCCCAACAACCCTCACTGGCGAGATGTTTCTGATCGCCGCAGTCGCAACAGCCGGGCATGGGAGCACAATGCCAAAGGAACAAAACCCCGGAAGGGCAAAGGTAAGAAGAATCGCCGTTAAGCATGAAATACATTCCAGTGCCTTGATTTGAAAGAGGTTGAAACCCTACAGCCAAAAAAAATATAGGGTTGTCCTTTTAATATCTTAACTTTGCATTTTGACACATGAGCAACGACGAAAGTGCGTCTGGCGGCGACGGCAGAGCGCTTGTGAAATTTCTGTTGGAAAATCGAATGATGATGAATTGGGTCTCTATCCTCATGATCATTTATGCCGTATGGGCGACCATCGAAGTCCTCACCAACGCAAGTGGCGCGACCTGGTGGCCTCCAGAAACGGGGATCCCGGCTTCCGACCTCTACAACAACCCCGATAGCGTTCAGAACATCAACAACGGCTGGGTCATCGGCCTAGGCGCTGTGTTTGGTACCGTTGGATCCATGATTCAATACTTCTACCGAGCGGCACCATACGTGGACGCATCAATGCAAGCGACCGCCGCACTCATCATCTCGGCAGTCAAAGAGGACGAAATCCAAGAGTCCGCTGAAAAGATGGCTAAGGAAATCGTTGCTGCTGAGAAAGAAGAAGCAGAAGCCCAAGCAGAAGCAGAAGCAGAAGCAGAAGCATCCGGGGGAGGCTCCGAGGCCGACTCAGATGCAGAAGGCGAAGAAGAAACAAACAACGACGATGCTGAACCGTCGGAAGACGAAGGACAGCGACAAAAATTCTGAGGTGAAAATATGTGGGAACATCGATCTGTATCAAACAAAGCTTATGCTCAAACCAAACAAATGCGACCGAGTGAAACATACGTCCGGCTAATGGACGTTGTCGAAGAAGCAGTATCAAAGGCTCAAGTCGCCGAATTCGACCACGAAGCCTTCCTGAAGTACGTTCCACGACGCGGCCCTTGGGAAGAATTACCACCTTCTGACAGCTCGAAGGCAGACCCGCGAGTTCGGTACATTGGACCAGCGCGTGCCCGCCTCCTCAACACCAACCTCATCCTTGGATCCTCATGGATTGAATCGGAGCGGTTCAAGTTTGAGCGAAGAATCACCAATGTGGCAGAATTCCTCAAACAAAAGACCATCATTAATGCAAATATGTGGACTCCAAAACAACTCTCGACCACACAGACCCTGTTCTTCTGCTCCACTGGAGACGAAGA
>Ga0315330_10002711_pt1 | contig 12156 bp, 6 predicted proteins | sample M140m34915metaG_FD_203453 | JGI IMG/M metagenome (GOLD analysis project Ga0315330, IMG submission 203453) | Ammonia-oxidizing marine archaeal communities from Monterey Bay, California, United States - M1 40m 34915 | ecosystem: Environmental > Aquatic > Marine > Intertidal zone | place: USA... | reverse complement strand
TTTCTTTTAATGATGAGGTTCTTGAGCAGCGAAAAAATAATTTTTTATGTGGAATTTACCTCTCAGATAAAACGCATGGAGTCTCCTTTTTAGATGTTTCAACGGGAGAGTTTCTTGTTGCAGAAGGCAACCACGAATACCTTCAGAAATTGATTTCTGGCTTCAGGCCAAGTGAAATCATCTTTCAGAAAAACAAAAAAACAGACTTTGAAAATGCATTCGGTTCAGAACACTACACCTTTCGATTGGACGAGTGGATTTTTACAAAAGACTATGCAGAGGAGACCCTAAACAATCAATTTCAAACCAAAACCTTGAAGGGTTTTGGGATTGATAATTTGCCTAAGGCAACTATCGCCGCGGGAGCGATCTTTCATTACTTGGGTGAGAACCAGCACAAAAGGCTCGACCACATTACAAGCATTGCCCGGATTGAAGAGGAACGATATGTTTGGCTCGATCGCTTCACGGTCAGAAACCTTGAGCTATTGTCCTCTGCGAATGAAAATGCAAAAACACTATCGGATATTCTAGACGAAACCCAGACTGCAATGGGTGGGCGAATGCTGAAACGATGGATGGTTTTACCCCTAAAAAACAAATCGCCTATTGAACGGAGACTATCAGTTGTCTCATTTTTGAAAGAGCATCAAGAGCTTTCTTTCGAGCTCTCGCAACGCCTTAAAAACATCGGCGATTTAGAACGCTTGATTTCAAAAGTGGCCGTGGGAAAGGTGAACCCAAAAGAGGTCGCGCACCTTAAACGAACACTTACTGAAATCCCAAGTATAAAAGATCTACTTCAAAAGAAAAGTAACCCAAAAGGGCTCACTGAAATGCTCGACAAGCTAGATCCGTGTGAAAAACTTGTGGCCTTAATTGACAAAACATTGGCAGAAGAGCCCGCCGGTCAATTTGGAAAGGGAGAGGTCATACATTCAGGCTGGAATAAGGAGCTAGATGAGTTGAGAGAAATCGCCTATCACGGGAAGGATTTTCTTGCTGAAATGCAAAAGCGAGAATCTGGCCGCACCGGAATTCCAAGTCTAAAAATTGCTTTCAATAATGTTTTTGGCTACTATATCGAGGTCCGAAACGCACACAAAGACAAAGTGCCCGAGGAGTGGATTAGAAAACAAACACTCGTAAATGCAGAGCGTTATATTACTGAAGAGCTCAAGGTCTATGAGCAGAAAATACTTGGTGCCGAAGAAAAAATACTTGCGCTTGAGCAGCGCCTGTTTCAGGAGCTCATCCTGGAAATGGCAGCCTATATTTTACCTATTCAAACCAACGCACAAATTTTAGGTCGAATTGACTGTTTGCTTTCATTTGCAATGGTTGCAGAAAAACACAACTACTGTAAACCGAGCATTAATGAAGGCACAAAACTAAACATAAGCAAAGGGCGTCACCCTGTTATTGAACAAGCTATGCCCTTGGGCGAACCATACGTTTCAAATGATTTAAAGCTCGATCCAGAATCGCAACAAATCATGATGATTACTGGTCCAAATATGAGTGGAAAAAGTGCCTTGCTACGTCAAACCGCACTTATTGTACTCATGGCACAAATGGGATGCTTTGTCCCCGCAGAAAGTGCAGAAATTGGTGTTGTAGACAAGGTTTTTACAAGGGTTGGGGCTTCAGACAATATTTCCTCTGGTGAATCGACTTTTATGGTTGAGATGAATGAAACGGCAAGTATCTTAAATAATATTTCGCCTAGAAGTCTCATTTTATTAGATGAAATTGGACGAGGAACAAGCACCTACGATGGTATTTCTATCGCCTGGGCGATTGCCGAATACCTTCACGAATCCAAAAAGGCAAAATGTAAGACCTTATTTGCCACTCACTACCATGAGCTAAATGAGATGACCCATAAGTTCAAACGCATTAAAAACTTCAATGTTGCTGTAAAGGAGATTGGAAAAAAAATACTATTTATACGTAAGCTGACAGAAGGAGGAAGTGAGCATTCATTTGGGATTCATGTAGCGAAAATGGCAGGTATGCCTTCAAGTGTACTTAGAAGATCCGAGCAAATGCTTCAAGAGCTTGAGTCTAGACATTCTGGAGGTGGCAAAAAGAGTTCAAAAGAAATTAAAGCTGCCTTAAATGATTCGATGCAGCTCAGCTTTTTTCAGCTAAACGATCCTGTTCTAGAGCAAATTCATGACGAGCTAAAAAACGTGGACATCAATGGCCTTACACCAATGGATGCCTTGCTGAAACTAAATGAAATCAAAAAACTAATCGGAAACTAAAATGGAAGTATCAATTCGAAAAATGAGGTGGTTGCTATTTTTATTAGGGCGGATAAGAATTCCATTAATTGGCTATACCAACCCAAAGTTAGTCTCGATTGATGCCCAATCTGTTCGTGTTAGGATTAAGCTAAGAAGGCGAACAAAAAACCACCTCAATTCAATGTATTTTGGCGCCTTAGCAGTAGGTGCAGATATCGCAGGAGGTATTCAGGTGTTTTATTTTTCCAAAATGATGGACAAAGAAATCTCATTTGCATTTAAAGGAATGAATGCCGAATTCATTAAAAGGGCCGAAAGTGATATTATTTTTGAAAGTACACAGGGGGGGCTGATAAAAGCAGCCATTGATAAGAGCATCGCAGAAAAATCTAGGGTGAACGAAAACATTGAGGTCCGGGCATTAAATGACCAGCAGGAAATTGTAGCTAGGTTTGATATGATTGTATCTGTTCGCGTCGCATAAAATACTTAATTCCAAGATGCATATATTATATATCAATTCCTTACCTTTGTACCACACTTTAAAAAGATAGAAAATGTACCCACCGGAAATGGTAAAACCAATGAAAGAAGATTTGACCGCTGTTGGATTCAATGAATTATTAAACGCAGATACTGTGGATGATGCGATTCAAAACAATAAAGGTACACTTCTCCTTGTGGTGAATTCTGTATGTGGATGTGCCGCGGGAAATATGCGTCCAGGGGTAAAGCTTTCTTTAAAAGGCGAACATAAACCTGATCAATTAACCACCGTTTTTGCAGGTGTTGATGGTGAAGCAGTCGCACAAGCTAGAAAGTACTTTCTTCCTTACCCCCCATCATCGCCGTCGATTGCTTTATTTAAGGACGGAAAACTCGTGCATTTCCTAGAGCGCCACCATATTGAAGGGGGAACTGCTGAAATGATTGCCAACAACTTAGCTGCCGCATACAAAGAGTTTAGCTAAAATAAATACTCGTTTTTCTTGACTGTTTTATGCTGCCGGTATACTACCGATGTGATTTACTATATTTGATTATTAAATATCAGAAATAAACGTTGCGTTTATTTTCTAGTAATGCCAAGAAAAGCATGCTTTTTAACTCAATTGACTTTGCGATTTTCTTACCAATAGTATTTATACTCTATTGGTTTGTGACGAACAAAAACTTAAAGCTGCAAAACTTTCTGATTGTTCTTGCTAGTTACTTATTCTATGGATGGTGGGATTGGAGGTTTTTATCCCTTATTATTTTCAGTACCGTCGTTGACTATTCGATAGGACAAAAGTTACAAAACGAAGAAAACAAAGTAAAAAGAAAAGCACTATTATGGACGAGTATTTTAGTTAATCTTGGGTTTTTAGGATTCTTCAAATATTATAACTTCTTCCTGGATAATTTTATTACCGCTTTTTCATTTTTCGGACAAGAAATAAAAGCTAATTCCCTAAATATCATTTTGCCTGTTGGTATTAGCTTTTATACATTCCAAACTTTGAGTTATACAATTGATGTATATAAACGGAAACTTGAACCGGCTAAAGATTTTATTTCTTTTTCTGCATTTGTTAGTTTCTTTCCACAATTAGTTGCAGGGCCGATTGAAAGAGCAACAAATTTGCTGCCTCAATTCTATAAAAAACGAACTTTTGAATACTCGCAGGCAGTTGATGGTATGCGTCAAATTCTGTGGGGATTATTTAAAAAGGTCGTGATTGCGGATAATTGTGCTGAATATGCGAACCTAATCTTTAATAATTCAACAGATTATTCGGGTAGCACTTTAGTTCTGGGCGCAATTTGCTTTACTTTTCAAATTTATGGCGATTTTTCTGGCTATTCAGATATTGCAATAGGAACATCTAGATTGTTTGGGTTTAACTTAAAACAAAATTTTGCATTCCCCTATTTCTCAAGAGATATTGCCGAATTCTGGAGAAGATGGCACATCTCGCTTTCAACTTGGTTCAGAGATTACTTATATATTCCATTGGGAGGAAGTCGAGGCGGAACATGGATAAAGGTTAGAAACACTTTTATCATTTTTATTGTTAGTGGCTTTTGGCATGGTGCTAATTGGACGTTTATTGTATGGGGTGCTTTGAACGCAGTTTACTTTTTACCTCTTCTGCTGACTAATAGCAACAGAAACAATATAGAAACCATAGCAAAAGGCAAGCTTATTCCTAGCATTAAGGAGGTTTTCTTTACGTTGTTGACTTTTGGATTAACAGTCTTTGCCTGGATATTTTTTCGAGCAGAAAATATCAGTCATGCATTGTTATTTATCCAGGACATGTTAACAGGGCTAACTAATAAAGAAGGATATATTGAAAGCTTTAACCTAATATATTGGGAAATCGGTTATGCCTTGCCGTTCATGCTGCTGGTTTTCATTTTTACGGAATGGCTTGGCAGAGAAAGTCAATTTGCTTTACAGAATATCTTTTCTAGATGGAAATGGCCATTTAGGTATCTACTGTATTATGCAATTATAATGGCCATTTTTTGGTTTTCTGGTAAAGAGCAGCAGTTTATTTACTTTCAATTTTAGGTGCGATGATAAAAAAATCAAAACCGCAGATTAGCAAAGCGTTAAACCAACAATAAATTTGGTTCTATATGGTGCCTAAAACCCTGAATACACATCATGAATTTTTACTAAATTTATGGGCTACTTATTTCAAATAAACAAAACAATCCTATGAAAAACCTTGCCTTACTAGCTGTTTTATTTTCCTTTATTTTCTCTTTTAATAGCGTTCAAGCCCAAGAAGAAAAAGCTTCTGTTAAATCAGCGCTAAGCGGTTTCAAGTTTAGAAGTGTTGGTCCGGCATTTATGTCGGGTAGAATCGCAGATATTGCCATTGACCCAAAAAACGAAAACACCTGGTATGTAGCCGTTGGTTCTGGTGGGGTTTGGAAAACAACCAATGCAGGAACGACTTGGAATCCGCTAACTGACAATATGCCCTTTTACTCAACAGGTTGTATTACTATTGACCCCAACGATCACGCATCCATATGGTTAGGAACCGGAGAAAATGTTGGTGGGCGACACGTAGGGATTGGACACGGAATTTACCATAGCTCAGACGGCGGTAAGTCTTGGAAAGAAAAAGGGCTTAAAAAATCAGAACACATCTCTAAAATCATTGTGCACCCAACAAACGCCGGGACGATTTGGGTTGCGGCACAAGGACCGCTCTGGAACTCTGGTGGAGATAGAGGTCTGTATAAAAGCACAGACGGTGGAACAACTTGGAAAAACACGCTGGAGGTGAATGAATGGACGGGTGTAACTGATCTTGTTATTGATCCAACAAACCCAGATGTTTTATATGCTGCGACTTGGCAAAGACATAGAAATGTTGCCGCGCTGCTTGGAGGAGGGCCAGGAACCTGTATTTACAAAAGTATCGATGGTGGTGATACTTGGGTAAAAATAAAAAAAGGACTTCCTAGTGCGAACATGGGTAAAATAGGACTTGCAATTTCACCGATGAAACCAAATGTGCTTTATGCCGCAATTGAGCTAGAAAGAAAAAAAGGAGCGGTCTACAGAACTGAAAATTCGGGCGCAAGCTGGAGTAAAATGTCGGAAACCGTTTCGGGTGGAACTGGGCCTCATTACTACCAAGAGCTCGTCGCATCACCCCACGTCTTTGACAAAATTTATTTGATGAACGTACGTGTTCTGGTCTCTGACAACGGTGGAAAAAAATTCTATACCATGACTGAGAAAAGTAAGCACTCAGACAACCACGCACTGACCTTTAAACAAGATGACCCTAACTATATGCTTGCCGGTTCTGATGGAGGCATCTACGAATCTTTTGATGGGTCCAAGACTTGGAAGTTCGTCGGCAACTTACCCATCACCCAATTCTATAAGTTGGCAGTCGATGATGCCGAGCCTTTTTATAATATCTATGGAGGAACGCAAGACAACAGCACACAAGGTGGCCCTTCAAGAACCGTAAGAAGAAACGGTATTACGAATTCAGATTGGGAAATAGTACTTGGTGGTGACGGCCACCAACCCGCAACTGAGCCAGGGAATCCAAATATCGTCTATGCCCAGTCGCAGGAGGGATACATTCATAGAATAGACCGCACTAATGGGGAGACCGTAAATATTCGACCTCGATCAGGTGTTGACGAGCCCTACGAAAGATTCAATTGGGACTCTCCGATTTTGGTGAGCCACCACGATCCAAAAAGAATTTTCTTTGGTTCGCAACGGGTATGGAGATCAGAAAACCGAGGAGACAGCTGGAAAGCCATTTCAAAAGACCTTACCAAAAATCAAGAGCGCTTGTCCCTTCCAATTATGGGCAAAGTACAAAGCTTCGAAAATGCCTGGGACGTTTATGCCATGTCCACATACAACACCATCACCTCGCTATCAGAATCTAAAATAAACGAAAACGTCCTGTATGCAGGGACCGATGACGGCATCATTCAGATGACCAAAGATGGTGGCGCAAGCTGGGAAAAAATGACAGTAGACAAGCTTCCTAAAGCACCATCTACTGCTTTTGTAAATGACATTAAAGCTGATTTACATGACGCGCAAACAGCCTACGTCACATTGGACAACCACAAGTATGGCGACTACCAACCGTACCTTTACAAAACAACCGACGGTGGTAAAAAATGGACCTGCATTACGGAAGGAATTCCTGACGGAACGCTTGTTTGGAGAATTGTTCAGGACCACATCAATCCAAAGCTTTTGTTTTTAGGAACAGAATACGGCGTTTATGTGAGCCTCGATCAAGGAGAAAAGTGGCACAAGTTTTCGAGCGGTCTTCCGACCATTCCCGTTAGAGATTTAGCGATTCAAAAAAGAGAAAACGACCTAGTGCTTGCTACCTTTGGAAGAAGCTTTTACGTATTAGACGATTATAGTGCCCTAAGGACTATAAATGAGGAAACTGTGGCTAAAGACGCAGTGTTGTTTACCCCAAAAACAGCGCTACAATATAACCGCATGTACGGTGGTTCGGGAAGCAGCGGAGGGGCAACATTTAAAGCAGAAAACCCGCCATATGGCGCTGTTTTTTCCTACTATCTAAAAGAAGGTCACACCTCCAAAAGAGCCAAACGTCAAAAATCTGAAGGCTCAAAAAAAGCGGATCGTTCCTTACTCGATAAGCTCGCTGAAGCAGGATACAAAACGCCGGTAAGTATATTGGATGAGGATATTGAGACGCTCGCAGAAAAAACAGAAATAGAGCAGAAAAAACTAAAGAAACTTGTTAACATTTTAGAGGACGAAAAAAGCAAAGACATTCCCTTTCCTGGATGGGAGGCCTTAGATGCAGAGCTAAACGAATCAAAGCCAGAAATTGTCCTTGTTATAAAAAACAGCAACGGAGAAACTGTTGAGCAGCTTTCAGTACCTTACAAAAAAGGTTTGAGCCGAGTTAGCTGGGGGTTAAACACGAAGCTTACAACCGCAGTCAAAGCATCGGCTAAAAGAGACTACTCTTCAATTCAAAAGATGGCGGCACCAGGGTCCTATACTGTATCTATGTTTAAAAGAGTTGAAGGAGCACTCACTGACCTAGGGCAAACACAACCATTTGAAGTAAAACGCATTAGAAAGAACACGCTTACCAATCCCATGGCTAGTAAACACGAGGCTTATTATGCCGCTATTGCTGAGCTTACTAAAAAGGTAAATATCTATGAGCATAAGTTTGATAAAGCCAATACACGTGTAAGCGCTTACCAAAAAAGCTTAAGCTATATCAAGGGAGAAAGAGCGGCGCTCACAAAAGCGGTTTATGACCTAAACAATACCATGAATGCACTGGAAAGAGAAATTAGTGGAAGCCGATCGAAAGCCGAGATTGGAGAGAAAGACAATGTTTCACTCAGCAGCAGACTATACAATTCAAGAGGCGGATGGTATCCCAACTCCTATGGGCCGACAGAGCTACACATGAAAAGCTTCGAAGTGGCCACAACATTATTTGAGCGCTTGCAGCCAAAGATTGATGCATACATAGAGAAAGTAAAGACAGTCGGAGAGCAGCTGGAGGCAGCAGGTGCTCCGGTTTTATTAGATTAATGATAAAGGGTTTTTTAATAAAAGTGTATTTCATTTTTATACCTTTAGATCTCGTATTAAATAATCACAAATGAGGGTGCTATTTGTTTTTTTGTTGTTGTCGTGTTATTCAATTGGACAAAAAGAAACCTACTCTGATGAAGGATCTCTTCCGAAAAATTTCATTTCTGCTAACATTGGGACTTGGATCATTGCACATAATATTGGAATGGTTTACGAGAGAGTTTTGCCGAACTTCCTGAATAAAGAGAAAGAACGGTTTAATGTTAACTCAACGGTTTCTTTGAGTTTGAATAGAACACATGTTGAATTTAACCTTTTTGGGAAGGAAATATATAGAACGGCAATATCATATATTTCTTTTGGTAGGATTTATGATTTTAAGAATACTCGTAGAAAAACCAAAATCTTTGTCGAATGGCACCTGGGAATTGGCGGTAGATATAATTTAGATAGTGAAGCATTTCGGGCAGAGCCGGTTTTAAAATTCGGTCTCCGTTTTCAACCTAGGCAGAACTTTTTTTTCAAAATCATTGGTGGTTCCACTGAATTGACCAGCTTTGGCTTGGGAGTTTGCTTTTAAATACAATCTAAGTAAAAACAAAAAATGACTAGAAAACTTATAACTCTGCTTGCCCTTGTGCTCGGCTTTCAATCATGCCAAATCGCCCAAAAAGGCGAACTCTTTACCATCTATTTAGTAAGGCACTCAGAAAAAGACCTAACATCTGAAAACGAAGCTGACCCTCCCCTCACCAAATGTGGAAAGCAACGCTCAGAAAGTCTTAGTGCTTTTCTAGAAGATGTCAATTTGGACGCAATTTATAGTACAGACTATAATCGAACCATAAACACAGCACTACCTACTGCTAATTCTAAAGAGCTAAAAATTGAAAATTATAACCCGAGAGACCTTGTTGAGTTTTCAAAATCACTGCTGAATTCCAAAAAAGACGTGCTCGTTGTTGGCCATAGTAACACTACTGGCGTTCTAGCGGGGCTTTTGGTCGGTGAAGAAATCGGCGAAATAGATTTAGATATATACGACCGTATTTACCAAGTCGTGGTCAGCAATAAAAACGGTCGACTTCATTTATTTCACTCTCCTTTTGAGTGTGAAGAGTGATCCCCTTGATTAAAATAATAAGCACCCTCAAATACCCATCTTTAAAGCCTTCATCTAAAGGCGCGGCAACCAAATTAGAAGGAAGGCGTTAAATAGTCGGAGATATAAAAGTATCAGTCGCTGTTCGTTTATTTTAACCCGTAAAAATACGTTCACGAGCGTATTTTAAAGTTTGCTGGACGAGAAGTTGTGAAAAGCTAACAATACTTTGTAACTTGTACCTCTATCTAAACCAACTATAATAACAATGAAGTTAATTTTACCTTTTCTTTTTATAATTGCTGCCTTCAATTTTTCTTTGGCGCAAAATGTGCCCATTGATAACTATTCAGTCAATAACTATGGTCAAGTACAGTTGTCGATACAAGCAGAAGCTGGCAAGTACTACATCCTTCATGCACAGCACAGCCCGACATACAACTGGGCGGTATCCATGACCATTGGAGTTAATGGTACTATGTCAATTTCGGCGCCGGGAGGGGCATACCCCTTAGAAAACTATAATATCACAGAGCATAATATATCAAGTCCTGATGATTATGACGGCGATGGAATCGATGATGTTACAGAGTTTAATAACATGCCAACAGATGCGCCATTCAATAATGCGTATTCTATTGCATTTACTGATGGAACAACATCAATACCTGATGCACAAACTTTTATGGATTTAGCCACTGTGCAAAATGTTGGATGGGCGCCATTTCTGGATGGTCAGCTATACGTTAAGTTCGGAATATTAGATAGAGATACCCCCGAGCCAAAAGTTTACTTTATCAATAGTAATACGCATATCATTCACGCCTATTTTTGGGATGCCATTGATGCAAATGTTACAGGAGATGATGCTTCTGGAGAAATTGTATTTAACCCAAACACAATAACACCCGGCGGAGTTATTGGGACTTACTCTTTCAATTTTTCATTTGGAGACGCCTACAATTTTGAGCAAACACAGAGGAACTATGAGCTATTAATGGCCAACATGCCTTTCCTTCAAAATAACATGAACCATTTTATTGGACAAAACGATGAAAACAACCACCTCAACAATTATGCAGATGATTTTGAAGGTTCTTTGATTGATGTGGTTTTAGAGTCTGAAGTTTTCGCTGATGTCAATTACATCCCTTTTCATGAAGCCGAAGGTTATGGGTTTTTTAAGCATATGACAGATCTAGAAGAAACTCCTGGAAGCAGAGATATTGTGCTTTATGACGCATTACCAAACTCGTTACCCCGAGTTGGAGGAATTATGACATCTGTAATCCAAACACCTTTGTCGCACGTAAATCTTCGGGCGATTCAGGACAATGTTCCTAATGCATACATCGCGGACCCACTGTCAATTGACTCTATTGCAAACTTATTAGGAAATTATATCTATTACAAAGTAGAAAACGAGACCTTTGAAATACGAGAAGCCACTTTAGACGAAGTTAATACTTGGTATGAAGACCTACGGCCTACGGAGCCACAGATTCCTGTTCGAGACCTGAGCATAACCAACATCAAACCATTGGATTCAATCGAATTTGAAATGTCTGCGGCATTTGGTGCGAAATGCTCAAACGTAGCAACTATGAGAAGTTTCGGTTTTCCAGAAGGTACCATCCCTGATGGTTTTGGAATTCCTTTTTATTACTACCATGAATTTATGCTCTTCAATAACTTTTATGAGGAGGCACAAGTCATGATTGACAACCCTACTTTCCAAAACGACATCGTCTTTAGAACAGAAAGACTAAAAGATTTTAGACGAGACATTAAAGATGCTCCTATGCCGCAATGGATTATGGATGATTTACAAGCAATGCATGATGATTTCCCAGAAGGAACAGCAGTAAGGTGTCGTTCAAGTACGAATAATGAAGACTTACCTGGATTTAGTGGAGCAGGATTATATACCTCCAAAACGCAACATCTCGATGAAGGCCATATCTCTAAATCGATCAAACAAGTGTATGCCAGTATGTGGAACTTTAGGGCTTATGAAGAAAGAGACTTTTACCGTGTCGACCACTTCATGGCTGCAATGGGCGTCTTGTGCCACCCTAATTTTCAAGAAGAAAAATCAAACGGTGTAGGAATCAGTATTGATCCTATTTACGATACACAAGGGACTTTTTATTTAAATACTCAGGTAGGAGAGTCTTTGATTACCAACCCAGATCCAAACTCCGTTCCTGAAGAAATATTATTATACGAAGACCCGACGCAGGGTGGTGGATACCTTGTTCTGAGACTCTCCAATTTAGTAAACCCGGGAGAACTTGTCATGGACGTTGAATACCTCGACCAGATGAGAGAATACCTTTCAGTAATCCATGATGAATTTGAGATCCTTTATGACGTTGTTGGTGCAGAAGGCTTCGGGATGGATATAGAGTATAAAGTAACTGCTCAAGATCAATTGGCCATCAAACAGGCCAGGCCATGGGTTTCTTTTTGGGCGGATATCAACGGAGACTACGACCTTGGATTAACGGCTTTTGTAGAGCCTCAACCTTCGGCAAGCCTTGGGAGTAATGAGTTGGTTTCTGTCAATGTCTCAAATCAGGGCCTAAACGACATGAGTAATTTTGATATTGAGCTGGTCGTCGATGGTCAATCAGTAGAAACAATTTCTGTTTCACAAACCATCGAGCCTTTTAGTGATGCTGATTTTCAGTTTACTGTACCTCAAGACT
>Ga0315330_10002710_pt1 | contig 12158 bp, 22 predicted proteins | sample M140m34915metaG_FD_203453 | JGI IMG/M metagenome (GOLD analysis project Ga0315330, IMG submission 203453) | Ammonia-oxidizing marine archaeal communities from Monterey Bay, California, United States - M1 40m 34915 | ecosystem: Environmental > Aquatic > Marine > Intertidal zone | place: USA... | reverse complement strand
TCCCCCAAGAAAAGGGGGAGAAAATCCACCAAAAGAAGACGTCATTAACATTATAATTTTTTATTTCCAAAATGCATTCTTAGGATTACAAAATGTATTTTGATTACCACGAAGGTCTTTTTGATAGTCACCAAAATATATTTCGGTAATTTTCAAATGACAAGACCATTTATTACTAATTCTTTCTCGACGTTCGGGTCCATTAATAGCAAACCTATCTATTTGAACCTCTGTAGTTTGATTGAATGGTTGAACAATAATAGCTTTACCAATACATTTTTTATTACAAGAAATATATACAGTATCGCCTCGTTTAATTTTAGAAATGTTTTTCACAGATGACCTACCCCAAGATTGAACGATATGTTTACCTTCTTCGGATGCAGCCGCGGCAAACATTCTTTGTGTAGCATTATAAGTTTTTTCATTCCAAGATAGTTGCCAAATAGTCATATTTGTGATAATTGTGTAATATTAATTACAATAGTCACAAATATTGTTTTCAATTTAGTTTCACTGTGTTATATTTTAGAGAACTTCTTTATAATCATACTTGATGGTAAGTGTAAAATTTATAAATTTATAAAATTGAAAGGAAAATGAATTGAATTATGGATGTAAAACCAATAATCTATATATAGATATATAAAACAAATATATAATGGAATACACAAGAAAAATATTCAAAAGTATAAGTAAATTCTTTGGATGTGAAAAAGAAGATGCTTACTTGATTGAAGTAAGACATGGAGGGAACCAGTTGATAGATGAATTTTATATGAAATATGAAAATGGAAGACCGAACTATAGCAAAAAAAAAAGAATGAATTTATACGTAGAAAAATCAAAAACAATTTTAGATCTCAAAAAAGAAATTAAAATACAGCGCGCGGATGGCACATACTTAAGTGTAGTAGATAAAGATGGGAAATCAAATATTAATTTGAGAGAAGAAGTGTTTGGTCCAACGCTATCGGACAAATGTAAACTTAGTTGGTTAGAAAATGAAAATGGAATTATAAAAGTGTTTATACAAATCCCAGGGTGGTAATAAATCCCAGTAATAAAATGTAATTGTGTGTAATATAGTTTTTTCTTGACTGTTAATTTTTTTTTAAGATTTTCATTTTAAAAATATTTAAAAAAAAGGCATCATATAAATTATAATGCCTAATATGATGAGATACAATTTAAAAAAACCAAACATTAGTTTTAATAAAGATAATCAAGTATATTATAATACAGTAAAAGAAGAATTAATAGATGCAATAAATAATAATAAAGAAACAATATTCTTGATAGGTTCAGGAGCAAATGGAAAATCCTATTTAACAAATGAATTAAACGATTTTTTAAACTTAAATAATTATTCGGTGTATCATAATAGATTCTATATGTGTAATAATGCAACAACATTCAACTCATCATTAAATTCAATAACAGGGAAAAAGGTAATACACTTACTTTTTAATCCATTTAATAGATGGAATATACTAGAACCACCCAACAGCGAAGTAATTAGTATGAGTCACATACATTTTTAATATAGATTGAATACAATATAAATACTAATAATTAATTTATATTATATGGAAGTAGAAGTAGTAAAATTTGTTGAAAACGATAGTAATAGTATGGAATGTATTGTAATAAAAAAATTTTATAATACAGATGATGCACATAGTTATTATACAAATTGGAATTGTGATGAATATGATAATGATAATATATTAATAATGGGAAGGGACTGGAATGAAAAAGATAAAACTGAAAAAAAGGTCCCAGAAGAATACAAATATAAGCACACTTATAGTGTAAATCTATGGGATTTAATATATAACGAGAAGACACATTCACATAATTTCACAGTTTATACAAAATAATTATTCAAGCATGACCATCTTCATGACCATCTTCATGACCATCTTCATTATATTCCAAATAACGGTCATATCCATTGGAATTTCCCCGGGGTTCAATAATTCTAAGCTCAACAGTTGAAGTCATATGATATCCACTATGTATTTGATATCTTTTTCCATATGTATCTCTAAGATGTGTAAATAATTTACTAATTTCTTTAACATGTTTGAGGGCTTTTTGTTCCAAATCTTGAACAGTATTATTCTGGAATTCAATTTCCAACTTTAATCTGTTTTTTTTCTGGTTAATAATAGCTTCTTGTCTTTGTAAATCAATCATTTGTTCTGCTAATGAAGTCATAGTCAATATATTCAATATATAATAATTAATAATATTATTAAAATTACATTTCAATTTAACTAGTATCTCAAAAGGAGAACAATAATTCTTTGTATAATTATCTTTACGAATAAAAATATTTTAGAGCATATATGCATTAAAATATTTCCAAAAAAATAAATATATATAGTAATTATAATGTTATCAGATCAAATATTAGCTTTAATTGCAAGTAGCGTAATAAAAAAGGGATATGCGAACAACACACTTAGTTATAGTAACAATAATTATAGTATAACAACATTGGCAAAAACAACGTATTCAACAATAATAGAAATAGTGGAATCAAATAATAACAAGACATATATGTTTTGTCAGGAAGGGTCACAAAGTGTAAATGATTATTATACAGACCTAGCAGCAATGAACAATGACCAAAAAAAGAAACTAAAAAACCGAAAGGGACGTATCACAAAAACAATGTTTGACGAATATAAAAAATATAGAAATCTTATAATAAACTTTAAAGAATCATTAGAAGGGGAGGGTGATTTAGTTTTGGCCGGTCATAGTTTGGGAGGAGCTGTAGTGGGAATAGCAGGGGGAATATTAGATATAAAGTGTATATTATTAGCACCGGTTCCATTTGCGGCTCATAGCAATTGGATAAATAATTATACAATAAAACCAGTGAGTTATGTAAATCCATCAGACCCTTGTTGTAGTGACAAAGTAGGTATTATTTGGAAAGCAGGAAACCATATAGGAAAACAATGGACATACAATGATTCTGGAACAGGTAGTCATAAAATAAATAGTTTTGTGGAGTATTTTGAAAATAGAACAGGATTATCAATATTATAAATTTTTATATTATAAATTTTTATATTATAAATTTTTATATTATAAATTATTAAGTAACTTTAACAGCAGGACCCCAATCAGGTTTAACAAGAGGTTCTATTTTACCAATACAACCATAAGTCCACAATCTTTGATAAATTAAACTTTTAAGATGTAATTTCTTTTGCCATTTGTAATACATATAGTAATTGTGATTAATAACAGAACCATATTTTTCAAATACTTTGGGTTTCCAAATAGGATTAGACCTAAAAACAACAAGTGAATTTTTATTAAAAGGTAAAAAGTCAATATTTAAAAAATCAAAAATACATATTTGTAATTCTGTAGGTAATTCATTCATAATATATTATTATATATTATTAATATTTATTTCTTAAAATCATCAACTCAACTTTAATCAAAGTTAGGTGGAACATCACTTGGATTGCGTCCAGTAGAGCGCTGACCATGAACAACCGACCACTTACCATCAACTCTCTGTAAAACGGCAGTCAAAACAGCAACATCATCATTAGAATTTCCCATGTAATTAAATATACCGTGATTAGTATAGCAAACCCATGCCATGTCACCACAAACATGTAGTTTGTTAATAGAAACCAATTCACTAAGTTCAACAGAAACAGCATCATTATTCATCATATTATTCCAACCATCCTTCGTCAAAGGATTACCAGTAGGACGAATAAAAACACAATCATCACTCATATGTTTCATAGCCAAACGATGGTCTTTATGACACATATCCCTAATGACATCGCGAATTTGTTCATCATCAGTCTTAAAAACAACGGGTCTCAGAGCTGAAATTTCAGGAGGGGAACTAATAAGCTCACCTAAAAAGTCAAAAGAACCATCATCGTGACGAAATTTAACATAACTTTCATGATTTTGCTTAGTAGCCCACTTCTGCCAAATAATAACCTGAAGAACATTTGAAACATCTTCAAAACAATCAATAGAAACACAACCATCCCAACCGCGCGTAACACTAAGACCATTTTCTCCATTACAAAAAACAATAAACTTTTCTTTAGACTCTTGGTCCTTAAATGTAAAAGTAGCTTTAACAGTATGATGACTTGACATTATGTAATATTTTTATAATTTTTTTTTTAAGTCATATTTCTAATTATTTTAGAAACGAATAAAACCAAAAGTTTATAAAAATCTAACTTTATAATATAATGCAAAATCAATGGAATGCCTCAGCACCAATAAATGCAATAACATTATTCTATGCAGGTTTTACAGTAGAAGCTATTGAAGCTGCAGAGAACGTCGAGAACAGTCAATATTCATATAATTTAGAACAGTTAGGTATAAATATTGATACATGGAACCAATATACATCAGCTAATAGTGAAGACTTTGTAGAAATTCAAGAAGAAGCAGGAGATGCCATAAATAAATCAGCGGGAGAGATTGCTGATTCAGGTCCTGGCGCACCAGCTGAACATGAAACAACATACCAAGCCTTTGTAGCACAATCACCACCAGCATCACCACCAGCATCACCAGCATCACCAGCATCACCAGCATCACCACCAGCATCACCAGAACCACCCATGCAGGATGGAGGGAAATCTCTTTTTAAGAAATCTCTTTTTAAAAAAAAGAGAACAAAAAAGAAAAAGCAAAAAAGGCGAGGAAAATCCCTCAAGAAAAGAAGAAAATCAAGAAGAAAAAGCAAAAAAAGCAAAAAAAGCAAAAAAAGCAAAAAAAGCAAAAAAACAAGAAGAAAAACAAGAAGAAAAAAGAAAAGGGTGGGAAAATCCCCCAGAAGACAGCGCGGAGGAAATTCAATGTGCACACCACTAAAAATGGCAGGTGGTGGATGACAAGGACCATCCATCCCCAAAATCCCATCAATGATGATGAGCGGCGGCGGATGAGGTTTAGCTCCAACAGTTCAACCAACTGTTTAAACAATTAAATAATATACATTGTGGAACTATGACGAGCATTTTATGAAATCCGTAAGGATATAAATGCACTGAGAGACCGATTATATTAGATATAATTTATATTTAATATAATTCATCATAAATCAACAGTAATCTAAAACAACTTTGACAATGCTAAGAAACCACCAATAATAGAAAGATTCTTCATAAAACTAATACGCTGACTAGGGTCGGTTGGAAAGTGATATAATAAAGTAGCCATAATAGTGAATGCAATCAATGCATAGCAACTATAGACAGCATATTCACTTTTACTAGAATCAAAGACAGCATAAACCATAATACTAGGGGCAATTAAAAGCAAAACAATAACGCATACTATTGCTAGTTTAAAAAACCACATAGGCAATCCTTTAATCCAAAACACACTCTTAAGACCTTTAGAAGTAGTATTAAAATTATTAATTTTTCCATATGCGGAAGCAACAAAAAGCAAATTCAACAAAACAGTGCTAATAAGTAAGGTGTTCATATAAATTAAAATAACAAAAAAATATTCAAATCACTTTATATGAATAAATCAACACAAACAACACAAACAACAGAAAAAAGATTAAAGGATATAGAAAGTAAAATGGAAGGAATAATAAATTTATTAGTAAAGCTAAACGACAATATAGAAAAAGTAAACAAAAAGATGGACAATTTATCAGAATCATTAGATGAAGAATTAATACCAGAATGTAAAAAAATGGGTGGTCATATAGATTTTATTGAAAACGTATATGACACAGTAAAACACCCGTTAGGTTATTTATGTAATAAAATAGAAAGACTAACATCAAACGCAAATTACACATTAACAAATATAGAAGAAAACACATCTATTTCTTCTTAGTCATTTTGCGACGTCGTTTTATTTCGGCATCAAAATCCTTCTTAGTAAGTCTGTATCCCCAGTGTTGCAATACTTGTCTAATTTTCGGACTAGATGTTACATCATTCCACTTACCTTTTTTCTTAATAATTTGCGTAACTAAAAATCTTCTAAATCTACCCTTAGGACCAGCCAACTTTAACCACCTTTTTATTTGTCGTTCATCATCAGGTCCACGCTTACCTTTCTTATAATCACAATACCAATGAACCCAACCATATGGATTATGTTTTTTGATCCATCCCTTACCTTCCCAGAAGTCCAAACTAGTGCCAACTTTAACATTATACTTATTTATCTTCTTATCATACTCTTTACTAGAAAGTTTATGCTCAGGTATATTTTTAAACCAACTATATTTTTTATGAACATTTTTATATTTTTTCTTAGTAATAGAACTATAAATAGGTCGCCAATAAGTGCCACCAAAACTACCCAATTCAAACATTTTTTTCGGAGTCAAATTTGGTTTAAAGTCCTTTTGTAAATTTTTAAAACTTGACATATATTAATCTATCAAAAAAAATATCAAAACACACCAAAACACAACAAAACACACCAAAACACACCAAAACACAACAAAACACAACACAACTATAAAACAGGAATCAAATACTTTTGTAAAGCATAACTAGTAACAATAGAAGTAATAAAAGCAAAAGAGCCCCAAAAACCAGCACCGGCAATTTCATAATACAAATCTAAAGTATTACCAAATATTTTGAACTTATCAATAGCAATATCGACAACAAAACCAATAGGAAAAGCTAAAGCAGAAAACAACAATAGTTCTTTCACATTACTAGGAACATAAAAACCAAAAACAGATTTACTTAATAAACAAAGGCCAACCAACGTCAAACATATAGTAATACCAGCATAAACACCTGAGACAATAATAGATTTATTTTTAAAGTATGGAATTAAAGAATCAATAATCTTTGATTTAAAAGGAAATGGCTGAGGAGGATTTGCAATATCATTTAAAAATATATCAGCGACAACCGAAACCACAAAATTTACAAATACAAATGTTGAAAACTTCATATATAACAATAAAACAAATTAATTTTATTATTATATAATATATGCAAGGAATCTTACTACTAGCCTTATCATTCTTAGTAACATTTATAGTATCAAGAACAACAAATCTAAAACCAGTAGCAAACTACAACAACAACTTCGAATATTTACCATTGCTTACGTCAAATTTATATGCCGATTTACTCATAATATTTATTACATTCTCCTCCTCATTAGGAATGGGTAAATCATGGACAATTTTATCCAACTGGTATAAAAAATACAGATTAAGTGCAATGATCGCAGATATATTAATCGGTGTGTTATATTTAATGGCCGCGCGTTATGTAATGCACACGTATAAACTTAAACTAGACTTATTCCAATTTGGTATATTAGCAGTAGCAATACAATTATTTTTCGACTTTGCATTTTATCTTCTATTTAGTGCAATACCTAAAGGAAAAAATGATATGCTGGACATGTTTAAATCATGGGCTAAATATGCCAAACTAGATGCATTATGGGGGGACAGTATATTAGTATTAGTGGGGGTTATTGTATCATCATTTTTAAATCAGCAAAGTTTTAATGCAAATATGTTTTATTTGATTTTCGGAGCTTATATAACACCATACATAATTTACATGAAGGATTAAACACCGCAATAAATTCAATCAAATTTACCTACAACCAAATTTACCTACAACCAAATTTACCTACAACCGATACTTTTCATTTCTCACTAATTTGATTAATTATATGTTCATATATAGTTTATCTGTAATAAAACGTGCTTCACCTTTTTCATTCCATGATACTTGTAGAGTAACAATTTTAACACCACATTTCAGGGCATCTTCTACAGCTTTTTTATAAGTGGGGTCCAATACAGAAGTTTGAAAACTAGAAGCATCACTACGTTGAATAACATAGCACATAAACGTATCTATTTCACCTTGTAAACATATTTCTTTTAACTCATTAATATGTTTTAATGCACGGGGGCTAACAACTGCACCCTTTTTCTTCCGGTAACCATCTGGAAAATAAGCAACCTTGCTATTAAAAGACCTATCACTATAATCTTTTTTCTTACGTTCTTTTGCTGTAATATCTTCATAATCAGCCAATGGAACAGACTTAACTTCTAAAATAAAACGACGTCCATTTTCTTGAATACCCGTAAAATCAAACCGTGAATTCATATAAGTTTTTTCGCGTTCCAACTGAGTAATATTTTGCAATGAACTTATACAGTTTTTCTCGAGAGCGCTTTTAGTAATCAATTCCGCTAACTTTGTATGAATACCTACATATATAGTATGTCCTTTAGTTTCTACCATAGCTAACTGAATACTATGACTACATACACCCTTGGGATTTTGTATTTTATTAACAATAACATTGGCACCATAATCAGCAAGACCGCAACATCCCAAGGCTGGAGTATGTCCCATATGAAATTGGTCATCTATGCATATATCAGCAACATATGGAGTTTTGCAAAATCTAGAGGGTCGTTTAATAATACTAGCGACATTTAATTCACCAGGAATATTGTATAGCAACATGTGTATTTTATATAAATTTACTTCGTAAAAATACAATCAATTTATTTTTGTTATTTTATATATATGGATGAGTGGTCTTGTTATATAATAAAAAACAAAAATTATACATATGTTGGAGTTTCAAATAATGTGGAAAAAAGATTAAGAGCTCATAATGGTGAAATTAAAGGTGGTGCAAAATACACAACAAGTAAAGGAAGTGGTTGGAAACATATATGTATAATTAGGGGATTTCCTACAAAAATAGAATCATTACAATTTGAATGGGCACTTAAACATGTTCCACCCAAAAAAGCGGGAGGTATTGAAAATAGAATAAAAAAACTGGAAATACTATTAAATAAAAAAAGGTGGACAAGTAAGGCACCTTTATCAGAGACAATGCCTTTAGTATTAGAATGGATAGACAAAAAATATAAAAAAGATGATATGAAGTTACCTATATTCATACATGAAATTTATTAATCCATTTTCCCAACAATATTATGTTCTTTGTTAGATAATAAATCAAATGCTGAATATCCAATAATATATAATAAATAAATTTCTCCCAAATGCCAAGGAGCTCCATACATTCGTTGTCCATATAAATATCCAATACCACCAACCAACCTAAAAATCCAAACAATAGCACCGGCAATAGCAACTTTTGTTGGTTGAAAAAAACCAGCAATTAAAAACATTGGCATAAACACGGACATGGCTTCAACATTATTTTGATGAACACGTTGTGCCCTATAATAATTCAAAACCTGAGCTTCACTTAATTTTAACTTTTTTATTTCACTATCTCTAGGATACAACGTAGGGGCTTTTATTTTCGTCGAACTTCTCTCCCTCATGACAGGAATAACCATTAAAACTTGTTGGGTGATATATAAAAATAATGCTATAATTAATACATATCCGTATTCCTTTTTAATATTCATTATAATTAATAAAATTATTTATAATAACTAATAATAACTAATAATATCTAATAATATCTAATAATATCTAATTCAAAATATCTAATTCAAAATATCTAATTCAAAATATCTAATTCAAAATATCCTTATAATAACCTAATCCTTTTGAACAGTTTTTAAAAACATAGCCTTTTTTAGAACCATTAAAACTATCACTTGATATAAAATTTTCTTGTATTTCTAAAGATTTCGTATAACAAAATATTAATAACCCGAATAACCCGAATAACCCCAATAATATAATTTTCATAACAAATATAATATTTATTAAGATATAAATTTATAACTTTTTAGTTAATGAATATAAATATAGTCTTAATAACTTTAATTTTATGAAAAATAATCATATAAAATTGAAAGAAAAAATTAAGTTATAGATATTACAACCCAAAAAAAATAGCAAAGATTACCAAGAATATCAAAATTACCAAGAATACCAAAGATTACCAAGAATACTAAAAATGCAAAACCAAGATTATATTTCTGTAATTAAAAATGCACAACATAAATCGAATAGAATGCTGGCGAGTGCAGATGGTGTATATGAAAAAGTTAAAGCAGTGAGACCACTATTATTGAAAATTATCAAAATTTACGACGAACTCAAACATGACCATGATTGGGGTGAATTCTGGATAATATCTTATAAAAAATCATGTCAATGGTTGAAAGAAATTGATGTAATGTGTGAATCGATTGAATTAAAAGTGAAAGAGGAGAATTATATAAGAACATTTAAAAAAAATCTAAAAAAAATGAAAAAAATGTGCGAAGATACATCTATTTCATACTACTCACTATTACCTGATAGAATCCCAATCGACCTGAGAACTCATTGTATTCAATTCATTTCACAGGCTGTAATTTAAAAAGAATATTATAAATTAATATGTAGTTATATAAAATGAGAAAAACAAAAAAATCAAGAAAAACAAAAAAATCAAGAAAAACAAGAAAATCAAGAAAAACAAGAAAAACATCCCCCCAATTTTTTTATAATCCAAACAACCCAAAAAAATCATTCGATGTGTATATAAATAAAAATCCATCAGACACAATACCAATCAAGTATACAACAGTTGAAGATGTAAAACGCACTATAAAGAAGTTAGAATCTCTTTTTAAAAGAAAAACATATCCACATAAAAGAATATGGCAAGTAGGTATGATATTAAAAGTAAGACTAGAAGCAATGAAAAAACATAAGAAAACAAAATTCCCTAATGCCAAAAATGTAACACAACGTTTTAATTTATCAAATGCTTACTTCAAATTTCTTGGTAAGCGCTCAAAGCTAAAAACATTTAAGGAGCGTAAAGCATTAGTATTCAAATACTAAAAAATTGATATAAAAATTATACTAATTTTTTACATTATAAAGAAAAACAATGATAGCCATAATACGTAACCTATTTAAACCTAATAAATCATCTGGACAGCTTCCACTTGGCCGATGGTCATTAAACAATGAAAAGGTGAAGTCATTATATGCAAATAGCGACCATTGTGGTGACATTATATGTGGAAATCCAGAAAAGATAAAAATATTTGTATATGAAGAAAATTCATTTAAGAATATACCAAACACACAACAACAACAACAACAACAACAACAAAAAGATGTATATCAAAATCAAGATTTTTGTTGTATGCTTTTAGGATTGCAAGGTCCATGTAGCAGCTGTTGTTTAATGAGTAATTTACCAAAGATAAATGTGACTTAAAATTTTTGGAGTATATTTACCACGTGATTTATTAAATTCTTTTCTAATAGCATCTCCCTTTTTCTTTGTCCCACTATGACGACTATAGTAAGCATCTTTTCTTTTTTTAGTCCCATGATTTTTATATGAATAATAACCAAGAGGAGTGCTATCTTTAAATTGTGGATAATCTTTATGACCAAAATGAATAGTTCTTTTTTTACCAGTTTTATTATGACGGACAACGACTGTATATTTTTTTTTACCGGGACCTCTTTTGAATTCGACAATGCGTTCAACCTTGGGGGATTTTCCCCCCCCTTTCTTCTTTGTTCTCTTGGGGGATTTTCCCCCATACCCCCTTTTCTTTTTTGTTCTCTTGGGGGATTTTCCCCCATACCCCCTTTTCTTCTTTGTTCTCTTGGGGGATTTTCCCCCATACCCCCTTTTCTTCTTTTTTGTTCTCTTTTTTTTAAAAAGAGATTTTTTAGAAAGAGATCTAAACCGGTAAACATAACCTTTGTTTCGTTTTGTTCTGCGTGCACGTCGCCTTTCTTTTTTAGTTAATTCACCATGAGTTACAGGAGTTCCCTTGGTAATTCTGCGCATGGGTCTATATATATCACTTTTGCTATGATATCCAATCTTTCCATCTTGGTTTCTCCAGTCTTCCAAAAACCATCTTTTCAAGCCACGTTTACTTGTTTTTTTACCTTTGTATGGAGATTTTTTAGAACCATATTTTTTGGCAAAGGCCTTTTTATATTTTTGCACAATAATACCACTTCTATACGCACTATGCTTGGGTATTTCACGTTTAACCCTTGACTTTATTGAATTATACAAAGTTTGGTCTGTAGGAGGATTAGACATATGTATATATATACCACATAAAATTAAACATAAAATTGAATATAAATTTCATCAGATTCTTTATTTTATACAAAACACAAACCAAGAAAATATCAAAGAAA
>Ga0315330_10002709_pt1 | contig 12161 bp, 14 predicted proteins | sample M140m34915metaG_FD_203453 | JGI IMG/M metagenome (GOLD analysis project Ga0315330, IMG submission 203453) | Ammonia-oxidizing marine archaeal communities from Monterey Bay, California, United States - M1 40m 34915 | ecosystem: Environmental > Aquatic > Marine > Intertidal zone | place: USA... | reverse complement strand
CAAAATCTGCGGTCCCTACACCCACCAATGAGTCAATGTGTTCACCGAGTGACTGAACACCAGAATTGGCTATATCCTCACCACTGAGAACGTGAACGGGCCGCGTTAATGAGTTTGTCGCGCCCGTAAGTGAAGCTGTGACGACAATCTCTTCTGTTAGCGTGTCTTCGCTGCCAATAGCTGCGACCGGCAGCATAGATAGGGCTGCAATTGCATGGGCTTTTGAGCGGCGCATGCCAACCTCCTTAGGTCTGTATGTAGTGGGACATGATTAGATTGGTGGTGCCTAGGCGCGAGATGATACGATATATCATTCAAATGATGCAATGTATCTTTTATTGGCTTGGTGAATGAATTGCGGGGGTACGGCGACCTCTTTCGGGTTAAGAATGAATCACCGACCACGGATGACGAACGCGGTGTGATCAAATGTGATAAAAACTGACCGGCAGTAACCTCACCCCATCAACAGAGAGAACGCAGTCATCAAGCCCCATCAGACAAGAAAACGGACCGCCGTTAACGTCATCACGGGCTTCCTGGGTGTGGGGAAGACCACCATGATCCTCCACCTATTGAAACAAAAGCCCGTCAATGAAAATTGGGCAGTGTTAGTGAATGAATTTGGCGAGATTGGCGTTGATCGTGGCCTAATTGAGGGCCAATCTGGAACACGAAGCGATGTCATCGTCGCTGAGGTGCCGGGGGGCTGTATGTGTTGTGCCGCCGGTTTACCGATGCAAATGGCGTTAAGCCAACTCTTTTTTATCGGCGAGCCGGATCGATTAATCATCGAACCCACCGGTTTGGGGCATCCCGCTGAAATAGTGGCAGTACTGGCGTCAGATGCCTATCAGGAGCAAGTTGAGCTCCAAACTACTATTGCCCTGGTGGACCCCCGATCCGCTTCACAGGCGCAACACTTCGATCACCCCAGTTTTATCCAGCAGATAGCCGTCGCTGACCTGATTCTGGCGAATAAGAGCGACCTGGCATCAACAGCTGATCTGACGCGCCTTAAAGAATATGTGCAAACCCACTGCGCCGAGGAGGTTAGCGTACAAAGTACCCAACACGGTGCGGTGAACCTCGAATTGCTCAAGGCACCCTCGTCATACACTGCGGCACCAGCGCCGCACCATCACACAGATCCCGACTACGTGCTCGCGGCAGATCTCCCAATGCCTGAATGCGGCTTCGTGTCTGCCGTCAATCAAGGCGAGGGGTTCGAAAGTCTGGGCTGGCGCTTTAGTAATCAAAAAATATTCGACCATGCTAAAACGCTTGCATTCCTTAAAGGCTTGCATGCTGACCGAATCAAAGCTTTGCTAATCACTAACGCAGGAGTTTTGGGATACAACATCACCCGCTCGACGTTCTCAGAAATTCCTCTGCGTGAATGCTCAGAAAGTCGGCTGGAAATTATCTCGACCAAGGTCGATTCGGAATGGCAAGAATCGCTTTTAAACTGTCTTGTAAACCCGCAATGATCGCAATCGACAAGACTCCACTGACATAACGGGCCAGCAGCGCTAAAGGGGCAACTACACGCCCCGCAAATAAATTTGAGAGGACTGATTTACGATCTTGCCGTCGTACTCTCCAGTGACAGTAACGATGATAGATTCGTAACTTGCGCCGTCAGTGAGCTCGTAGCCAAAACTGACGCTCCCTGAGCGATCTTCAAGGGCAAACTCATCCACATCCAAAACCACATTCCGCGTCCCCCTCACCTTGAGCGCGACGTTTTTGGACCATATTGGTCTGGAGAAACTCACGGTGAGCGCGCTTTTCTCTCCCACCTGCACCCGGGCCATGGAAGGATGAACAACATCAAAGACCGGTTTTGGTGGGACCAAACCCGCCATACGAGCGATGGTACCCTCCACCAAACCCATATTGTTGGGGTTGAACATCATATGGTCGTAACAAGCCAATGACAGGCTTGGCATGCCAAAAACGACAAAGGTGATGACCGCTATTAACTTTTTTCTCATATCAGCTTCCCGTGAACCGCGGACCGTCTCGACACTATGAATCAAGATTGCATTCTTGCTGCAGTATACATCTTCAATGAGGGCGCTGCCGCGGACAAAACGGCGGCAAGTAATACCGCGCCAAGCATCATTAGCCCTTCCCAGGTGAGCACGTCGGCTTCCAAATAAAGACCAAACCTTGCGAACACAGCGTCGCCAATCAGCAGCAATGTCAGGTAAAGACTCGCACCACCCAGCAAAATACCCGCGCAGCAAAGAATGATCGCCTCCATTTCAATTAAACAAAATAAATACAGTGGACTCGCACCCAGTATACGAAGCAAATGAATTTCTTGGTTCCTCTCCCGAACCGATGCCAGGAGCACTGCACCCAGGCCGAGCACCGCAGCGAGCAAAGTGAGAGCCGAGATTACTCTCAGCACATCCTCGAACATACTCATCATTTGCCACAACTCAGATAGCGCCACGCCCGGCAAAATCGCCATCAAGGGCTCTCCCTTAAATTCGTTAATGCGCCGTTGGACGTTAAAAGTCGACATTTTCGAGGTAAGACCCACCATAAAGGCGGTAATACTCTCGGGTTCCAGCGAACTTCCTGACCCAGGCCGAGACGCCGTGAGCGCGGAAATAGCGACGTTTGGTCCTCCTGAATGCATCGCTTCAATACCTTCGAGAGGAACATGAATCGTCTGGTCAACCGGAGTGCCGGTGGGGGCCAGCACACCGACCACAGTGAACGGCTGATTGTCGTGCTGTGTAAAACTAGTGCTGGCCAAGCCATGCGCCAAAATGATGTCGGTGCCCACTGAATAACCCAGTGCTGCTGCCACTTCAGCGCCAAGTACTGCGTCGAAGGTCGCGTCAAACTCCTTGCCCACGGACAGCTCAAGGGCTCGTTTCTTGCCAAAGCTAAAATAACTGAAGAAGTCTTGTGTTGTGCCAACAACACGATAGCCCTTATGCGAGTCACCCAAGGAGATCGGAATTGTCCAAGCAATATCCTCCGATTCCGCAATATCCTGATAGGCCTGCCAACTGATGTTGTCGGTTGGCGAACCGATCCGAAATACCGAGTAGAGCAGGAGATTTAAAGAGCCTGTTTTAGCCCCGACAATCAGATCAACACCCGATACGGTGCTGGCGAAGCTGTCTCGGGCCTGCTGGCGAATGTGTTCTATCCCCAGCAACACAAAGATAGCGACGCTGATGGCCATCAATGTCATCACCGCAGAACCTTTCCGGCTGAGCAGGCTACTGGTAGCAACCTTGAGGAACATCATTTAATGCGGCCCCGATGAAATGTCGCATAAGGCCTCTACGCGCGTGAAATATTTCGCCAGTGTCATATCGTGACTGACAAATACCAGCGTCATGCCGCGCTCCTCTATTAACCCCATTAACAGGGAAAGAAAGTTATCGCGATTTTCTGCATCCAGCGATGAAGTCGGTTCATCAGCAATTAATATGTCGGGGGAATTAATCAAGGCTCTTGCAATCGCCACACGCTGTTGCTGCCCCATACTCAGTGCCGACGTGGGCCTGAACCAGTCGCCCTGCTCTACCCTTAGCGCGCCCAAAAGCGCCATAGCCTCATCGCGCCAACCGCTCGTTTTACCTAGTGCAGAAAAAGCATGCGCCAACCCAATGTTATCGACTGCGTTCAGGTAAGAGACGAGATTAAAACGCTGAAATACGCAGCCAATATTATCCGCACGAAATTGATCGCGTTGCCGCAAGGACATTTGATCCATGCGCGTGCCCAAAACCGAAATATCACCACTCGTGCAACTCAGAAGGCCGCTCAAAAGGCTCAGCAGCGTGGATTTACCGGCGCCTGAAGGGCCGTGGATCAACACCCTCTCTCCCTTGGATAGGGTCCAGTGAGGAACGTTCAGCAACAACTCACGGCTATCACCAGCGAAGGTAAATTTCACATCTCTCAGTTCGATAGCCATCTCAGGCACCTGCTCAACAGAACGTCCTTTTAATTTATCTTTGGAAAATAATAGTCTATAACATCTGAGCGCTGGGCATGTACCGTGCAGGGCCAAGCACCGAAGGAGCATTTGATGGAAGTACTCAAGAGCCTGCCGCTCTATTTTCTTGTCGTTGCGTTGGCAACGTTTAGCAGCACTATATTCGCTCAAAGTGGCGACAGCATCTCTGCTGAGGAGACTCAATTTCAAACGGTGGAATGGGTGGATCTAATTCCACCCGAAGTGCTGGAAATTCTGCTGAACCCGCCAGCGTACATCAGTGAGATTGAAGACGGCTCCCCTGAAGATCAAATTACCAGCCAAATCAGCAACGCGACGCTTGAGGAGGAAGAAGACGTTTATCAACGCGCCCTGGCGTCAACCGACGTCAATACAGAACTCGACGGCCAGAGCGTTCGGATTCCGGGCTTCGTGGTACCCCTAGAATTCGATGAAGCGCAGACCATTAGCCAGTTTTTTTTAGTGCCCTATTTCGGCGCGTGCTTGCATATGCCGCCGCCGCCGCCTAACCAAATTATTCTGGTGGACGCACCGGCAGGCGTGCAGATGGCGGCACTTTACGAGCCGTTCTGGATCGAGGGCCAGATTAGCACTACGGTCAGCGAGAACGATATGGCGAAATCGGCCTACGCCATGCAGCTACATCGCCTGACTCCCTACCGCGAGTGACCCAACCTGCGGCTCAGAAATTGAGCCCTGGCTTCTGTGGCGTGACTTCCCCCGCCCCCTGCCCCTGATTAGTCACCCAAAGAACCTTTATTCGCTCCAACCCAAAGGGCAGCCCGTTTGAGCCGAAACTCATTCGTGTTATTGCGGCATCCGTTTCACACTGGTACTCATAGAGCGCTGATATGTCACTGTGGACATTGGCCGAGGCATCATGGTCGTCATGGTCGTCATGGTCGTCATGGTCGTCATGATGATTATCGCGAGCTGCATGTGCCGAAGGCTTAGAGGGGGTATTGCCAGCTTCAAGAACCGACGCTACGTCGACCTCTGCGAGGATCAATTCGCACGCTTTCCCCTGCAGGGAAAACAGCTGACTGGGATCATGTAAGGTTGTTTGCGCATCGTTCACCGCCTCGCGTTGGGCATCGGTGATAGCGATCGTTTCAAATCCCACGACGCTCATAGCAGGCAGGTTTAATCGTATTTGCAGTGTTTTGCCTTCCGCAGATAAAAACAACTCTGCTGCACCATGGTCGTGAACGCCACCTGATGCAGATATCCCCAATGAATAAAGGGCCGTTGTGCTGGCAATAACGATATTTTTGAGCACACAGAAACGGTATTGATCAACCCTAAGCACGGTTACACACCGCTGAAGACTTACAGAGTCTGAAATTCAAGACGTGGCTGCACGCAACAAGGCCCGCTCCCAATAACGTGCCAGTGACCTCCATTGCCTCTCCCCCCCAGTCGTGACCGAAAAGTGCCGAGAATAACAGCACAAGAATACCCACCAGCCCGAGGCACACGATGGGTAATTGCCGATGCTGCCGGCATCCCATAATCAAAGCAAAAGCGCTCACTGGGACAACCAACACCAACAACCCTAGGTGGATCCGCTCATCCTGCATACCAGCGACCATCAGGGACGGGAAAAGGGCTACTAATACTGGCAGAACGAGACAGTGAACGGCACAAATAGATGACAAGCCAATAGCAGCTTTATCCGCCGTGGGAATAATCGAGCGCTCACTTAACATGATAGTTTCTCTGGCTTAGATTCGTTCGGGTTGACAGTCGACACAGAGCCCTTTGACTTCCAATTGAGGGCTGATTGAAGCAAACCCCACGGCATTCGCAGCCATCTCTACGGCACCCACCGCCTCAGGTGAGAGCTGAATTTCCTCAACTCTTCGACAGCCATCACAGATCAAAAATTGCGACCTGGAGTGCTCATGGGCACAGGCAATATGAGAACAGGACACATATTTATTGGCCGTTTCTAGTCTGTGTATGAATTGCTCTTCCTGCAATAAATCCAGAATGCGGTATACGGACATGGTGGGCATGTGACTTTCAGAACCCGCATTACACAGCTCCGCAATTTCATAGGCTGATAGGGCGGCATCAGCGCTCATCAAAACATCGAGAACTTGCCGACGTCTGCGGGTCAATCTGATCCCTCGATCAGCAAATTTCTGCTCGACACTTTTCGTCACTGTCTCGAAGTCTGACATGCTTGATCGGCCCTCCTGCACCGCTCCGTGGTCTCGATCAAAAGATATAGTATATCAATTTTGATTGGCGACAAAATAGAGTGTTCTGGGAGCGTCCTGCCTCACAACATTGCGCTCGTTATCATGTGCCCTTCAACAGATAAAATCGCGCGCTAAGTCAGCCATTTTCTGTGCACCCAACTCAAACGCCGGCATGGTGATGTCATCGCGCTCGACCAAAGTCGCATTGGGCATCGAGTCTGCCACCTTTACCGTGCCCTCGCGAAGACTGGAGTGAGTGGCAATAATCAGCGCGGGCTGCGCCACCTGAGCTGCAGAGGGCTCCGCCTCATAGGTCGCCGCCGCATGGTAACCGGCATTTCTGCCCTCTCCGGCTCCGATAAAATCGAAGAACAGGTCCAGCGCTCTGGGGTAGTCCACTTTGTCCAATCGATCCGCCACCATCGACCGAAATAAACTGTTCAGGGGATCGTCCTGATCAAGATAATTAGGCGGGTTGGTGAGTGACTCTCGGAGATCCGCCATCTCGGGACCTGAGAAGACCGGAATATCCACCAACACCAAGCCACTGACGTGCTGAGGAAATTGATTGGCCATTTCCATGGCCACTAAGGCTCCCGAATGAAAGCCTGTCAACCAAACGGGCTGCCCGACAGACTCCAGTAGTGGCGTCATGGCCTCGGTATAACCCGGCACGGTCGGCGCATCAGCCACGGGGTCAGAAAATCCGTAGCCTGGCAAATCCGCGCTCCATACCGGGCCACGATAAGCCACCGCAAAGCTGTCAAAAAATCGTCCTCCGTAGGGAACGGGAGGCAGGCAAATAACCGGAGGCAAGCCGGGCTCTCCCCCTTCCCAATGCCAAACATGCAGCTGGCCGGCCAGATTATCGAGATAACTTCTTCGCGCGGTGCTCATTTACGTTAAACCCTCGTGCTCTGCGATACCTTGATCATAAGAACCGAGAATACCGCGCAAGCTAAGCAGCACCGGCACTCCAAAAATAACGGGGATCACTGCCATCGAGTAACGGATACCTTCGACCCCAAACACATGATCGTTGAGCAGCGCCACGGCAGTCGGGCCCAAAAAGAGCCCCGCCATACTGATACACATGTAATACAACGCAACCGTCTGCGCCTTGATCGGTCCGGGCGCAATACGCAGCAGCGCCGTCACGCCCATCGCCGAGGTCACACCAATACCCATGTTATTGAGCGCGAACACGCCCATAGCGAGCGGCGCAGTGGGCATCAGGGGAAACACTGCCCCGGTCAAGACCGTGGCGAACACGCCAAACAGCGCTATTTTCATCGGGGCGTCACGCTTACCCAGCGCAATCCAGTGGTCGCATAGCCAACCTGCCGAGAGCACTGCGGCCGGTCCGCAAATGATCAGCAACACGCCGTTAATCGAGGCGTAGTAACTCGTCTCCCAGCCCCAGGTGCGCTCAAACAGTGCGGCACCCCATCCCTGACTGTACGCCACGATCGTCATAAAACAGAACACGCTCACAAAACCACCGTATAGCCGCCAGCGGGCGAGTACATGCTTGAGCATATCCGGAAGGCTGCCACCGGCGGCAGCGGGGCCACCCGAACGCAGAGGCTCGCGCAAGAACAGGAACAACACAGAAAGGAGCAACCCGGGCAAACCCACAATAAAGAAGGTGGCCTGCCAGGGCGCCAACTCGCCAATCACCGGCAGCGTGACAGAGCCTCCCGATTTCGCCCAGGTCAACACCCCCGCTCCCAGTAGCGATGCAAAGCCCGCGCCCACCGACAACGCCATTGTGTACACCGCGATAGGCCTCGAGCGTTTTTCCGGCGGAAAACTATCCGAGATAATCGACATCGCGCAGGGACTCAGCGTCGCCTCCCCCACACCAATGCTCATACGTGCAATAAACATCTGCGAAAAATTGCGCGCGAGACCCGAGGCCGCGGTAGCAATAGACCAAACCGCAATACCTATCGCAACCATTTTGACCCGGTTTTTGCGATCCGCCAGCCACCCCAGTGGCAAACCCATGGTGGCATAAAAAATAGCAAAAGCCGGACCCAGCAGGAGACCAATCTGGGTATCAGTTAAACCCAGGTCTGCCTTGATCGGCTCAATCAGAAGACCCAGAACATAACGATCGACAAACGAAAAAACATAAGCGATGGTGAGCAAACCCACCGTGAGCCACCCGTAGGCTAGGCTACTTTGTGGAGCGGGCGATGCGACCTCGGCATCACTCATACGAACTGGTTCACTTCGCAAAAGTAACCACTGGGATCGAAGAAGCTGATGCCCAGCACGCGGAACACCCCGCCATCAGGCTTGGGATATTCGCTCACCACAGGCTCGCAGACCATCTCAATCCCGGGTACTTCCTGTAACCGCTCGTACACCCCTTTAACGTCTTCATGATGAAGCACGTAGACCGACTCACCGATACGAACGCGATTGGGATCAGATCGGGGCGGCGGTTCGGGCAACGGGGGATCGATATACTGCAAAATGCCCAGCATGCCGATGAAATCATCCTTGCACCTGAGCATGACCAGCCGCGTCAATGAGTTGGGTTCGCCGGCAGGCAAACCCTCCCCGGACACCACGATTTCCTCGTCGTAGTGCACCGACATGCCCAGAATATCGCGGTAAATCTGCAATGACGGCTCAATGTCGTTGACCAACATAGTCGTTCGACGAATCAGGACCGGTACGTCACTCATGGTGCCTCCTTTGTTTTAAAGATATAACATTAGTACTTTACGGGTCTGACTGCCGAGGAGGCAAGCACCATGATCGACCGATCCCCCTTCCAACCCGCTCACATTGCCTTGACCCTGCTGGGGCTGATTTTATCGTTGGCTGTTGCGCGACAGACCTATGCACAAGGTCAGGATACGACGCCCTGGAGTCGCGACCTGCAGGTCATAGAGGTCATGCTCCCGGGCTTCTACAGCAATGCTAATCAGGCGTATTTCGATGGGCGCCGCGAGGTCGACAATCCCCAGCCACGGCACAATCTCTTAATCGAGGCTGCATCGCACGGGTTTACCGCCACATTAAGTGCACCGGATGGATCGGTAATCAGTGAACAGTACTGGTCGTTAGAGGCAGATGACGCCCGAAAAGCAGTACGTATGGCCATTACCGATCGCGATGGCTCCATGCGCTGCCCCGTCTGGTGGACGCGCGACGCCGCACAGTTCAGTGCGCGGGGCGATCAAGACTGTGACGACGAGAACATCAGCCCCGAGGCGCTCACCTTGGCGCAGCAACAGTTCTGGTGGACACCCCGAAAGCGTTCACCTGCCCCCGCTTTAAAGCTGCATCGTGCTCGGGAGTTTACGTGTTATGCGGATATTCCCGGTGTGGGGGGCGGCCGCGACGAACCCTACACCCGCTACGACAACCTAAGCCTCCATGATCAAGGTGCCGAGACCTGGTTCGTCGACCAAGATGGTCGTCATCTAGGGCTCAGGCTCTTCAATGTGGACTGGCCCATTAATAATTATGACGGTTACTTTACGCGCGATTCGCTGGTCATTTACGTTATTGAAAAACGGGATGACGGCAGCATTAAGGAACATGGGTACGCCTTTACCCTGCCTGAAGCCAATCGCATTGGCATTAATTTAAAGTGGCTGCTGGCCAGCTGTTTTATGGTTTCGGGTAAAGTCGATACACCGACAATGTAGGTAAGCTCACCATGACAATCCGCCGACGGAATTTGCTACGAGGAAGCGGCGCCGCAATGGCGGCGCTCGCCGTTGCCCCGAACAGCGCGGCACATAGCGAGTGTAATGTGACTGCCTCTTCGACAGCCACCTATGTTTTGGTCCACGGCACGTGGCACGGCGGCTGGGTTTGGCAAGACGTGGCAGACCGCCTCAGGGCCGGGGGACATCGAGTCTATACCCCCACCTGCACAGGTTGCGGCGAGCGCTTGCATCTCACCAACCCTGACGTCGGACTCGAGACCCACATTACCGACATCACTCAAGTCATTGAATTCGAAGACCTCGACGAGGTTATTTTGGTTGGGCACTCTTTCTCGGGCATTACGATCACAGGCGTGGCCGACCGAATGCGCGAGCGCATCAAACGGATTGTTTTTTTTGACGCACTGGTGCCGCGGGAGGGTCGCATGAGCGGTGTACCCAAGGACCCCGAGACCGGTGCATTTCCTGCGTGGTGGCAACAACGCCAAAAGCATTTTATCGATGGCTACCAGATGAACCTTTGGCAGGACTACCCTATGGAGATGTTAATCCCCGATAACTATCCCGATATCGCCAGCAAACTGAATCGTTTGATCACCCCCCATCCGGCAAAGCAATGGACCGATGAACTCGTGCTTGAACACGGCGGCTGGGAGGGCTTGAGCCCCACTTATATTCATTGTGTAGGCCAGAGCTATAGAAAGAGCAGTGATCTCATGGTGGGTCCTGCAAGAGGACCTGACTGGAATTTTATTGAGTTAACTATTCCGCGGGATGGCATGCTCACTCATCCTGACCTCGTTTCTGACACCCTACAATCACTCACCCACACCAGTGATACAGATCAGGCGTAATGAGACCCTGAGAGAGGCATCGCAATGGCCGCAGAGATCAAACATCTTCCGGGGAATGCCGGTCAGGAAGACATTCTGCATTATCTGGCAGAAGACGGCGCTGTCATTCTCGATGATGTGCTGAAAAAGGAACCGCTGGCTGCTATTGCTCAGGAGCTTGCCCCCTTTCTGCAAAACGAAACACGCGGGCGAGATGCGTTTACCGGTTTTCACACACAGCGAGTTGGGGCGCTGGTCGCCCGATCGGCGGCATGCGGGAAGCTTGCCTTGGACCCGCGTATGCTGGCCGCAGCGCGGGCGTATTTGGGGGCACACTGTGATGATGTGCAACTCCATTTCACTTCGGCGGTCGCCATTGCTCCGGGCGAATCAGCCCAGATTCTCCATCGGGACCGCGGCATATGGGGTGGCTACCTGCCAAGACAAATAGAACCTCTCTTTAGCACGATCTGGGCGCTCACACCCTTTACCCGGGAGAATGGGGCCACTCAGGTGGTGCTGGGCTCACACCAGTGGGAAAAAGAACGTCAGCCAGAACCTCACGACATTGCCTACGCCGAAATGTCAGCCGGTTCGGTGCTGTGTTACAACGGCACGGTACTCCATGGCGGAGGTGCCAATACCACTGAGCGCGAGACACGTATTGGCGTATTTTTGCACTACACGCTGAACTGGCTCCGGCAGGAAGAGAACCAATATTTATCCTGCCCTCCCAAACATGCGCAGCACCTCTCACAGGAGCTACGTGCGCTCATTGGCTATGCCAAGGGTGGCTATGTGTTGGGGTTCTACTCAGACCCCGATGATCTGAGCGCCGAGCATGAGTCAGTCAGTCCGGAAAACCTGTTCAGCCGCCATCGCGGCGACTTCGACACACTGCCCAGCGAAGACCAGCTGGTGGCGCAATCAACCCCTGACAGTTAGGGCTACCAGGCTACGACGGTACCGTCCTTGCGCATCTCGGTGGCCCCGACATACACCCCGTCGGGCAGCCGCATAATCGCTTGATAGCCACCAAAGGGGGCGCCACTGGCGTCCACTTCAACACGATGTCCCATCGCGCGCAGTCGCTCCACTGTCTCACTGGGTACGCCGGGCTCAACTAATAGCGTACCAAGAAGGTCCCCGTCGACCCCGGTGGGCTGGCGACCTCCGTCATGATTAAAGCGCGCGGCATCGCCAGCCGTCTGCACATCCATTCCGAAATCAATGATGTTTACCAGCACCTGCACGTGCCCCTGGGGTTGCATGGCGCCGCCCATGAGACCAAAACTCATGAAGGGCTCGCCATCCTTCATGACAAAGGCAGGAATGATGGTGTGGAACGGTCGCTTGCCCGGCGCATACGCATTGGGATGACGCTCATCGAGAGAAAAGAGTTCGCCACGGTTCTGGAGCATGAAGCCCAAGC
>Ga0315330_10002707_pt1 | contig 12169 bp, 5 predicted proteins | sample M140m34915metaG_FD_203453 | JGI IMG/M metagenome (GOLD analysis project Ga0315330, IMG submission 203453) | Ammonia-oxidizing marine archaeal communities from Monterey Bay, California, United States - M1 40m 34915 | ecosystem: Environmental > Aquatic > Marine > Intertidal zone | place: USA... | reverse complement strand
TTTTGTTGTTTCTTGAGTTGGCGTTCGATGTACGGCTTGAATTCGGGCCGCTTAATCCATTCGTCAAAGTGTTTTTGATATTCAGGCAGCGTCATTAGGTCGGTCTGTTGTGGACGAGGAAAGGGATCTACTTTGCCCGAAGAATAGTCTGCACCTAGACGACTCTTTTCGACAGACGCATTCCAGATTTCGAAAGACTTAATCATTCTATTAGCCACCACTGGCTTGCTAGCAAGCAGATTTGTTTGCTCTTTAGGATCGGTCTTTAGATCGTAGAGTTGATATTCGCCACCGCCGACCTTCAGTGTTATAAGTTTGTAGTTGTTATCAATCCAGGCAGCACGCCCCGTATGTCGGAAGCCAATCGGAGCCGGGCGGGCCGAAAGATCAGAGTTAATGACTTTGGCTAACGACGCACCGTCTGTAACTTTGTTAATGTGTTTCTTCGAGAGTCCGGCGAAGTCGATTAGCGTTGGGAAAATATCCATGGTGCAGGCAGGATAATTAGAAATTTGCGGTTTAATATGAGCAGGCCATTCAACGACAGCAGGGACCCGTAGGCCACCTTCGTAAACCGAATTCTTAAATCCCCGTAGGTCTCCAACGGTCCCGGGAGTGATGTTTCCCAGACCACCATTATCGCTGTTGAACCAGAGGATGGTGTTGTTTGCTATACCAAAGTCACGAAGTTCTTTTCTTAAGGTACCAATGGAGCGGTCCATAGCGACTAGCTCAGCATAGTGATCACGAGACGCCGGATTAAGATGAACAAACTGCTCGGCGTCAGATTCGTAGGCCATAAAAGGACTATGTGGAGTACCGTACCAGATCACGATAAAGACTGGTTTCCCCTTTTCATTTTCACCTCGAATATAGTCCAGGGCTTCCTTGACGACGACTTCGGAAGAATCACCGCCATGTTCTTCCCATACTCCATTTCGGCTAAGGATAGGATTCATATCAAAGAAATTCGTGACACTCAACCAGTAATCAAAGCCGAGATGTCCCGGATGATGAGCATCTTCTTTGAAGATGGGTGCCCCAGGTCCACGAAGTCCGTTTAGATGCCATTTTCCAAAGTGAGCCGTTGAATAACCGGCTTTTTGGAAAGCCTGAGCGATCGTTTTTTCCTGTTTATTGATTGCATAACCATGGTTGTGAACGCCCGTCCGATCATTGGATCGACCCGTAAGAACAGTCGCTCTCGTTGGTGAGCAATTAGGAGCACCCGCATAAAATCGGTCAAAACGTATCCCATTCGCGGCCATCGCGTCGAGGTTTGGTGTTTTAAGGATCGGATGATTGTAATAGCCGGTTTGACCATACCCCATGTCATCGGCCATCACGAGGATGACATTGGGTTGTTCGTCAGCGAACGTAAGGGCGGGCTGCAAAAGAAGTGAGAGAAGAACGAAAGGACGCATATAGCACCTGGGGTTTAATAAACGAAAGAATGAACTTAGCAAACCTGAGGTTTGAATCATTACAATCTGCCAGCCTGTGAACGTTGTTGCAGATATTGAGCGAAAGTGACTCCAAGATCTTTGCTTGTGTCACAGAGGACGTATTCACAGCGGTTGGCATCACATAGTTTTTGAAAATCAACCATAAACTTTTCTACGGCTTCCAGATAGGCATCACGGATGTCATGGGGACGTGTTAAGAGTTGATCCGGATCTTCCAACCCGATAAATCGAATCATGCCGTCCATATCAAAACGGAGTTCATCCTGATGCATTACATGCATGAGTACGACTTCATGATTGTCATAGCGAAGCCGCTGTAAAGCATCTTTCAAATCCTCAATCTCGACGAAGAAGTCTGAAATGACAACGACAATACTACGCCTCCCAATTTTGGCCGACACTTCCCCAAGTGTTTTTGCAATATTTGTTTTGTTAATGGACTTTACCTGATCCAGAGACTCTGTCATTCGAATGATCTGGCCCATGTTATTCGATGGGGGAAGGTAACCTCGGGTTTTATTATCAAACGTTGTTAGTGATACCCGGTCAGACTGTTCCACGACAAGATAAGCCAGTGTGGTGGCTATCTGAGAGCTATACAGCAATTTCTGCTGGTCTTCTTCTCCGTATCTCATCGAAGCTGATACGTCCAATATGAGATGACAATTAAGGTTTGTCTCCATTTCATATTGTTTGATCACGTGTCGTTCGTGACGAAAGTAAACTTTCCAGTCCAGATGACGCAGATCATCACCAGCCACATATTCGCGGTGGCTTGCAAATTCTACAGCGAAACCATGGAATGGACTTTTGTGTGCCCCAGCAAGATTTCCCTCCACGAGTTGTCGGGGATCCAGCTTGAAGCGCGTAAGCTGACTCAATACTTCTGGGCGAATGTACTTGTTGAGAATCGCAGAGGACATGTCAGGGTAGTCAGCCTATTAAACAGTAGCCGGTTCACTAAAAGTCTGGTCAGCAGGAACGGCTTCCAAAAGCATTTCTAATAGTTTTTCACTATCAAGACCTGCCGCCATACCAGCATAGTTTGGAGCAATTCGGTGGCGTAAGGCAGGCATTACAATGGCTTGTACGTCTTCGACGCTAGTGTGATAACGACCCTTCAGTAAGGCACGGGCCTTGGCACAGGAAATCAGCGAGAGAACACCCCGAGGACCAGCACCCCACCCCACCGATTCATTGACAAAGTCTGGAGCTTCTTCTGTACCAGGTCGGGTGGCACGAACCAGAGCATGAGCATACCCCAGCACCTGATCACATACCGGCATCCGGCGTGTAAGCCCCTGAGCATCCATAATTTCCTCGGCGGAAATGATAGACTCGATTCCACCAAGAGCTCCTGCCGATACTTTTCGAGCAATATCCCATTCCTCAGCTGCAGTTGGATAGCCAACCTTGATATAGAGAAGAAAACGGTCGAGTTGAGCTTCAGGAAGTGGATAGGTACCCTCTTGTTCCAGTGGGTTTTGAGTTGCAAGAACGAAAAACGGTGCAGGCAACTTGTGAGTTTTACCCCCGGCAGAAATAATTCGTTCCTGCATCGCTTCGAGCATGGCGGCTTGTGTTTTTGGTGGCGTACGATTAATTTCATCCGCCAGAATCATGTTGGCAAAAATAGGGCCCTGTATAAACGAATATTCACGCTCTTTGGTTACAGGGTCTTCTCTGAGCACGTCGGTACCCGTAATGTCCGAGGGCATTAAGTCAGGTGTAAATTGAATTCGGTGAAAAGAAAGAGTTAAAGCCTCAGCGATCGACGAGATCATTAGTGTCTTGGCCAGTCCGGGCACCCCTTCTAAAAGAGCATGTCCTCGAGCAAGAATGGCGATGAGGACTTGTTCGATGACATCTTCCTGACCAATAATCGATTTTTGTAATTCCGTTCTTAAGCCCTGGCATTTAGCGGCCCATGACTCAACAGCAGCGACGTCACTGTCATTAGTTGTTTGATTTTCTTCCGACATCTTCGGTTTCCAAGTCTAAGTGGTTCGTTCTACGTAGTGTTTATTTAATACTATTAAAATACTTTTTCAGCCGCTCTTCGTAGGCGGCTGGTAAAGTGCGTTTTGTTCGGGATTTGATGGCCTGTTGAACAGACTTTGGTAGTGATGTGACCCAAGGTGATTTAGGAGCGCCAATTGGAGCCGCGTTGGTGTCACCATTTCTACCGCCGGGCACTCGAGAGTCGTTGTCGGTTTGAGCGTCAACGACTTCCACAGGCCCATCTTTGGGAGCTTCGTTCTCTGAGGGGCCTAATTTTCCCTGGCTGGCAGCGCCGCCTTCGGCGGTAGCTGCTCCTAATTGAGGCTGGTTAGTCTGCATGGGTTCTCCGCCCGGCATCGGCTTTCCACCCGGCATGGGTTCTCCGCCCGGCATGGGTTCTCCACCGGGCATCGGTTCTCCACCGGGCATCGGTTCTCCACCGGGCATCGGCTCTCCGCCTGGCATCGGCAATTCAGATTGGGCCAACTCCTCGCCAAGATCTTGGCCGGACATTAGTTCGGCCGTCTCTAAGGCATCTTCAGGAATGAAACTATCGTTTGGAGGCCCTGATTCTGCAATAGGCTGCGGATCGCCGGGAGGTCCTCCGGGCATAGGCTCTCCTCCGGGCATCGGCTCGCCACTCGGAGCAGGCTCTTGCCCAGGAGTACCCTCACCGCCGGCAAGTTGGGGATCCTCTGGTGGCGGATCGTTTTGAGTAAGCTCCTCAGCTAACGCGGAGGCTTCCACGATGGGTTCATTGGCAATAGTTTCTTGGTCGGCTATTTCTGCTGCTAGCTGTCCGATGCCAGCCAACGCCTCGGCTTGTTCCATGACGGCATTGAATAGTTCATTTGCATTTGGTTTGTGAGGGTCGTCAGAATCGAGTTTCTCACGCATTTCGGCCAATTCCTGAGCGGACTCTTTCCCTTGTTCGGCTAGCTGGGCGAGGAAGTTGGCCATTTGTAATTCCTGCTGAATTTTTTCTTCTTTGATATCAGCCAGAACTTCAGCCTGCAGTAATTGTCGTTCTTGATTTATAGCTGGGTCTTGTTCGTTCCCATTCTCGTCGACCGACGAATTCCCTGACTCGCCGTCTTCCGGCTCAGTTTTATCTGGTGTGTCAGCATCGGCTGGTTGATCCCCGGCCATTGGATCCTGAGGAGTTTCGCCTGCTTCTCGCTGTTCGGCAGATTCGGCAGCTTGCTGCAAGGCATTTCCAGCATCAGGGATCGACTGCAGCGTTTCTTCAGCAACGTCAGTGATTTGCTCTGCTGTGGGGTTTTCAGCATTCGCCAATGAGTTAAGGCTTTCCTGTACATCATTAACACCGGCTAATTGGTCTTTGAGCTCATCGATAAGTTCTTCAGCTGTTTTACTAACCTCCTCACGAATTTGATTGGCTGCGGCCTCGAGTTCTTCAGCAACCATCTTGGCCTGCTCAGCATTTTCCTGACGAGCCAGCTGATCTTCGGGGCTTTCAGAGCTCCCCTCCTGCGGCTCGCTGCTTTCAGGCGACCCCTCGTTGTCATCTCCTTTTTGTATCGACTCAGGTTTTGATGTTTCAGACGCATTAGGGCTATCCTCATCACCTGGTATCTTCTTGTCAGGGTTTGCAGGTTCGCTTCCCTCTGGTGGGTCTGTTTGGGGCTCACCATCTTTGGGTTCGCTATCATCGCCTTCAGTGTCTTCCGGCGTCGATTCAGCGACAGCATTAGCGACTTGTTCTGATTTGTCAGCAGCGTTATTTAGTTGTTCCGTTGCTTCTGGCGAGAGATTTTCGACTCCCTTGGCGATTTCTTTCGCAAGCTCAGCGGTCGTATTGAAGTCATCTTTAATGGCTTCATTGTCTTGTTTATTAGGTGCTTTATTATCGGAAAGGAGCCCGGCATTCTCTCTGGCTTCGGCAGCAGCTCGTTCAAGTGTATCAACGGCACGGTTTAATTCGCCTAGCTTTGCGGCAAGGGCATTTTTGCGTGCTTCTTCTTCGGCTTCGCTAGTTCGTCCAATGGCTTCTTTAATGTCTTCACCAGCGTCGGCGACCGCCTCCTCAGCAGAATCTTGAGACTCGTCAGCAACAGCCTCATTGTCTTTGGTGTCGTTTGCGGTAGCTGTCGCTTCCGCTGCTTCATTGGCGGAATCTTTTGCTTCTTCAATGGCTTCCGCCACAGGCTCAGGCAATCCGGCTTCGTCAGCCTGAGTGGCCGCTTCTAGCGTCGTTTCGCTTACCATTTGTTCTGTTTCTTCGGCCTCGGCAAGCTGGTTGTCCGCCAAGGCCTGTTCCGCATCATTGTTCAACTCATCGGCAGTTTCCAGCGTCTTCCGGGCTTCTTCGAGAGCATCAGCAATCTCCGAATATTCTTCTGAGGATAAATCTGGGTCAAGTAAGTTTGTGGTAGTGTTAAGCTGTTCCTGTAGTTCAGCCAGCGTGCCTATGATCTCGTCCTGTTCATCCATAGCTGCCTCGATCTCGCCTTCAAAGATCTCTTCTCTAGCTTCCATTGCCGCTTCTTGTGCACGCTCGATAAGCTCGGCTGCGTTTTCATCGTTAACAACAAGATTTTCGAGACGCTGTAGCTTTTCACGGATTAGGTTTTGTGCCTGAACGAGCTCATCAATTTTTATGTCATCATCGGGATCAACGGTTTCAAGTTCCTCCTTTAAACTTTCCTGCGCGGTCAGGATATCCTCCGCGGCTTCTGATGCATCAGAGTCAATCCAGGCAGGATCTTCAAAGCGTCTAATTTTAAGGAGAATACCCTCAAGGACGGTTACAACTTCTTTTTCTGTCTTTGCCGCGTCATTAAAATCGGTGGCTTCAAGTTGGGCCTCTGCTTGCTTGAGAAGTTTTACAACCTCATTCGTCTCAAGAACGTTTTTACATTCAGTGGCTAGCTTGCCTAGTTCACCGGTCCAGTCCTGTACAAGATCTAAGGTGTCACCAAAGGCGTCGACGAGGACGGCAACGTTCTTTTGTGAGTCGATGGTACTAAGAACTAACTGTTCCTGAGCTGTCGACAGGGTTAGCGTATTGTCGAGTGTTGCTTTCTGCTGAATGACAATCTCACCGATCCGTTCGATCAGTTCAGCCTGCTGTCTGCGTAGTCGTAGTCGCTCTCGTTCGCGAAGAAGATCTCGCAGGATTCCACGCATTCTGGAGTGAACCTCAGCCATTAATTCCTGTCGTTCGGACGGTTTAGCGATGTCAGCTTTTACTAACAATTCAATCACATCAGGCATTTTCGATTTGGCGAGCTGCCCCATTCTCCCCCGCATTGTTTTGAGATCCTCGTACAGCGGCAAGTCTGTAAGACGATTGTCCTCGAGCTGCTGCATTTGGCGGTCGACCAAAATTGAAAGAAGGTCTGTGGTGAGATCCCGTGCCCGTTGTTGGTTTACCTTATAGCGATCAATTTGCAGACGCTCGGCAAGCGAAGGCGCGGCCGGCGGTGTTGGTTGGGCAAGAAGATGCGTACAGCAAACACTAACCAGCGTTACGGTAACCAAAACAGCTTTCTTATGACTAATCATTATTGACGATCTCCAACCCCCAACTGGGCTTTAATAATCTGATCAAGTTTTTCGTCTGTTTCCGAATCAATGTCTCGCATCGCAGCAAGGAAATTTGCCCGGCTGGTTACCGTAAACTCAATTGGGTCGGACGGGACAGTGATACCTTCTTGTTGCCCACGGTAGTCCGTTACCTGGAGCGTGACCAATACGGTATCACCAATCTTTAAGTCGTAGTCGGCAAGTTCAATCGGAACGGTGCTGTCGATCTGTTTTGTATGAGACTTAGACTCATTTATCATCTTGGTAATCGTATCATCGCTGGCATCCATTCCGACGCGAGTGATGGTTATATCTGCGGCGACGGTATCGATTCCAAAGTCATCGAGTGCACGAAATTTAATGCGTGGAGCAGCGCCGCTCAATACTAAGTTTATCACGGTTGCAGCAGCAATCCTCGGATTTTGGTCGGGCCGGACCTGTAAAATACCGGTAATAGGTCTGTCAGGACTAATTCCATTGGTATCTGTAACGCTTATTTGGTATTTAGTGGTCGACTCAACCCCTATTAATGGGTGGTTTTCTATAGGCATCATCCAAGCATCACCTTCGTTCTTCAATGCAAACGTCTCGTCGCCCAATTGAATGGTAGCGGCCTTGAGCTTGTTGTTTGTTGATCTCAGAATGGGATGAACGTTAGACCCGGCGAGGACACTTTGAATACGCCCACCAGCGGACTTTACATTGAAAGACTCGACAGCATAGGCCGGGATGTCGGCTTTCATTTCAAGTTCGATGCGGGGAACCTGAAGGACATCGTACTTCTTGGTGACACCCATATCGTCACCAACGATGGCCGTGACAGAAAAGTCATCAATCACTCGGGGAAGCGTGACAGAGTACTCATTCGTGTTTGCAATCCGCTCTAGGCTGAGTTCGGACTCAGTATCGTTTTTTCCAGAGAGCATCAAAATTCCACCGTCCGGCACGATTTTGGTTTCATCAACCCTAACAACGAAGGTGATCGGCCTACCAACAACGGCATTGGCCTCCACCGTTTCAAGTGAAAGGACTACCGTTTTTGTGGGGTAAGACTCCTGACCTAAAGCAATTCGCCGGAGAAAGATGTTGAAGTAATCCGGTACAGAAGCAGCCACGGCAATAATGATGGCAACCGTACCGATGCTTTTGCCCAGACTTTTCCATAGTTCCGGGCGTGAAAAACCGAAGAGATAATCAATACCGGGTGAGATCTCAGCGGTGTCATCGACAACTCGTGAACGCAATTGGTCGGAGCCAAACTGATCGATATTCCCATCGTTAAACTGCAGTGCAGCAACCAAGTCTGACTGAACATCCTGATGAGCCTCAATTTTTGCTGCAATACCGATCAGGCTTTCGCGGACCGCAAGAACAGGAAGCAGATATTTCTTGAACAACCAAACCAGAGCGAGCGCTTCGACGCCGAGCAGGATAGCCCGCTCGACGGTGTCCATTTTGCCAATCCAGTCCAGGCCGAACGTGATTAGGAACAACCACCCCGCGGCGGTGACCCACTGCGCAACACCAGACCCAAGCCGGGCGACGCTACGGAAACGCCGAACTCGTTTAATGCCGCGATGTAAAGGTGAAAGGTTTGCCATAGTTTATCGGAGGTTACTTAGTTTTCTAGCCAGCCATTCGGTATGCATGATGATTAGGACGAGCATCAGGATTAGCCAAGTATTCCAGAGAGGAAGCTGGCGTTCGGTGTATTGCTTAATATCCTGAGCTTCCAATTCGCTCAGAATCTCTGGTAATTCATACAATTCGCATGCCTGTCCACCGGAAATGTCCCCTAGTTGTTTTTGCAGAGAGGTATTTCGCACGACATCCAGTCGTTCCCGAGATGCAGTTGTTACCTCAAACCCAAGTTCGAATTCTTCCTTGGTTTCAGGATCCATTACCAAGAGGCGATACAGTCCGGGCTCCAATGGCGGTATAGAGGTCTCAAAGACAACATTGTCACGCGCTAACGGAATCCGGATCTCGTCTAAGGGCTGAGACCCAGCAGCGGTTTGCCGTAAGAGCCGGGCCTGCAAGCCGTCGACATCAAGGTTTTCATAGTTACTGTTGTAGGCTTCGACCGTTACGGTGACACGCTCCCCTGTTTGGTAGGTTGTCAAATCAGTGGACGGTGAAAATCGCTTTTGTTGTCCAAGCGCTCGGCCGAGGCCTAGGCGGTAGATCATTTGCCCCCAGAATTGCCGATAGAATCGCTCACCATACTTTCTTCGCAGCCTCCAGGTTTCGTTAAATCCGATATAGATAACTTCCCCCTTGCCAAATCGACGCGTGGCAATGATCGGCTGCAGATCTGTATTATCCACGGTCTTATCAGTAGGGTGAGTAGCCAACACGGTGGCTAATGGGTGGGCACGCAGGACAGGTTGATACCAGGGGATATTGCCCATGTTGTTCCAGGCAAGCTCGTTTTGATTAGGGCTATCGCCGAGATTTACAAAGGGGTTGTTCGATGCCTGGGGCGTGAAGGACATCTGGAACTTAGATGCCTTCGGTCTCATCGATCTGTCCACGACGACGGGCAGCATGTCGGCCAATTGAGTTCCTTGTAGTGCGCCAATGCTAAATCGTGGCCCTGCAATGATGACCAAACCACCCCCAAATCGTTCGACGTATTCAACCAGTTGATCCTGAAACGGAGTGGTTAACATTTCACTTGGCACATCACTAATTAGAACGACGTCGTTTGCGAAGAATTCTTCGCGAGGCCGGACCAGTCGATCTACAAATAAGTCATTGGATTGTCGTACTTTGAAATCAGCCGAGCGTAAAAATGTACGGAAGCCCTCATAACCTATTAAAGGATCTCGATGAAAGACTTCTTTGACGAACCGCCATTCCCAGGTGGGTTCGTGTTCAACAAAGAATAGATTTAACGATTCATCACGAATAATAACTTCCCGATCAGCCTCGTTGTTTCTTGAGTTGACTTCGCCGGGTAATCCAGATACTTCTGCGATCAATTCAAATCGCCCGGACTGTTCTGGTAGATAGGGTAAATCGACATCAATCGGGCCGTCCTTTAATACAGTAACAACCGGTTCGCCAATTGGCAGCTTGTCTGCTTCGATTACTGCGTCTTCCGCAGTTCCAAGACGACGTTGGAAAAGCTGGATAGATACACTTGCCCCGGTGGCGCCTTGTTGCCGTAGCGTGGCAGAGACGGAAGTATTTTCGTCCTGTTTCAACACCAAAGGTGCTTGCAGATCAATCGCCACATCAATCACTTCCTGAGGGCCAACGCCCGCCGCGTAAATCGGCACCTTAAGTTGTTCAGCGGACGTAAGTGCCGGGTTACCGGCATTTTGCCCGAAGTCACTAACGACGACGACTCCGGCTAAATGCCGAGTACCATGTCGGCGGTTGAGTTCGTCAAGCGAACTCCCGATAGCTGTTGTCTGGATCTCGGCAGCCAATTCGTCAGAGAGCCCCTGCGTTTCCGCGTCCTGCTCTAGCTCTTTAATCGAATGCCCTTCGTCGGTTGTGTAATATCGCACATCGAACTCTTCATGAAGAGAACCAATGGCATCCGCAAGTTTTCCCTGCTTCAAAGACGCGTTTAACAGTTCTAGGCGTGTTTTGAGCGTTGGGTCAATGCTCTCGGTGGTCATTTGGTCTAACGCATCAGCCTGTTCGTTCGAAAGCTCATCCACCAGGTTCATGCTGTCAGAACCGTCAAAGAGCATCAGTAGAATTGGGCGAGGGTGTTCTGTAAGCGAAACGGAAACGATAGGCTCAGCGAGGATAAATCCGATCGTGGCTAGCAGCAGACTGCGGAAGGCCGTTAGGACAATGCGGCGCACTTTTTTCTTTTCCAAGGGCTGTTCGTTCTGGAAACGATAATAAAAAAGCGCTCCCAAAGCGGCTAATCCAAGGCACACCATGAATACTAGCACCGGGCGGCCTTCGCTCCACCAGGCGGCAAATTTAAGGTTAATATCGTGAATTTCATCCGTGGATTTAATTCCCAATAAACGAGCTAAAGCGTTCATATGACAGCCCCTCCCGTTGAGGGGTTTTCGTCACGTTGCTTGGACGTCAGTACAGCCATTTCCACAAGCAAGAGAAGTAAAAGGCAATACATCAACCATCGCCAGGTACCGTTGCCAAGATAGGTTTCTCCCTCCAGAGAGATGGCCGCGCCGGCAGCTAGCCAACGCACACGGCCACTGGGAACCAGTGCCCGCAATTCATCTATCTGTTGTAGCGTCAGGTTGCTCTCTTCACTGGTCCCATTGAAGCCTAATAACATTACCGGTACTTCGCCGCCGGTCTCATCTTCCACCCGGACAAGTTGATAAAATCCACGATCCGTGGCCCCGCGAATAACGACGCCGTATTTTTGATTCGCAAAGACATCAACGGAGATCGCTTCCGTTCCATTGGACGAATTGATCGGCCAGGTGAGTTTGTGATCGGCATGTTGGTGTCTCACAGAAACAGGAATGACCATTTCTTCCTGAGTGGGCATCGTGCGCTCCGGCAGTGATCGCACCAGTGAAGTTCTCACAATCCGATCTAATAGCAGGACGCCGGTATCAACCGAAAGGTCGTTCCATTCAGGGAACACCCCGGAAGTGAGAAGCTGAACATGGCCTTGGCCAATACGTCGTTCTACCAGGAAAGACTCCTTGTTATCGTATTGGCCTAAAACGCGAGGTCGGTTTCGAGCCACAATCTGCTCAGGCGTAAATTCGCTATAGTGGCGACCAAGTGGATTTGTCCAGTTAAGCCAACGTGTTTGCCGCCTATCGCTGTCAAGCAAATCCTGAACACGGGAAAGCTCTTTCTCATCGAACGTATCGAGCGAGTTCAGGTCTGCAGAGATGGCTTTATAGAAGATGGGGGCAGAAACTAAATCCTGAAACTCTTCTTCAGGGATCTGTAAATTGTAAATCGGATCGTCGAACGTTTCAGGGTTAAGGCCGAATGTTGGCCATTGCTGAGTATTAGCAGGAGGTAGACTCCCCACGGGCTCCGGAGAAAGTCCGACAGGCAGGAACCCGTTGCCGTCATCCCAGGCGGCAGCATTCCAACTTGTTGTCTCAAATAAACCGCCGGCGGTGATCAGGACCTGGCCACCCTGCTCCGCATATTCTCTCAGTGTTACAACATCTGCTACATTTGGAGCC